>OLNP01003127.1_pt1 | contig 11265 bp, 6 predicted proteins | sample 1671951 | NCBI WGS metagenome assembly OLNP01 (sample SAMEA3136629, study PRJEB25190) | human gut metagenome | biome: human gut; feature: human-associated habitat; material: faeces | place: Austria | collected 2013
ATTTCGGACTTTTGTATCTATTTTTCGTTCAACTGCGTAAAGCCGATAAGCACATAACAAAAAACACAGGAGGACAGACCTATGTATGATGTGATCGCGCTGGGCGAGCTGCTTGTCGATCTTGCGGAACGCGCGAAGGACGAAAACGGCTACCCCACGCTTGCCGCCAACCCCGGCGGCGCGCCCGGCAATTTTCTTGCCGCGCTGAGCGCGTATGGAAAGAAGACCGCGTTTCTCGCCAAGGTCGGCGACGACACCTTTGGCCATCTGCTGACCGGCACGATGCGCCGCGCCGGGATCGACACGCGCGGCATTCTGATCAGCTCCGATACATTCACGACGCTTGCGTTCGTGACCTTTGACGCGCACGGCGACCGCTCGTTCGCCTTCGCGCGCAAGCCCGGCGCGGACACGCAGCTGCGCTGGGAGGAGATCGACCCGGCCATGCTGGCAGAAAGCCACGTGTTCCACTTCGGCTCGCTCAGCTGCACGGACGAGCCTGCCCGCACGGCCACGCAGAAGGCCGCGGCCTATGCCCGCGCGCACGGCAGGCTCGTCACCTACGACCCCAATTACCGCGCCCCGCTGTGGAAAACAGAGCAGGAGGCGAGGGAACAAATCCTCTGGGGCCTTTCGCAGGCGGATATCGTCAAGATCAGCGATGAGGAGACGCAGTTCCTCTGGGACTGCAGCCCGGAGGAGGGCGCGGAGCGCGTGCTGGCGCTGGGCGCGAAGCTCGTCATGGTCACGCTGGGGCCGAAGGGGTGTCTGCTGAAAAATAAGCAGGCAGACTTCTCCTGCGGCTGCCCGAAGGTGCATCCCATTGACACAACCGGCGCAGGCGATATCTTTGGCGGCAGCGCCGTATCGCGCTTTTTGGAGCTTGGGAAAGCGCCGGAGGCGCTGACGCGGGACGATCTTGCCTATATGGCCCGCTACGCGGCAGCCGCAGCAAGCCTCTCCACCGAAGCTTCCGGCGCCATCCCGTCCATCCCGAAAAAGGAAGCCGTCCTGCAAAAGATGCAGGAGGCATATTGCGTGCAGGCGGACGCACACCGATAACGATCCGACGTTTTGACGCAGAAAGCGGCATTCCCGGCCCGGGAATGCCGCTTCTGTTTTGCCGCTTACGCTTTTTTCTTCGGCCCCATGATCTCGGCACTCAGGAGGGCGACGAGGGGGACGGTCAGGATGATGCCGATGGTTCCGGCCACGCCGCGGATGATCTCGATGGCGATGGAATCGGCGTTGAAGATCTGGATCATGGGATAATCAAAGATCTGGAACAGCAGGAGCGTATTGAGGCTCGAACCGGCGAAGGCAAGGATGAGCGTATTCGCCATGGTGCCCATGGCGTCCTGGCCGATGTTCATGCCGGAGCGGAACAGGGCCTTGCGCGGCAGGTCGGGGTTCAGCTCGCGCAGCTCCCAGCAGGCGGAGGAAATGGACATGGCCACGTCCATGACCGCGCCGAGCGAGGCGATGAGAATGCCGCTGACGAACAGACCGCTGATCTTCAGTCCCCGGTCGGACGCGCGCAAAACCAGTTCCTCCGCTTCCGGCAGGTTGAAGCCGTTGAGCGGCGAGATCGACCCGCACAGGGCGGCGAAAATGCCGGCCACCGCCACGCCGCCGATGCAGCCGAGCGTGGCGCAGAGCGTCTTGCGGCTGAAGCCGTTCAGGAACAGGAGGGAGGCCGCCGTCGTCAGCGCGACAAGCACGACCGTGACCGCGACCGGCTGCGCGCCGCGCAGGATCATGGGTACCTGAATGAACCAGACGCACGCAAGCGTATACAAAAGCCCCAGCAGGGCCGTAAGGCCCTTTTTCCGGCCGATCAGCAGGAGCAGCGCGGCAAATATGGCAAGCAGGCCGAGCAGCACCGGGGCGCGGTTATAATTCGGAATGGATATGATATACGGCGCGCCCTCGTCGTCCAGATCGAGGCGGACGACGATCTTTGTGCCGATCTTCGCGTCGACGTTGGTATAGATGGTCAGATAGTTGATCGCCTCAAGCGTTTCGCCCTTCCACGGGCCGTTCAGGATCTCGACCTCAAGATACTGCTGGCCGATGCGGCGGCCCTCCGTCCAGTCCTGGGTCTCTGCATTGTCGTCCAGAATGTCCGTGACGCGCGCAACGGCGAAAAACCGCTTGCGAGCGGCAGTCGCCTCGCGGTCAGGCTCCGTGTATTCCAGAACCAGCGCCCACGCGATGATCAGCACAAACAGCAAAACGCTCACGCCGATCTCCAGCCAGCGCTTGCGCGTCAGCTTGCATTGTAAGTTTTTCATGGATTCTCCTTCAGGATGCGCAGTTTTTGAATGATGGGGGACTGCCCCGCCGGAAGACCCGGCGGGGCAGCTTTGTACTGTTGGGGAACTCAGCGCTCGAGATAGCGGTGGATGATCGCCGCGACCTGTGCGCGGGTCGCCTGCGCCTTCGGCACAAGGTTGCTGCCGGAGCCGTTGATCAGACCCTGGCCGACCGCCCAGTTCATCGCCTGAATGGCGTAGGCGGAGAGCTGCGCCGTGTCGGCAAAGCTGCCGAGATTTTCCTCGAGCGTCACAGCCGTCATGCCGCCGTAGACTGCGTAGCGGTACAGGATCGCCGCGAGCTGCTCACGGGTCACGGGGTCGTTCGGGCCGAAGAGGCCGGAGCCATAGCCGTTGACGATGCCGTTCGCTGCCGCCCATGCGACCGCCTTGGCAAACCATTTGCCGGCGGCCACATCCGTAAAGTCGGACGAGCCGGAAACGGACGGGCTGCCCGCCATGCGGTAGAGGATGGTGACGATCATGGCACGGGTCAGCGGTGCGTTGGGAGAGAAGCGATCGGCGCCCGTGCCGTCCATGATGCCCTTCTCGTAGACATAGCGGACATCGTTATAGAACCAGTCGCTGCTGGACACATCGGCAAACGGGAGCCCTACCGGGGCAGCGGGCCTGGCCGGGGTGACCGGGGTGCCGGGGGTGACGGGCGGAGGCGGCAGGACAGTCTTATGCCAACGTGCATAGAAGGTCTTTTCGCCGGTTTCCGTCGCCTCGATCTGCCTGACCTGCACGCCGCCGATGTAGGCGGTGAACCAGCCGAGGAAGGTATAGCCGGGCTTGGTCACATTGGTCGGGAGAACCGTCACAGTGCCCTTGGTGTAGGTCGTCGGGTATTCACCGTTGATCGTGCCGCCATCGGTGACGTAGGTGATGCTCCACGTCTCGACCGGCGTCTCGCCTGCGGTGCAGACGACGTCAGCGCGGTCGCGGATACGGATACGCGGGTAGACCGGCGTGCCGTCCGAGAGGACGAAGGTATTGTCATAGGAGGCAAGGCCAACCGCCTCGACCTGATTGCCGACGATGGCGTTCTGGACTTCCTTGTCCTTCGTGATGTAGCCGTCGATGAAGACGCGGGCTTCCTTGCCTGCCGCATCCCTGACCATGATGGTCTGGATCTTGCCTTCGGCCTCTTCCACTCTGGTGATCGTGCCCTTGATCTTGACGAGGCTGCCGAGGAAGGAGCCGTCGTTGATCTGCGCGGCAGTGACTTCCTTGGGAGCCGGAGCCGCTGCGTCGGCGATCTTTTCGATCTTCGTCACAGCCAGCTGACGCTCGCCCTGATAGGAGGACGTCGTACCGGTGACACGAACCTTACCGCCGATCTTAAAGTTGCCTGCGACCGGGAAGGCGTTGATACCGGCGGTGTTGTCCTGCACATAGATGCAGTCGAAGAACGCGGTATCCTTGTCATAGCCGGAGGCGTTGGAGGTCACGATGCCCTCCACGGTGAACTTGACGCCTTCGTCTTTCTCTGCCTGCACATCCGCGATCTTGGTGATCTCGGTCTGGTTGAGCATGGAGACGAGATTCTGGCAGATCTTGTAGTTGGAGTAGTTTTTCTCCGCGCCGCTGTCGGAGGCCTGGTACTGCACCTCGAAGTTCGACATGAAGGCTGCGCCGGAGACGATGATGAGGCCCTTGCCCTCGATCTGCTCAGATGCCATGACCATCAGGCGGTCATCGTTTTCTGCGAAGGTGTACTTCGGGGTAGCTGTGCCGCCGAGGCCGTCGCTGTCAACGTCCACGGAGTAGGTCGTTGCATGGCCGTAGACTGCCGGGCTGACCGTTGCGGGCAGCGTAGAGGTCGGGTTGCCGTCTGCGTCTACTGCGTAGATGGACGCGCCGCCGTAGTGGCTGAAGCGCTCGGTGTAGAGCTTGTCAAACGGATGCTCTTCGTCGAATTCCACGCCGTCCAGAAGCGGGTTCTCCATGTTGTAGGACGAGAAGTAGAGTCTCCACTTGTCGACGCCGTCGGCTGCGGAGCGGACATCGTCATACGTTGCGTCGTCAGAAATGCGGAGGCTGGAGCCGAGTTTGGCCAGAACCTCGTTCTGCGTCGCGGCCATGTGCTTGATGTCCGGGTTGTTCTGGATGATGGGGTAATTCTCGTAGTTGTCGGACCAACCGGCGAGGATCACCATACCGCCGTTGTCGTTGAACGTCTTGAGGGCGTTCAGCTCGTCCTCGGAATAGGTCTTCGGATCCTTCTGGGCCGCTTCCAGACGGCGGGACGGGGCCGTCAGGATGATGGCCTTGTACTTGGAATTGCCGCAGGCCGCGATGAGCTCCTCGCTGGTCTTCAGCGTGACTGTACGCACGGAATAGGCCGCAGCCAGTTCGCCGAAGTTGCCCATGGAGTCCTTATAGTTGCCTGCAACATATTCGTTGTAGTGCGAGGCGTCAATGCCGATGTAGACAAGCTTGCTCGCGTCAAGCACATCGAGCGTGACGTCCTTGGTGAACGTGTACTCCTTGCCGTCCTGCTCAATCACAGCCGTGATCCGGACGGTCATGATGCGGGCCTTGGTCGGGGTATACTTGAATTCCACATCCTGCGTGCTGCTTGCAGCCAGCGTGATGGGATCCGTCGCGGTGCCGATGGGTTCGCCGCCGATGGCATAGGTGATGGACTTGATGGTAGCGGGCTTTGCCTCACTGTTGAAGAACGTGGTGGTGATGGTCAGTTCTTCGTCGGTGACAGGGGTAGACGTGCCGCATTCAGCCTTGGAAATGCCAAGCTTGAGCGATTCGCCGACCCAGACGGGAGCGGTCACGGCCAGATCGCCGTCGCCCTCGGTGACGCGGACGAAGTAATAGGTGTACTCAGGCGCCAGTTCCACGCTGACGGAGCCCTTGGCGAGATCTGCGGCACTGTCCCAGGTATAGGCGACCTTGCCGGAGTTGACGACCAGTTCGACCTTGGCGATGGAATCGGTGCGGTCGGGATCGTTGAAGGAGATCTCGAAGTTCAGCTTCTCGGGAACGTCGATGATGGAGCCCATCATGTTGCCGTTGACCGTGTAGTCCAGATCGAGGTTCTTGTCCTCGGTGGCGTACATACGGCGTGCTCTGAGCGCTGCATAGATGCCGGATTCGGAGAAGTCGTCGGTCAGGATGACGTCGCGGGCGTCGTTGGCGTTGCCCCAGCGGCCCTTGTGGTTATCCTGGTTGTTGGTCGGGGCGACGTGCCAGCCCTTGTCGAGCGCCATGATGTACTGCTCGTAGCTGGGATAATAGCCGCCTGCGCCGATCTGGCCTTCGCCGTTGCCGACTTCGACCATGTACATACGGGTGTCAACGACAGCATCCCAATAACCGAAGTCAATGAAGTTGCCGAACGTCGTGCCCGGATGGTTGAACTGGCTGATGGAATCGACGCCCTCTGTCTGCGACAGGAGCTTGTAGTAGGCCTGCAGGCCAGCATCCTTGGTCTTGTTGTTGAGCGTCGTGTTGTTGCGGGAGACGATGCCGGGGGTGTTGAAGGTGTTGATATGGCCGGGACCGCCGGACCACGTCATTTCAAAGCCCGCAATGGCGACCTTTTTGCCCGCGTTGGCCGCGTTGAAGGCTGCGACAGTGTTCTTGTAGGTCGCCCAGCTGTGGCTGGAATCGGAATCATTGACAAGAGACGTATCATACAGAGCCGCTTCGACGTTGGGGTTATTCTTGCTGTCGAAGTAGTTGGAATGGTCGGTGAACGCGACGAAGTCGACGTTCGCGATTTCAGGCAGATTCTTGACATAATCCAGTGCGCTTTCCAGCGAGCCAGCGCCGTCGGAATACTGCGTGTGGGAGTGCAGCTGGCCGAAGTAGCGCTGGAAGGTCGCCTCGCCGATGGTGAAGGACCAGGTCTTGCTGGTTTCCTTTTTATCCGCACGCTTGACCGTCACAGTCACCGTGACCTTGCCGTCCGCCATAGCGGCAGCTGGGGTGTAGGTGACCTTGCCGTCTGCGTAGACAGCATCGACCTTTTCACTGTTGACAGTCATCGTTACGCTGGCGTTCTCGCCAGCGTTCGAGATCTCCGCGGAGATCGTCGGCTTTTTGTTCTCGCCGGTCTGCGCGCCCTGCGCGGGCGTTACGTTGGAGATCACAGGCTCGTCGAGGATGTCGACGGTGTAGGACGCTCTGGCCTCGTTGCCCTTGATATCCTTGAACGCGAAGGTCAGGGTCATCGTGCTGCCGTTTTCAGCGGCCTTTGCAATCTGCGTATCCCAGACGGTGATATGTGCTGTGCCCTTGCCGGTCGTAAAGTCGCCGAGGACTTCCACGTCTGTGCTGCTCGTTACGCCGTCAACCAGATTGCCCTTTTCATCGCGAACACTGTACTCGATCCACGGATTGTCGATCGCATAGATCGTGTCGATCTCGAGGTCAAACTTGTAATTGCTGCCGACATAGGCCGGGAGCATGGTTTCGGGGAAGGTGATGGTGGGCTGCACGACGAGGCCGCCGTCCACATTCACGCCGTCCGCCACGGGATAGAAGAAGAAGGAGTAGATGGTGTAATCCGTGACCTTGCTCTTATCCATGCTGTAGGTCTTGAACGAATCGGAGTAGTACTCCAACCACTGGCTATACCTATTGTTGAACTTCGCCGTGCGGCTCTCCAGCTCATAGCCGCCCACGCCGCCGGAGCATTCGCGGACGAGCCAGTCGGCGTCGTCAGTCGTAACGCCCTCTTCGGAGAAGTCCTTGCTGTAGAACGCGTTGTTGCCGGTGCCGTTGGAGCAGAGGTAGCCATAGGCTTCGCTCTTGAAGCGGAGGTATTCGCCGTTCTGCTCGACGGTGAACACGACAGCGCCGTTCGCCGGGGTGGCCTTGCCGTCCGCGACGGTAGCTGCTGCCTTTTCAATGGACTTGGAATCGTTCTCCGCCGCCAGAACCGCCTGTGCGTTCTGGTTGTAGATCACGAACTTGTCGCCGGGCTTGGGCAGATCGCCGGAGGGCTCATCGGAGCCGCCGTCGTCCACAACCAGATAGAACTGCTGGGCAAACAGCGCCTCATCGCCGATTCTGCTGTAGCTGCTCCAGTTGTTCTTCTCGGCGTACCACTCCAGATAGTTGCCGCGTGCGGCGTTCTGGATATAGAAGCAGTTTTCGGTCTTCGCAGCCGTGACGTTCCATGCGGTGTTCACATCGTCCAGCGGCGTGCTGCCGTAGCTTGCGCCCATGGAGAGTTTCTTGCCCTCGCTGGTGGAGAACGTGTAGGTGCCGTCTGCGTTGACGCCGACGGTCCAGATGTCGGCCTTGGTGTAGCCGGACAGCTTGCCGTCTGCCAGCGTCACATCCGTGCCCTTGTTATAGAAGCCGGAGTACTCGGTGGACAGGGCCTTGCCGTTGGCCGGGTTGAAGACCACGACCGTGTCGCCGTCGGACAGGCTGGTCACGATGCCGCTCTTGCGGACGCGGTAGAACGCCTGCGCAAACAGCAGTTCATCGCTGATTTTGTTGTAGCTGCTCCAGTTGCTCTTATCGGCGTACCACTCCAGATAGTTGCCGCGCACGGCGTTCTGGATGTAATAGCAGCCGGTCGTTGCAGCCGCGGAAACCTTCCATGCGGTGTTCACGTCGTCCAGCGGTGTGCTGGTAAACTTCTCACCCATGGAAAGTTTCTTGCCGTCCTTGGTGGAGAACGTGTAAGAACCGTCCGCGTTGACGCCGACCGTCCAGACGTCGGCCTCGGTGTAGCCGGTCAGCGTGCCGTTCGTCAGCGTTACATCCGTGCCCTTGTTGTAGAAGCCGGAGTATTCAGTGGACAGGGCCTTCATGTTAGCCGGGTTGTAGATGACGATCTGCTCGCCGTCCTTGAACAGGCTCTGAACCGGTTCTTCGGCCTTGACGGTGTAGGCGAATTTCACTTCGTCGCTGTCGTCCATGCCGTCCTTCGTGGCCTTGACGGTGAAGGTGGTGTCTGCATTCACCTCGACGGGGTCGGTATACTCGGTATACTCACCCGTGGTCTTGTAGGAAATCTTCGCACCCTCAGTCTTGCACTTGAACTCGACCTTCGTTCCCTTTGCTACTTCGCCCGCAGCCGGGGTAGCAGTCGGGGTTGCGACCTGCTGCTTGGCTGCGGTTTCAATCTTGTACAGCGAGATCGGCTGCTGATTCTGCGACTTGTAGTAACGGAATCTGGTGCCGTTCTTTGCTGCATTGTTGTATTGCAGTGTTGTTCCGTCGCTGGTAACGATCACCTTACCGCTGGTAAGTTCAATCGTATTGAGAGACTGTGTGGAACCACTGTTCAGCTTGTTGCTTCCGGACTTACCCGAAATATACTTTCCGCTTGCAGACTTGATGGCGTAGCCGCCAGTCATCGGCTCAACGGTAAACGCATATTTCGCATAATCACCGGTGATTTTGCTGTCGGTGATCGTAACATCGACCTTGTTCCCTTCAACGTCAAGCTTGTCAAGGGAACCGTCCATAATCAGTTTGTCACCCTCGGACACGATCAGGTATGTACCAGACCAGTCCGCAGGCGCTTCTGTGACCTTGGTGTAGGTCTGCGTCTGCGTTGTCTCCTCCGCCATAGCGACCGGCATGACCGAAAGGACCATGACGACGGCCAGCAGCAGCGCAAGACATCGCGTGATACGTTTTTTCATGCTTGCATTTCCTCCTGATTTCTGTTCAAATTCTGAATGTTCATGTTGTGCGCAGGCTCGTCCTGCGCAAAGCACCTCTTTTGAAGCCTCCTTCTGCGTCCTGATACAGAAACGAAAACGGCTGCCGGTCAAGGGGGCCGCAGTCGCAGAGTTCTGTATTTCATAGTATAGCAGTTCCACCCGTTAAAATCCAGTGCCTTTACGGAGATTTTACCGATTTTACGTAAATTTTACCGGGAATTTTTTGTGGATTTTGTCTATATAATCCCTGACCGGCAGACAAAGACCGCCCTGCAGTCCCCGCCGGACGGGCAGGAACGCTGTCCGGGAAGCCGGCTGATGCTGCGGATCCGGGCGCCGCGGCTGATAAAACCGCCCCGCCGGGGCATTCATACATAAGATATGAATTGTTCACAAATAATTTAAGTCTGTAGGTATTGACAACGCTGGCAGGCGGTGGTACACTGCGTTTAGCACTCAGGGATAAAGAGTGCTAAGGCGAAAGGAGGAATGAACCATGGAGCTTTCAGACCGGAAAAAGAAGATCCTGCGTGCGATCGTGGATCTTTACATCCGCACGGCGGAGCCGGTGGCGTCCAAGACCATTGCGCAGATGCCGGACATGGATTTTTCCTCCGCGACCATCCGCAACGAGATGGCAGAGCTGACGACGCTCGGATATCTGGAGCAGCCGCACACCTCCGCCGGACGCATCCCGTCGCCTGCCGGGTACCGGCTGTACGTCGACGAGCTGATGCAGGACTACCGCCTGTCGACCGATGAAACGAAGTCGATCAATCAGGCGATGGAGCTGAAAATGCAGGAGGTCGACAAGGTCGTCTCGCAGGTCGGCAAGCTCGTCTCGCAGATGACGAATCTGCCCGCCTACGCCATGGCGGCCCGCTCCGCCGGACTGACGGTGAAGCGGTTCGACCTGATCCTGGCGGACAGCGGCAGCTTTATTCTCGTCGTGATGCTGAGCGACAGCTCCGTCAAGAATAAGCTCATCCGGCTCCCGGTCGAGCTGACGGAGGCGGATCTGAAGCTTCTCGGCGCAGTGCTGAACGCAAGCGTCACGGAGCTGACCGCCGAACAGCTCAGCCCCGAGCTTCTGTCCCGCGTGACCAGAAGCGCCGGAAATGCGGCCAGCCTCGTGCCCGTCATCATGGATTTCGTCACGTCGCTTCTGCACCAGGAGCACAGCGAGGTCTACATGACCGGGCAGGCCAAGCTTCTCGGCCAGCCGGAGTACCACGACATCGACAAGGCGCAGAAAATGCTCTCCGCGCTCGACGAGGATGTGGTTTCCAATCTTCCCGCCGCGCTTTCCCCGGACAGCCGGACGCAGATCCTGGTCGGCCCGGAAAACGTCTCGAAGGAGCTCAAGGACACCAGCGTCGTCATGACGAAGTTCGACATCGGCGACGGGATGCAGGGCCTGATCGGCGTGGTCGGCCCGACCAGAATGGATTACGCGCAGATCACCGCCCGGCTGAGCTACTTCGCCGAGAACCTGAGCCGGATGTTCCAGAAAAACCAGACCCCGGCGATCGAAGGGCCGGAAAATAAGCACAATGACCCGGAGGCATAGATATGAGTAAGAAAACAAACAGCAATCCGGCTTCGGAGGAAAAGGCACAGGCCGCCTCCGCAGCCGAGCAGACAGAAGAAGCTGCGCAGCAGACCGAAGCCGAAGCCGCGAAGCAGTCCAAGGAAAAAAAGCCCGAGGAAGCCAAGCAGCAGGAGGCAAGCGAGTTTGAAAAGGCGCAGCAGGCGCTGGCACAGGAGCATGACAGCTATCTGCGGCTGGCCGCCGAATACGACAACTACCGCAAGCGCAGCCAGAAGGAAAAGGAAAGCCTCTATACCGACATCCGCTCGGAGACGGTCGAGAAGTTCCTTCCCGTGTACGACAATCTCGAGCGGGCGCTGGCACAGGAGACGCAGGATGCCGCGTTTAAAAAGGGCGTCGAGATGACGATGAACCAGCTCGTCTCCGTCATGGAAAAGCTGGGCGTCGTGAGCTTCGGCGCGGCAGGCGAGGCCTTTGACCCGCAGCTTCATAACGCGGTCATGCACGTCGAGGACGAAGCGCTTGGCGAAAACGTCATTGCAGAGGTCTTCCAGAAAGGCTTCAAGGTCGGCGATAAAGTCGTTCGATTTGCAATGGTAAAGGTCGCAAATTAAAAAGCACCCAAGCCGGGGATCCGGCAGCATCTAAATTTGTAAATACAGGCATTCATATAGGAGGAAATTTATTATGAGCAAGATTATTGGTATTGACCTTGGTACGACCAACAGCTGCGTGGCTGTTATGG
>OLNP01003135.1_pt1 | contig 11250 bp, 9 predicted proteins | sample 1671951 | NCBI WGS metagenome assembly OLNP01 (sample SAMEA3136629, study PRJEB25190) | human gut metagenome | biome: human gut; feature: human-associated habitat; material: faeces | place: Austria | collected 2013
ATCACATTGACAATCAATTTGTTATAATTTTAAGCCTATTTCGCGACTGTCCCTATTTACGGTAGCGATACCGGAAGTGCTTTCACAAAAAATCATTAACCAGTATGAAAAAACTAACGCTTTTGTTGGTGTCTTTTTTCGCGGTTTTCGCTTTGGGCCTCACGGGTTGTAGCGACGACCCGGATGTGAAACAGGAGACACCAGTCATTAAGGCCTCGAATCCCGCAGACATCGCAGCCGTTGCGGGTAAGGTAACAGTACCTTACACCGTGGATTATGCCGTAGATGGTTGTTCTCTCGATGTGACGTGGGATGCGACTTGGCTGCACGATCTGTCGGTCAGTGCAGATAAATTCACTCTTCAGGCAGACGCCAATCCGGGTGCTGCGCGGGAAGCTAAACTCACGCTGACTTACCCGGAGGCAACGAGTGTGGAATTGACGGTTCGTCAGATGTCTGCTTCGGAGTCTATTTCGATCAGTCCGAAGACCTTGTCGTTCTCGTACAAGGGCGGCGAGGAGACTGTTACCGTTACCAGTTCGAAATCCTGGACGCTGGAAGGTAGCGCAGATTGGGTTGAGGCGGACAAGACGGAAGGCGAATCTGGCGAGAGCGTCGTGAAGTTTACGGTTTCTACGACCAATGAGACAGATGCGGCCAAGGAGGTGACATTCAATTTCGTAAGTGGCAGTGAGAAGGCCCCTCTCAAAATCCAGCAGAATCAGGAGGGGAAGCTCATCATCGACGAGGATTCGAAAACGATATCTGTGTCCAATACGGAGCAGAATGTAACGGTGAAACTTCAGACGAACATCGAGCCTGTGACGGCTACGATCGAGGAGGGAGTCGATTGGATCGAGGCTGTGGATACCCGCGCTATGATCGACAAGGAGTTCTCGTTCAAGGTGTTGGCGAATACGGAGGGTGGCCCGCGTGACGCGACGATTATCTTCAAGAATGCAGATGCTTCGGAGCATATCGTAATCAAGCAGGCGGGCAAGGAACTGACCTATCCTGCCGTGATTCCCGATAAGGTGCTGAAGACCTACATCATGACGAACTTCGATACGAATAAGGACGGTGAGATTTCGAAGGAAGAAGCCGAAGCGGTAAAGGCGATCGAGCTTACGGGGTCGGAGATCGCATCGATCGACGGTCTGGAATATTTCCCGAATTTGGAAACGGTCGATTTCACTACGCACCGTTTGTTAAAGGCCGATTTCTCGCAGTGTTATGCTTTGAAGGAGCTTAACCTGAGCAGCGGCGCCGGCCTTTCGTCGGTCGTGCTTCCTGCCAGCTTGGAAGAACTCTCCGTTATGTCGTGTAATAAGCTCAAAAAGATCGATCTTTCGGTTGCACCTAATTTGAAAAATCTCTATGCTTCGAGTGCTGGTTTCGTGGTCGCTCCCGATTTGAGCAAGAACACCAAGCTGGAAATCATCGGCTTCAGTTCGGCTAAATTCAGTACGATCGACGTTTCGAAGAACACGGAACTGAAGTCGCTGAATGTCGGCGGCGACGTGTTCAACAGTTTGGATGTTACGAACAATACAAAATTGACAAATTTGGCGGTAACGGGTACAATTACAACGCTCGATCTTACGAAAAGCGCACAGTTGGAAGTTCTGAATATCAGCAACACCAAGATTTCAGAGATCGACGTAACGAACTGTCCTTATCTGCGTTCGATCGACTTCGGCAGCACCCCGATCGTCGAGATCGACCTTTCGAGAAACCTGCTGCTGACTTCGGCATTGGCATATATGGCGAACTCCCTGAAAACGGTTTGGTTGAGTAAGGGGCAGACGATCGAGAGCACGTCGAATATCGAGAGCTTTATCCAATACAAGGATTATGAGGCAGGGCCGGATGCTATCGCTAACATCGAAGACGAAGCGTATAAGACTTATCTGCTGACTTTCGATAAGAACGGGGACGGTAAGCTCGACAAAACCGAGGTCGAGGCGATCACCGAGATCAATATCAAAGGTTTGGGTATTAAGTCCCTTAAAGGTGTGGAATATGTCAATTTCACGAATGTGCGGAAACTGGATTGCTCGGACAACGAGCTGACTGAGCTTCCTGTTGCCGGATTCTTCACCAATCTCGAGGAGATTGATTTTTCGAACAATCAACTGACCGGGCGAATCGAACTGAATAAATGTAAGAAGTTGCGTATTCTGAAAGGTAGCGGCAATATGCTCGAGGAGGTTGCTTTCGAAAACTCGGTATTGGAGTCTGTCGATTTGAGTAACAACCAACTGACCCCGCTTCCAGTGTTCGTATAATACGAGTACTTTGAAAAGCGTAAATGTGGCGAATAATTTGTTGAGCGAGTCTTCCGGTTTCAGTTGTTCCGACAATGCGGTTCTTACGGATTGGAACGTAAGTAATAACAATCTCAAGTATGTTTATCTCCATTCGACTCCGATGTTGGAGAATTATAATGTCAGCGGAAATCCGCTTGTGGAACTTACTTTGTTTGGTGCCGGTTACGGGACAGCTTTGAAGACGCTCGATGCGAGCAATACTGCATTGTCGAGTCTGGATATTTCGGGTAATATGTCGTTGCAGTCTCTGAATGTAATGGGGTGTGCGACGCTGACCAAGATATTTGCCGGAACTCTCGACGTGGAAGCTATCAATATCGAGAAGGAGAGCTATACGATTATCGAAACGAGTACGATTGTCGATGCGATCAAAGATAATGCATTCCGTGAGTTCCTGATTGAGACCTATGGTTCCAATGGGGGTATTACGCAGGAGGAAGCTGATCGGGTTACGGATTTGGAGCTTAATGCCGACAATGCGGCGGAAGTGAAGTCTTTGGCTGGTATCGAATATTTTCGGAATTTGAAGACGCTGAAGGTGTCTGGGTTGGAGTCTTTGGATGATACGAATTTGGCTGTTGGTAATATCAATTTGACTTCGGTTGATATTTCGTTGGTGAAAGGTTTGACGGCAATCGATTGCAACGGTCTTCAGAGCCTGACGACTTTCTCCTTGGTGGTGACAGGTGCGGCCGGTACGGAGGTTGGGCCGAAGCGTGTCGAACTGGATAAATGTCCGAAGATCGAATCCGTGACGGTAAAGGATTGTCGGGCGATTGTTGCTGTGACCGTAACTGGTTGTACGGAATTGACTTCTCTGAATCTTTCCGGCTCTTATTTGGAGAAGTGGGAGAGTGAACCTAATAGTGGTAAATGGATCTATCCTTCGATAAATATCTATACCAATACAAAGTTGACAGATCCTGCTAATTTCATTCCTGCGGCTAATCTGGTCGATATTTGGGCTACTTCGGCGCAGATCGAAGCATTCCAGAAGTATTTTGAGACAAATTACAAGTGGACCGGTACTTGGCATAGTAACGATGAAATGCCGTCCGCATCGGTCGTTAGATAATTGAAGCCGTGTCGGGCATCGATGTCCAGATATGCGGGACGCTAATTGGAGTCCCGGTCGGAAAATACCGACCGGGACTTTTTTGTTCGGTTGTGGACGATATGTGGTGTGGAACGTATTTTGTCTGAAAAACGAAATAACCCGAAAGGGTTGTGTGTCGGATTGAACCAGTTGCGGTCGGTTTTATCGGAGCTGGTCGGACTGTTGGGGGACCGATGTTCCGTGTTTGCCGGGGATGAATATTTGTTTATCCTTGTCGAAGATAGGAAGCGGTTGGGCGATTTTTGTGTATAAGTCTGTACGATTGTTCTCATTTTTCTCTGTCTTCGATTTGGATCGGATAATTGGATATTTCATTGCGACAAAATGCAAATAAATTTGCTTTTGTACCCGGCTTATTCGTATCTTTGCAAAGATGCGCGAATCGAGGCCGTGTGTTTCGTTCGTGCTGTTTTGTAAAATCCCGTTAAACCGACGACCTGGTGCCTATGAAGACCCGATTGAGTGCAATTTGTTTGACTTTAACCGCAACGACGATGATTTCCTGCCATGAAAAGAAGACGGAGGATGCTCCCTGGATCCTGGACCGCTTCGACGATATTAAAATTCTCCGCTACGAGGTGCCGGGCTTTGCCGAGCTGCCTCTCCGGGAGAAAGAGTTGATCTACTACCTGGCCGAAGCCGCCAAGTGCGGCCGCGACATCATGTTCGACCAGAATTTCAAATACAACCTTCCCGTGCGCCGCACGTTGGAGGTGATTTATGAGAATTACGACGGTGACCGTACGACGCCCGAATGGAAAGCGCTGGAGAAATACCTCAAAAAAGTGTGGTTCGCCAACGGAATTCATCACCACTATTCCAACGACAAGTTCGTACCCGAATTTCCGAAGGAGTATTTCCTCGCGGTTGCCGAGTCGATCCCCGTCGAGAAGTTCGGCGACGAGCTCAATGCGCTGCGGGCTGTGGTCTGCGAGGCGATTTTCAACCCCGAACTTTATAAGACTCAACTCAATCAGGCTGAAGGTCAGGATTTGGTGGCCACTTCCGCCAACAACTATTACGAAGGCGTGACACAGGCCGAGGCCGAAGATTTCTATCGTGCCATGGCCGATCCTGCCGACCCCGAACCGGTCTCCTACGGGTTGAATTCGAAGCTCGTGAAGGATGAGGACGGAACGATCCGCGAGCGGGTGTGGAAAGTAGGCGGTATGTATTCGCCGGCGATTGAGAAGATCGTTTACTGGCTGGAGAAGGCGCAAGGCGTTGCCCAGGAGCCGCAGAAGGCGACCATCGCAGCCCTGATTGACTATTATAAGACGGGTAACCTGCACGATTTCGACCGTTATAACATCCTGTGGGTGCGGGATACCGTATCCAACGTCGATTTCGTGAACGGATTTATCGAAGATTACGGCGATCCGCTGGGACGCAAGGCGTCGTGGGAGTCGCTGGTCAACTTCATGGACAAGGAGGCCTGTCGCCGTACGGAGGTTATCTCCGAGAATGCGCAGTGGTTCGAGGATCATTCGCCTGTAGATTCCGCCTACCGGAAGAAGGTGGTCAAAGGGGTTTCGGCCAAGGTGATTACGGCAGCGATGCTGGGCGGCGACTGTTATCCTGCGACACCGATCGGTATCAATCTGCCCAATGCGGATTGGATCCGCAAGGAGCACGGTTCGAAGTCGGTGACCATCGACAACATTACCTACGCTTATGCTCAGGCGGCGCATGGCGACGGATTCCTCGAGGAGTTCATGCTGCGTCCTGAAGACCGTGAACGTATCGACAAGTACGGCAAGTTGGCCGACGATCTGCATACCGACCTGCATGAATGTTTGGGACACGGTTCCGGGCAGTTGGCTCCGGGTGTGAAGGGCGGTGAGTTGAAGAACTATACCTCGACGCTCGAGGAGGCCCGTGCCGATCTTTTCGGGCTCTACTACCTGGGCGATCCGAAAATGGTTGAATTGGGGCTGATTCCGTCGCTGGATGTGGCGTATGCGGAATATGCCCGGTATATCATGAACGGTATGATGACGCAGCTCGCACGTATCGAGCCGGGCAAGAATGTCGAGGAGGCGCACATGCGCAACCGCAAGCTGATCGCCGAATGGTGCTACGAGCAGGGGAAGCCCGACAACGTGATCGAGTGGGTCGAGCAGGATGGTAAAACGTATGTCGTGGTGAACGATTATACGAAGCTGCGCGAGCTGTTGGGTCGTATGCTCCGCGAGGTGCAGCGTATCAAGTCCGAAGGCGATTTCGAGGCCGGCAAAGCACTGGTCGAGAAATATGCCGTGACGGTCGATCCGAAGCTGCACGCCGAAGTGCTGACCCGTTACAAAGCCCTCGATATCGAGCCTTACAGCGGTTTTGTGAATCCGCAGTACGAGCTGGTGGAGAAGAACGGCAAGGTCGTGGATGTGAAGGTTTCTTATCCGAACGACTACGTGAAGCAGATGCTCGAATACAGCCGGGATTACTCCTTCCTGCCGAATCTGAATTAAGATTGAACGATACATTGAAATCAGGGGAAACTGGTACACAGTTTCCCCTGATTGTTTTTCTGCGGCGAATGGAAAATCGTAAGATGCGTTAATGTAGGCCGGATTGTCGTGTATCGTATTTCGAATTCGGAATTCGTGCGTTTATCATCCCTTAACATGCAGATACTGATATACACAACATAGCATCCTTTTGGGGAAGGTAATGAATCGAGATCCCCTTCGGGAAGAGAATTTGGGAGAGGGGGGGAGAAGTGTAGAGGCCGGTGTCTTTTGTTTTGACGTCGGAAGGTGAAAACTATCGTGTTTCCGTCGTTTCCTGGGACTGTAGCTCCTGTGCTCGTCGTTCTCGGGCGTGCGAGATGAGTTCCCGTAAGTCGTTTACGAGTTCTTCTCCCTGGGTACAGGAGACATAGATCCGATTTTCATATATATCGGTGATTTCGACGAAATTCCGCCATTCGGAAGCGTAGATTTTGACCCTTTCGAGATTTTTCAGGTCGAAATAGTGTCCGTAGAACCCGAAAAATCCGTAACCGCCGAAATAGGGCACGTAGCCTCGGAGTTCCTGCTTCTCGACTTGCCGTACGGAGGCGATCTCTTCGGGATGAAGCTCCGTGATGTCGAGCAGACAGAGGATATGCAGTCCTTCGTCGTCCACGAGGATGCGACGCGGAATGGAGAGTGACATCAGGGCGACGAGCGCCACGATGAACGAAAAGAACCAGGCCGAAAGATAGCCTCCTTCATATAGAAAGTAGAGCCCGATCCCCAGTGCGAGGAAGATCGTGAGGTAGATCGTCGTGAGCGAAAGCGTGTGGCGGCTGAAGCTGTATTTATAGATTTTCTTCACGGGATGCTCTGGATAAAAGAATTGCTTCAGCGATCGGAAGATCGTCCGCTGTCGTGATTTTCAGGTTGCCGCGCTCTCCGTGGCAGAGCGTGACCGCATGTCCCGCCCGTTCGACGACCGAGGCGTCGTCGGTGAAGTCGGGGGAGTAGTCGAGTTCATAGGCACGACGGAGCAATTCCGCGTCGAAGACCTGGGGCGTTTGTACGATTCGCAGCGTATTGCGGTCGATCGGGTGCGATCCGTCGGGTGTGAGCTGCCGCAGGGAATCGACGGCTTCGACGACCGGAATGGCCGTCCCGTGGGCCGCCGCACACTCCACGGCTTTCAAAATCAAGTCGGACGATACCAGCGGACGTACGCCGTCGTGGACCGCGATCAGTGCGACGGTTCGGGGCAGAGCGGACAGGCCGTTGCGTACCGAGTGGAACCGTTGCGGCCCGCCCGCCGTGCAGGTGTGCTTGGCTATGTCGAAACGGGCTGCCAGATTCTTCCAGAAATCGATCTGTCCTTCGGGAAGGACGACGACGATCTGCGTGCTGTGCAGCGTTCTTGCAAAGGCGTTTATCGCATGGCCCAATACCGGCAGCGATCCCAGCATGCGGAATTGTTTGGGAAGCGGACCTCCCAGGCGGCTGCCGCTCCCGCCGGCGACGATGATTACTCCTGTTCCTTGCTGTTCCATATCAGTTTCTTTCCGAATCCGAGGGTATTGTCCGTGAATTTCATGTAGGAAATCTCTACAACCCACAACGTCAGCTCGGCGAGTGCTGCGAACGGGAAGCGGCGGATATATGTTTTTCGTGCCTCTTCGTCCGCTTCCCGCACCGTTCCGCAAAGCTGGAGCCCCTGAAGTTTGCCCACTGCCTTGCTTTCGAGCGCGATGCCCAGCGCTACCTGCCGGTTCGCCTGCATCTCCTCCGCATGGCGCGTCGTCTTATCGGCCGCGAATACGAGCAGATTGCGCTCTGGGTCGTAGGCGTAAAACGCGTGCGAGCAATAGGGCTGTTCTCCGGCGACGGTCGCCAGTGTCAGGACGTGGTGTCGGCCGATAAAGCGGACAATGCGCGGGTCGATCATAATTTACTGCTGAAAACCAGGCTGTCTGTCGTTTTCGACGGAGTGAGTACGATCGAGTCGAGTTGTTTGATCTTGTCTTCTTCCTTTACCTTGCCGTCCAGCTCAGCCATAATTCGGTCGCGGACATATTCGTAAGCGGCACGGTTGGCTTTGTGAATCGGTTCGCCCGGTTCCTGCGGAATCTTCAGCGGATCGATCGGTTTGCCGTTACGCCAGACGCGATAGTCCAGATGCGGGCCCGTCGATGCTCCGGTGCTGCCGACATAACCGATCAACTGCCCCTGCGATACGCGGCTGCCCTGACGAATCCCTTTGGCATAGCCGCTCAAGTGCAGATAACCGGTCATAAAACCGTTGTTGTGTTTGATCTTGAGGGTATTGCCGCCTCCGCCGCCCCAGCCTTTGAAGATGACCGTGCCATCCGCTACGGCGTGTACCGGAGTACCTTTCGGAGCTGCGAAATCGACGCCCGTATGGGCTCGGTAGGTTTTGTAGATGGGGTGGAGCCGCGAATAGGTGAACCGGGAGCTGATGCGCGTATATTTGAGCGGCGTGATAAGCATCAACTTGCGCAGGCTGTTGCCGTCCTGGTCCCAGTAGGCGATTTTATTGCCCTGGCGGAACGGAATGGCGTAATAGGTCTTGCCGCCGTAGTTGAATTTGGCACCCCATATACGCCCGATGCCGGCCGGTAGGGTGTCGATGTAACGCTCGTCGTAGATGACCGTGAAGTTATCTCCTTTCTGGATGCTGAAGAAACTGATCGTCGATTGATAGATGTCCTCCATTTCGGCGGCGAGGGAGGCCGGCATGCCGGCGCCTACGATCGCCTCCCAGAGTGAGGAGTCGATCGTGGCAGTCTTTTTCTGGCGACGTATTTCATACTCTTTTTCACCTTTGGTGACACTGATCGAGTCGTCGGCCAGTCCGAAAACGACATACTGGGAAATGCTCTGTTCGTACACCAGATAGTCCAGATGGGGCGCGTTGAGCGAATCTTCGTGGATGAAAGCCGTGTAGCTGCGCCCGGCCCGGATGTTGCGGAGCGGGAATACGTCTTTGGACGCTTTGTCGAGCTGATCGATCTGGGCGGCGGAAACACCGTATCGGTTCAGAATCTGACCGAGGGTTTCGCCACGGTCGATGATCTGCTGTTCGAGCCGGTAGTTGTCGGCGGGAATGCCATATAAAAGGTTGGGTTCTATGATTTCATCGGAATTTTCTTCGGCATCCGTTGCCGTGCGGCCGCATCCTGCGAAAAAGAGCAGGCCTGCTAACAATGCGACAGCTGGTTTCAGTTGTTTGATCATGTTAATAATTAAGGTATAAAACTGCGAACCGGGTCAAATTTTTTGGAGTCCGGTCGGGATGTATCCTGATTTTTAACGGAAGTTTTCTTCCAGTAAAGATAAGAAAAAAAACAAAATTTCCGCTGCTCTGCGGTCGGATTATCCAAGTTTTGGGGTGTTTCTTTTGTAATTCATTGAATTGTTGCTATCTTTGATTGCTATAAACCAGTATTGAGAATGTCGAATTTTTTTTTGATGCCTGTTTCTTTCCTTTATAAGTTGGGGGTCTTGTTGCGCCACCGGCTTTTCGATTGGGGGATTCTGAAACAGGAGAAGTTCGATATTCCGGTCGTCTGCATCGGCAATATCACCGTAGGCGGTACGGGCAAAACCCCGATGGCCGAGATGGTGATCGCCTACATGGCTCAAAGGCATCACGTAGCGTTGATTTCCAGAGGATACGGGCGGCGAACGAAAGGATATATTGAGGTCACTCCCGAATCGCACTACCGCGAAGTGGGGGACGAGCCGTTGCAGATCAAGCGCAAATTTCCCGATACGGTCGTGGTCGTGTGCGAGAAACGGGCAGAGGGGATCCGCCGTCTTCGGCAGGAGCATCCGGAGGTCGATCTCGTCGTGATGGACGACGGCTTCCAGCACCGTTACGTAGAGCCTAAAGTCAATATCGTCATGATCGATGCGACACGGCCCGTGCAGCATGATCGGATGTTGCCTGCGGGCAATCTGCGGGATTTGCCCGAACAGTTGCACCGGGCGCATTATTTCATCGTGACCAAATGCCCCGAGAATATGGCTCCGATCGACCGGCGCATTCTGCGCAAGGTTCTGGTTCAGGTCGCCTATCAGCGTGTTTACTTTACCCGTTTCGAAAGTTTCCGGCCTCGGCCGCTCTTCCCTGAGTTCGTGGATGAGGAACTGAATTACGGCCAGCAGGTGATCGCCATGTCGGGTATCGGCAATCCGGGACCTTTCGTGGAGGGATTGAGGAACAATTACAAGGTGATCGAGGACGTTCGTTTCGACGACCACCATGTTTACCGGGTGAAAGATATGAAATTGGTAGCGAATTTGCTGGCAAAACACCCGAAGGCGGCGATCATCATGACCGAAAAGGACGCGGTCAAGATGAGCCATCCCGAAAAGATACCGGCGGAAGTACGCAAGAGAATGTATTTCCTGCCCATCAATATTTCATTCATAGATGATTCGGAAACGGATTTTCTCCAAAAATTAGAGTGCGATGTTAGAGAGAATTAAAGAGACTGCGGCCTTCATTCAGGCACGCATCGAAAACTTCCAACCGGAAGTAGGCATTATTCTCGGTACCGGATTGGGCGATTTCGCCGACCGTATCGATGAGAAATATTCGATCGACTATAAGGAGATTCCCAATTTTCCCGTTTCGACGGTCGAGGGACATAAGGGAAAATTGATTTTCGGTTTGCTCGAAGGGCGCCGCGTAGTGGCCATGCAGGGGCGGTTCCACTATTACGAAGGTTACACCATGCAGCAGGTGACGTTCCCCGTGCGGGTGCTCAAGCTGCTACCTGTTCGTATCGAACGCCAGCGGCGGCGTGAATCCTTCGTTTCGGGTAGGCGATCTGATGGTCATCACCGACCACATCAACCTGATGCCCAATCCGCTGATCGGCCCCAACATGGCCGAGTTCGGCCCCCGTTTCCCAGATATGCACAACTGTTACGATCAGCACTTGATTATCCGTGCGACCCGTATTGCCGAGGAGAAGGGAATCAAGTTGCAGTACGGCGTTTACGTGGGCGGTACGGGTCCGACGTTCGAAACGCAGGCCGAATACCGTTATTTCAAGGCGATCGGCGGCGATGCCGCCGGTATGTCCACCGTGCCCGAAGTGATCGTGGCCCGGCACATGTCGATTCCCGTTTTCGGGGTATCGGTCATTACGAACTGCGGGTTGAGCGATGAGGTCGGCGACCACGAGGATGTGCAGCGTCAGGGGGCCAAAGCCGGCGTGAAGATGGCCGAGCTCTTTATGGAGATGATAAAAAACTTATAACGAGGCGATATGGTAAATAAAGTGATTTTGATCGGCAATGTAGGTGTGGATCCCGAGGTCCG
>OLNP01003136.1_pt1 | contig 11247 bp, 9 predicted proteins | sample 1671951 | NCBI WGS metagenome assembly OLNP01 (sample SAMEA3136629, study PRJEB25190) | human gut metagenome | biome: human gut; feature: human-associated habitat; material: faeces | place: Austria | collected 2013
TTCTATGGAGGGCTTGCGCGTCGTAAAAATGTTGTGAACACCATGTTCATGTCGATGGCGATCATCGGTGTGGTAGGGGTGCTATGGATCATCGCGGGCTGGAGCTTCGCGTATGGCGGAGATGGCTCCAACCCCTTCTTCGGAGGGTTCGACCAACTCGGATGTGCTTCGGTCGTGCAGGATATGCTCGTAGAAGCGCAAGTCGTTCCTGAAGATGCGGTCTATCCGGCAATCATCGACGTGGTCTTCCAGGCGGCCTTCGCGATGATCACCTGTGCGATCATCTGGGGCGCAGTGGCAGGGCGTATGAAGTTCGGTGCCATGATCGCCTTCGTGAGTATCTGGGTGCTCGTCATCTATTGCCCGCTCGCGCACATGGTGTGGGGCGGCGATGGCAGCTTCATCGGTGATCAGATAGGTGCGCTTGACTTCGCAGGTGGCGATGTCGTTCACATCAGCTCTGGTTTGGCAGGCTTGGTCCTTTGCTTGCTGCTCGGCTCACGCAAGGAATTCGGTACGGTTGCGCATCGTCCGCACAACATTCCGCTGGTGGTCTTGGGCGTAACGCTTCTGTGGTTCGGCTGGTTCGGCTTCAATGGCGGCTCCGAATTCGCGGCTGATGGCATCGCGGCGCTTGCGATCCTGAACACCGTGGTCGCATCTGGTGCAGCGCTGCTCTCCTGGATGGTGGTCGAGAAGATCGCGGTAGGTAAGCCAACGCTCGTTGGTGCGGTGACCGGCCTGGTTGCGGGCTTGGTCGTCATCACGCCTGCTGCAGGTTTCGTCGAGCCCTGGGCGGCGATCGTGATGGGCTTCATCGTCTCGCCCATCTGCTACTTCGCAATGTCAGTTCTGAAGAACAAGATCGGTTACGATGACGCACTCGATGCGTTCGGTTGCCATGCAGTGGGCGGTATCGTTGGCGGTATCCTGACGGGTATCTTCTGCGTACCAGAGCTTTCCTGGACGGATTTCGGCGGCCTCATCTATACGGGCGATCCCACGTTGCTTGGCGCTCAGTGCTTAGGTATCTTGGTCACGATCGCGTTCGTGGGTATCGGTTCGCTTGTGATCGGCCTTATCGTGAAGGTATGCTTCAAGGGAAGCCTGCGCGTTTCCAAGGAACAAGAAGCAGCGGGTATGGATATCAGCGAACACAGCGAATCTGCTTACCCTGCATTCAACGGTCTTGATTAACAGCACGCGAGTGAACCTAAGGCGAACAACGCCAAGAGGGTTCGTACGAGATCAGCAATGCGCTGGTCGAAGAGAAAGGATAGCAACATGAAGCGTATATGTGCGGTGGTTCGGCCGACCATGCTCGAACCGCTCAAGGAAGCGCTCTTTCAGGCAAATGTTTCAGGTATGACCATCTCGCAGGTGCATGGTTGCGGCAACCAGCATGGATGGAGCGAGTATTTCCGTGGTAACGAGGTCATCTTGAACATGGTTCCGAAGATCAAGTTCGAGATCATCGCCGATGATGCCCAAGTCGATGCGATCGTGGATGTGATCGTTTCCACGGCACGCACCGGGCAAGATCTTCGTTTCGGATATCGAACGTGTCGTGCGCATTCGAACAGGCGAGGAAAACGACGCAGCGCTCTAGTGTGAAACCATGCGTTAAAACACGCGTCTCTCTAGGAGATTTCAGAGAAAGACACGGAAAGATGGTATAGTTAATCACACTATTACCTCAAAGAAAGGAACGCGTGATGACTCGCAAGATTGCTATTTTCGATACCACCTTGCGCGATGGCGAGCAGTCGCCAGGCGCATCGATGAACTCCGAAGAGAAATTGGTCATCACGCGTCAACTATTGCGCCTCGGCGTTGATGTGATCGAAGCAGGTTTCCCCATCTCATCGCCGGGCGATTTCAAGAGCGTGCAGCAGATCGCGGCCGAAGTAGGCGATAAGGCGATCGTCTGTGCGCTCACGCGCGCCATGGAGAAGGACATCGATTCTGCTGCTGAGGCGCTGGCTGATTGTGCGCGCCCGCGCATCCATACGGGCATCGGTGTTTCGCACAGCCACATCTTCGATAAGCTGCGCACCACGCCCGAGGTCATTCTCGAGCGCGCGGTGAACGCCACGAAATACGCCAAGAAGTACGTTGAAGATGTCGAATTCTACTGCGAAGATGCGGGTCGTTCCGACTATGAATTCCTTGCAAAAGTGGTCGAAGCGGTCATCGCTGCTGGCGCTACGGTGGTCAACATCCCTGATACCACGGGTTATTCGCTGCCTGAAGAGTACGGTCGCCGCATCAAGTTCTTGATGGAGAACGTCAAGAACATCGACAAGGCTTCCATCTCGGTTCACTGCCATAACGACCTCGGCATGGCTACCGCGCTTTCCCTTGCGGGCGTTGAGAACGGTGCAACGCAGATCGAGTGCACCATCAACGGCCTGGGCGAGCGCGCTGGCAACACCGCCATGGAAGAAGTGGTCATGGCTATCAAGATGCATGGCGAAGAGCTCGATGCCCATACCGACATCAACACCCGTGAATTCATCCGTGCTTCGCGCTTGGTGTCTTCCATCACGGGCTTTGTGGTGCAGCCCAATAAATCCATCGTCGGTGCGAATGCCTTCGCGCATTCTTCCGGTATTCACCAAGATGGTGTGATCAAAGAGCGCACCACCTACGAGATCATCGATCCTACCGAAGTTGGTGCAGGTCAAAGCTCGATCGTGCTTTCTGCTCGTTCGGGTCGTGCAGCGCTGCGTCACCGCCTGGAGGCACTCGGCTATCATATCGAAGGCCAGGAATTCGAAGACCTGCACACGGCATTCCTCGATCTGGCTGACAAGAAGAAGGAAGTCTACGATGAGGATCTTGAGTCGCTTGTTGGTGAACAGGGTCGTACGCAAGAAGCTTCCTATACCCTGAAGAGCGTTCAGATCTCTTGTGGTCAGCCGCTCACGCCAACGGCCACCGTTACGCTCGTCGATAAGAACGACAACGAATTCTGTGCCTGCTCTATTGGCACCGGTCCGGTCGATGCGCTCTATCGCGCGGTGAATGAGATCGTGGACATCGAAAACGATCTGTCCGAATTCTCGGTGCAGAGCGTTACGCGCGGCATCGATGCACTCGGCGAAGTGACTATTCGCGTTACCGCAGCTGATGGCACGGTCTACACCGGCCGTGGTTCTGATGGTGACATCATCGTATCTTCCGCGAAGGCTTACTTGAACGCACTCAATCGCCTGATCGCTGATAAGCAGTAAGGAGTAAGCGCACGCGGTGTATTGTCTTGAATGCGGACAAAAGATCGAAGATGGGCAGAATGAATGCTCTCAATGCGGTATGTCTGTTGACGAGATGAAGAAACGCATTGCTGAGGCGCAAGAGAAGCTCACCTATGCTGAAACTGTTGGGCCGGCGGAGACCACGAAGCTTCCGCCGGTTCCTGAGCGCGTCTATCACGACAAAGAGGGCAATGTGATCGATCCTGCTGAAGAGGTCGATACGGCTGCCGCCAAAGAGAAGGAAAACGATCTTCCTGTTATCGGGCATGCGGAAGACCCGCTCATCACCATGCCTATGCAAAAGATCGTTTCGGATGAAGGCAAGGTCGTTGCTTCTGCAAGCGATGAGGCGAAGACCTTCATCCAACCCCCAAAGAAGAAAAAGAGATTTACGGCACGCACCAAAGCGGTTCTTGCGCTCGTTATCGTGTTCGCTGCTATCGCTATCGTTGCGGCATTCCTTAATTCTGCTGGCATGCTCAAGCATGAAGAGATCACCGCATCCGATCAGGTCGAGCAGGTGAACAACGAAGCGGTCGAAACACAAGATTCCCAGCAAGAGATCCAGCAATCGGATACAGTCAAAGCACTCCAAGAGAACTATCGAACACTTGGCAACTATCGTGGTCAGGTGAACACAGTCGTAAGCAATTTCAACAATTATCACCTTGCGTCCGATAAGGCAAAACGCCAGCAATACGCCGATGAATGTAATGAGCTTATTTCCTCCGTCACCGATTCGAAGGCGAAACTTGTCGAGGAGATGAACGAGCTGGGCATGAACGAGAATGACGATCAATTCTTGAATTACACCAAGATCAACAAACTCTATGAGCTTCTTCTGACCCGCCTGAATGTGATCAAGGAGTGTTGGGAGGTGAGCGTGGCTTCAGCTGATCCGAAGAAGGATGCGAAGGCGATATTGGCGCCGCTCTCGAAGGATATCAAGGGTGGCAAGTCTTCTTCGATGGCTGATTTCGATGAGCTCTATTCTCAGGTAGAACTTCCGCAATAATAGCCTGCCGTTTATCCAGGTAAGTGGCAGGGCGTTTGTATGTGCAGGAAAAATATGATATAACTATCCAGGTACTTGGTACGAATACTTTCGATTTTTTGAGGAAGTGGGCTTTGTCCCGCTTCTTTTGTTTCTGGGAGGAGTTGATGAAACCGTGTTAAGCGCCAAAGAACAACAGCTGCTCGATGCGCTTTCACCTACTGCCGAAGCGCAAGGGATCGAAATCGTCACGGTGGACATCGTGGGTTCGAAGAAAGCTCCTACCATCAGGGTCTATATCGACTGCGAAGGGGGAGTGGGCTTCGACGAGCTGGCAAGCGCGCAAGAGTGGATCAATGCCCTTATGGACGAGATCGACCCGTTCCCGGGTGCGTACACGCTCGAGGTCTCTTCACCCGGCATCGACCGTCCGCTGCGTACCAAGCGGCATTTCCAGCGATTCGCGGGAGAGAAGGTGGCGCTCGTGCTTTCGGCGCCCGTGAACTCCCGTGCGAAATACACCGGCCAGCTTGCGGGGGTGGAAGGGGACAACATCGTGCTCGACGTGGATGGCACGCGCACAGAGATCCCGTTCCAGCTCATCAAGAAGGCACATGTCATTGCAACGATAGATTTCAATGCGAAGAAGGGATAGGTATGGCAACCTCAGAATTGATAGACGCTTTGCAAGCGCTCGCCCATGAACGAAAGATCGATGAATTCTATTTGATCGAGCGTCTTGAGGCATCTCTGGCAAAGAGCTATCAGAACATCCTTGATCTTGAATGGGATGCACGCGTTACGATCGATCGCCAGACGGGCAAGATCTACGTATACGAGATGGTTCCCGTGGGTGAGCCCGACGAGGAAACCGGTGAATACACCGAGTTCGAAGAGCGCGATGTCACGCCTAACGACGTGAGCCGCATCGCTGCTCAGAATGCGAAGAACGTGATCAGCTCCATCGTGCGCGAGGCTGGCCGTCAGTCCATCTACGAAGAGTTCTCCGATCGCGTGGGTGATCTGGTCACCGGTACCGTGCTTCAGGGCACGCCCGAGTTCACCATCATCAAGATTCGCGAAGGTGTCGAAGCTGAACTTCCGCATTACGATCTGAAGCGCAACCCCAACGAGCGTAACGAGCGCTATCGCCACAATCAGCGTCTGAAGCTCCTTATCGTTGATGTGCGTGACCCGAATGCGGAAACCCCGAAGGCACGTGGCGAGCACACTCGTCCTTCCATCGTCGTTTCCCGTACGCACCCCGATCTTATTCGCCGCCTCTTCGAGATCGAAGTTCCTGAGATCTACGACGGTCTGGTGGAGATCAAATCGATCGCGCGCGAACCAGGCGAGCGTTCCAAGATCGCGGTTGCTTCGCGCGAGCCGAACCTCGATCCGGTAGGTGCCTGCGTTGGTCCTAAGGGCTCTCGCGTGCGCATGGTGGTCGAAGGCCTGCGCAACGAGCGCGTGGACGTTATCCAGTGGGACGAAGACCCGGCGGTCTACGTGTCGAACGCGCTTTCACCGGCTAAGGTCAATCGCGTGATCATCGACGAAGAGAACAACTACGCCACCATCATCGTGCCTGATGATCAGCTTTCGCTCGCTATCGGCAAGGAAGGCCAGAATGCGCGTTTGGCGGCGCGCCTGACCGGTTGGCATATCGATATCAAGTCGTCTTCGTTCGCGGGCGAACCGCTCGTGGCTGACGAAGACCTCATCGATGTGGAAGAGGTCGAAGAAGAGACCAATGATGGCTTGTGCGCCTATGTCGATCCCGACGGCGTGCGTTGCCGCAATCATGCGCGTCCGGGTTGTTCGTACTGCGGCATTCACGCGGAGCTCGAGAACAACTAAGGCGCACGGTAAGGCAGGAAAATGGAGAAGCGCACGAAACAACGTACCTGCATCGAATGCCGGAAAGCTTGCCAAAAAGGCGAGCTCATCCGCATCGTGCGCACTCCTAACGGGCAGGTCGAATACGACCCGAGTGGCAAAGCGAATGGCAGAGGCGCCTACCTTTGCAGCCTTGCTTGCCTTGAAAAAGCCCTTCAAACGCACAAGCTCGACAAGGCGCTGCGTATGAAGGTGAACGAAGAAGACAACAAACGAATCGCTCAAGAAGTAATGAGCGCGGTTTTAGACTAGGAAACGGACGAGGAGACTACATGGCTGGTATGCGTGTACACGAATTGGCTAAAGAGTTCGATATGACCAGTAAAGAACTCTTGGCCCGCCTTACGGATATGAAGATACCCGCTAAGAGCCACGCCAGCATTTTGCAGGATGCTTATGTGGAGAAGATTCGCAAGAATCTTGAGCCCGAGATCAAGCAGCGTGCAGGTAAGCTTGAGGAAGAAGAAGCCAAGAAGCTGGCTGAAGAGCAAGCGAAAGAAGAGGCTAAGAAGGCCGAAGAAGCTGCGGCTCGTCGTGCGGCAGTGGAGAAAGAGCGCGCACAGCGCGACGCCGAGCGTGCTCGCCGTGAAAGCCAGCAGAAGGAAGGCTTCGCTGGTCATGCGAAGAAGGAAGATGGCGACGCGCAGCCGGCCAAGAAAGCCCCTGCATCGCCATTCGAGAGCCTTGCTTCTCAGATCGAGCGCGAGCGCGAGCGCGTAGAGCGTGAAGCGCACGAGGCGCGCATGAAAGCGGAAGCAGAAACGCGCGCGGCTGAGGTCGCCAAGAAGCAAGCGGTCGCTGAGGCGTTGCAGTCTCGCATGAACAAGTCCTCTAAATCGTCGAAGAGCGAGAAGAAGGCAGCTCCCGTAAGTGCGGGTAGCTCGTTCTCCTCGCTGCTCGATCAGATCAACAACGAACGTGAGCGCTTGAACAACCAGGCGAACGAAAAGCAGAACCAAGGCGGTTCGCGTCGCGGCGAGAAGGGCAAGAAGCGTAAGGGCTTCGAACCTTCCGTTCCTGAGCTTGAAGTCCAGGAGACCAAGGGCGAAGATCGCTATGCTCAGATGGCAGTTCAGGCAGAGAAGTTCCAGCGCGATAAGGTGCTCGCTGAAGCGCGCGCTGCTGTTGAGGCTGCTTCCCATGAAGGCCAGGGCAGGCGCAAGAAGCGCAAGGAAAAGCGCGAAGCGGAGGCACGTGAGCGTGCTGAGCTCGAAGCACTGGAGAAGGGTCTCGACCCAACGCTCGTGCTCGACGATTCAGTGGTCGAGGTTGCGCAAGGCTCCACGGTCGCTCAATTCGCCGAACTGCTCGAAGTCTCTCCTAACGACATCATCAAGCGCTTGTTCATGCTGGGTCAGGCACTCACGCTCACCCAGACCATGAGCGATGACCTTATCGAGCTTATCGCCGATGACCTGGGGCGCAAAGTGCGCGTCGTTTCTCCTGAAGAGGAATTCGCGGTCGTCTACAACGACTCCGAAGCTGACCTGCTGCCGCGTCCGCCGGTGGTCACTGTCATGGGTCACGTCGACCACGGCAAGACCTCTCTGCTCGACGCGATTCGCTCGACGGGTGTTGCCGATAAGGAAGCTGGCGGCATTACCCAGCACATCGGTGCTTCGGTGGTCAATATCGACGGCCGTCAGATCACGTTCATCGATACCCCTGGTCACGAAGCATTTACCGCTATGCGTGCCCGCGGTGCGAAGGTTACCGACGTGGTCGTGCTCGTGGTTGCGGCAGACGACGGCGTTATGCCTCAGACCGTTGAGGCTATCAATCACGCGAATGCGGCGAACGTGCCCATCGTGGTTGCGGTCAACAAGATCGACAAGCCAGGTGCTACGCCCGAGCGTGTGCGCCAAGAGCTCACCGAACATGGCATCATTCCCGAAGAGTGGGGTGGCCAGAATATGTTCGTGGATGTTTCGGCTCGTCAGAACCTGCATATCGACGACTTGCTCGAAACCATCCTGCTGCAGGCAGACGTGCTCGAGCTGAAAGCGAACCCGAACGCTTCTGCTTCTGGCTTCGTTATCGAAGCGAACCTCGACAAGGGCCGCGGTTCGGTTGCAACGGTGCTCGTCGATCGCGGTACGCTCAAGACGGGCGACGTGGTGGTTGCCGGAACTTCCTATGGCAAGGTACGCGCGCTCATCAATCCGCGCGGCGTGCATGTTGACGAAGCACATCCCGCTGACCCGGTCGAGATCTTGGGCCTGAACTCGGTTCCCACGGCAGGCGACGAATTCCGCGTGTTCGAAGACGAGCGCGATGCACGTCGTTTAGCTGAGCAGCGTGCGCTGCGTGAGCGTCTTGCTAAGCAGGAGTCGCGTTCGCACATGAACCTCGATGATCTGTTCGCGCGTATCGAAGAAGGCAAGACCACCGACCTTAACCTGGTCGTCAAGGCCGACGTGGCAGGCTCGATCGAAGCGCTGCGCGATGCGTTCGAGAAGATGGACCAGTCTGAGGTCAAGATCAACATCATCCATGCGGCGGTCGGCGGCATCACCGAGACTGACGTTACGCTCGCTGCGGCATCTGATGCGATCATCATCGGCTTCAACGTGCGTCCTACGGGCAAGACCCGTGAAGTGGCTACGCGCGAGAAGGTCGACATTCGTCTGTATCGTGTTATCTATCAAGCGATCGAAGACATCAACGCTGCGCGTGTCGGTCTGCTTTCGCCTGATATCGTGGAAGAAGATACCGGCATCGCTGAAGTGCGCGAGACCTTCAAGGTGCCCAAGGTGGGCGTTGTTGCTGGTTGCTACATCGTTGAAGGCGAGATCAGCCGCGACGATTCCGTGCGTATCGTGCGCGATGGCACTGTTGTCTACGAAGGCGAGATCGAAAGCTTGCGTCGCTTCAAAGACGATGTCAAGAGCGTTGCTCGTGGTTATGAATGCGGTATCGGTATCGCAGGCTACCAGGACATCAAGATCGGCGATCACATCGAAGGCTATCGTGTGGTCGAGGTCGAGAGAACGGAATAATCATGAAGCAGTCTTCATCGAATAGAAGGGTGAACGAGCAGGCGCGCGAAGTGATTTCCGAGATATTGCTCTTCGAGATATCCGACCCGCGCCTGGATATGGTCACTATCACGGGTGTTGAGGTGAGCTACGATCGTTCGGTCGCTAACGTGTACTATTCGACCGAACCTTCGCGCTACACGGAAGTAGCTCAGGCCTTTAACGCAGCAGCAGGGCGCATCCGTTCGCTCATGGCGAAGAAGCTTTCCTGGCGTGTTGCACCTGAACTGCGCTTTCACCTGGATGAGAGCGTGGATAACGCGCAGCGCATCGCTGAAGCTCTCAGTGCTGATGCTGCCCGCAATGCGAGCGCTCGTGCTGAAGATCCCGCGGAAGGCTAAGCTGTGCTCACGCCGCAGTCGAATACCACGCTCGAGGAGATCGCACGTTTCATAGAAGCGCATGATACCTTCGCGATCTGCGGGCATGTGAACCCCGATGGCGATTGCTTGGGAGCGGGGCTTGCTCTTGAGCACGGATTGCGTGCGCTCGGGAAGCAGGTAGTAGGTCTTTTGGCAACGGAGGATCCGGTCGAGGAGAAGCTCGGCTTTCTCCCTGGGTTGGAAAACCTCGTGCCTGCGAAAGACTTCACCGATGAAGTCGAGGTGTTCATCGCTATCGATGTTCCCAATGTGGATCGCTTGAAAGACGCGGCAGCGGTGCATGATCGCGCCAAGCACCATATTACGATCGATCATCATGCCTCGGAAACTTCGATGGCCGAGCTTAACTACGTCGACCCCGCTTCCGCTTCAGCGAGCGATCTTGCCTGGGAGCTTTTGAAGCTCCTTAACGCTACGGGTAAGGATCAGGCGCTCTGCGCGCTCACAGGTATCATGACTGACACGGGACGTTTCTCTTACCAGAACGTGAATCCTACGTGCTTCATCCATGCAGCTGAGACCGTTGAAGCCGGTGCGGAGCCGAACCTTATCGCGCGAGAGTTCTTCCAAAGCCGCTCACTTCCTTCGCTTCGCCTTGAGCAGCTCATGCTCTCGCGCATGATGTTCTTCTGCGGCGGTGCATTCGTATGCTCCTATCTGAAGGATACGGATTTCGAAAAGCAGGGCGCCATTCGCGACGATGCCGAGATCCTTATCGATATCTTGCGCGGTATCGCTGGTGTGCGTGTTGCGCTCATCTTGAAGGAGAACGGCAAGGGCGAGATTCGTGGAAGCCTGCGTGCGAAGGATGAGACCGATGTGGCCCAGATCGCACGCGATTTTGGGGGCGGCGGTCACAAGGCTGCTGCGGGGCTTACTTATCACAAATCACTTGCAGACGCGCTCATCGAAGTCCCTACCGATGTCATCGAGACCTGCTTTCCTGAAGATGCCGAAGCAGAAGTCGAACGTCTGTGTATCCTCATCCGATCTTTACGGGAAGAGCTTGATGACTAAGCGCGGCTCGTCAGGATTATCGCTTCTTCTCGCGATCGATAAACCAAAAGGAATGACCTCGCACGATGTGGTCAATCGCGTGCGCCGCGTGTTCGGCGAGAAGCGCGTTGGGCATATGGGAACGCTCGATCCGCTTGCGTCGGGTGTGCTGTGCGTGGCAGTCGGTCCAGCTACACGCTTGGATGCCTTCATGAGCGGTCACAACAAAACTTACGTTATGGATATCGCGTTCGGCTGTGCGACCACGACCGATGATGCGGAAGGCGAAGTTATCTCGCGCGGGGAAGCGCCCAGCGATCTTTTGAACGAGCAGATCGCGCGTGAGGTCGTTGCATCGCTGGTGGGCAAGGGCAAGCAGCTTCCGCCCGTCTATTCTGCGGTGAAGGTGAACGGACAGAAATCCTATGCGGCAGCACGCAAGGGCAATGTGATCGATCTGAAGCCGCGCGACTTCGAGGTGCTCAGCGCAACGCTGCTTTCGGTCGAAAAAAAGCAACTTGGTGAACTTCTTCCTGCCGTGCAAGAGGGAAGTGAACTGGTGCCTGTCTGGCGCGTTTCGATGGAAGTATCGGGTGGGACCTACATGCGCTCGATCGCACGCGATCTGGGAAAACGCATCGGTTGCGGCGCCTTCGTTTCAGAATTGCGGCGCAGTGCGC
>OLNP01003142.1_pt1 | contig 11218 bp, 10 predicted proteins | sample 1671951 | NCBI WGS metagenome assembly OLNP01 (sample SAMEA3136629, study PRJEB25190) | human gut metagenome | biome: human gut; feature: human-associated habitat; material: faeces | place: Austria | collected 2013
CTATCGACTTTATATGCCATCTTACTTTTTAGGGACATTTACTGAATATCCCTAAGTAGAGCTGTTATTAACAATGATTAACACTAATTTCGAATAGGTTTGTCTTTGAAAACTGGCAATACTCTATGTATTTTTATGTTTGATAAAGATACGGAAAAGGATATATTTTTCTTGTATAGCTATCAGATAAAATTTTGCAGCCCATTTTCGTTAAATTTTTGTCGCCAAACAATAAAACCTAATAATGAGCAAAGCATACTTTTAGCAGACAAATATTCTATAGTCAGGTCATAAAATTGCTGGATAAGTCATAAAACCTTTAGATAAGCCGTAAATATGGTATTCATCTTCTTTCTGCGTTTGATTTGTGCTTCTGTAATAGCGGGAGAAATATGTCCATTATTATCATTATCTTGTGAAAATTGGAACATAGGTAAGTATTTATAAAAATAGAAAGGAAAGTGGTGAGGTCGTGAACCACAATATTTAATTGACGGGCAAAAATATAAGAGTCTTTCCTTTAGGCATAGAAAAAAGTAATAACTTTGTAATTAAATACACTGACAATCTATTTTATGAACTATGATTGATAAATTCACGATTTTTATAAAGAAGGGAAAGAGTTTATTATTTTTGCTGTCATTTGTTATATTACCAGTTTCGATTCAGGCGCAATCCCAGATAAAATCAATAAACACATTGGAAGATAAAATTTATGGATTGAGTCTTCTTTGGTCAGAACTTAAATATAATTTTGTAAATATAGACCGTCTGGGGTTTGATTTAGATAGCCTTTACCGAGAAACGATGAAACGCGTAATAGACACTAAAGACGACGTTTCGTATTATAAAGAGCTTGATTGCTTTTTAAATCGTTTTAATGATGCTCATACCAACTTATTTGATTACCCGGATTCAGGTTATGAAGAAACGGACTATCCTAATTACGGAACGAAATATATTGGCGGGAAATATTATTTCATTAAATATAAAAAGGATTGTCCTTATTCTGATCCAGACTTGCTTGGTGCCGAAATTGTAGAGATTGACGGATTGCCTACAGAGCAATATGTGGAAAAATTTGTGTTGCCATACCTCACAGGTTCGACATTGAAATATAGGTTGAATCAGGCTGGCCGTTTATTGTTAAATGGTTTGGAAGGCAGTTCCATCTGTGGAAAAGCAATATGCAGGGATGGTAAAATGAAGACTTTTAATATCGTACGCAATGGGGAAGCTATTCGCAAAAATGACGATGTATGGTTGCCTGAAGACGAGTATTCTTTTCATACTAGCAAGGCTGTAACATTAAATTGGAAAGATGATATTGCCTTTTTGAATATTCGCCGTTTCATACCCGAGTCTGTATGCAATGACATAGATAAGGCTATGGCCGAAATCAATGCACGTCAATGTCGTGGGGTAATCATTGACTTGAGAGGAAATGGAGGTGGAAGGACTGATGTGGCATGGAGGCTACAGATGTACCTTACACAAGCCGATACAATACGTTCTTTTGGCGCTCAGACAAGAATAAACTCTGGTTATGGCCGCTCACAAGGTAATTATAGAAAAGAATATGAAGATTTTTATTTGTATAAAGCTTATAAGAATGAACCTCCTGAACTAATAACGAAACCACAAGGAATAAAGGTCTTGAGTTGTCCTGTCGCCATATTGATTGATAACAATAGTTTTTCTGCATGTGAAGACTTTCTTATAAATATTTATGAGATGCCCAACAGGCCTGTTTTGATTGGAGAAGAAACAGCCGGCTCCACGGGAGCTCCACTTGTTATCGAGCTACCTCATGGTGCTGTAGCACGTATATGCACACTTAGGCCACTATTCCCATACAGTATGAAACCTTTTGTTGAAAAAGGAATTATTCCAGATATAGAAGTTATACCCACTTTGCAAGAAGTCTTGAAAGGTAAAGATGTTGTGATGGAAAAAGCTTTACATTATATCCAAAATAAGAACTAAGCAAGTATAAGGAACAGACTCAAGTTTTCTGGCCATGGAAAATTCTTTTGTATAAGAGAACGGATAATATTGGGTTTCCTTCATGGATTTCAGTGCCTTTTCTGTTGCTTTTGAACCATTGTTGAGAGAACCGGGTAAAAAGATATACCTGAATCTGATACGTCCTTTCCTGTCTTCGAAGTTATCAATAAGTTGGAAGCGTGTCAGGTATCTTACTCCTTTCTGGAAGCGGACTGAACGTCTCTTGTCCCGTTCTATTATCGCTGTACTTGATACTTTGAGAATGATGCTTCTCAGGACATAGAACAATAACCATGCGCTTGTCAGGCATAGCCAAAGATACATGGTAGGTGATCTTTGTTCATATAGGCCAGCCATGCGAGTAGTAGCCCGGTTATGGTATAGAGAACCATGTGTTTTCGTAGCGTTTGTTCCTCTTTCTTGAATTAACCTTTTCTGGATTGCCGTTTGAGGTCATTATTATTTTATCAGGATACAGGTAGCAGTATTCGATCATTGTTTTAAAGCGTATCACTTTCTCCATATTCATATCAATTGTCATTTTTTCATATTGATAGTCATTTTCATTTATCTTTTTGAAATAACAATTTGATTTGAAACTTGTATCTGTAGCAAAATTGTAGCAGAACTTGACCAAGATGTGATTTTCAATTATGCTGGGGATGATTGCAAAATGGCATTATAAAATAAAAGATACGAGATTCACTATTACTAAATCTAATAGCAGGTTTAGGCTGTCTATTTTTATATTGCTCCAATTCCTGCTTTGATTTCTTTCTCTTCTTTTGATAGTTCTTCTTTAATAAGGTATGTTTCTGGCATCTTTCTATGTACCAGACCATTCTCTTTTGCTTTTAATAATAAGTTATTATCAGAACTAATCACTACAATGTTTTGAATGTCATAACCGGATTTAAGTGCTGATAATATAAACCTCATCATTTATGTCTTTATTAAAATCTCCGCCTTCAAAACACTCTTTTGACGGATCTTTACATGTTTCAATTATGAATTTTGGCTGAAAGCCTTTAATTTTACAACGTAGGGCAGCGCCCTACGTTTTGAATACCTCATACCAAATACGCCCTGAAATACAGGGCATTGGCCTGTACTATATAATTTAAGGCTTTCAGCCAAAATATTTCCGTGCTTGTCAGGATTAATTTCAGTTCATTTTCTAGCCTTTATATCCAGCTTCACCGGCTTAATCATATTCTTAGGATCAAGGATTGTATCCAAATCTTCCTGAGTAAGAATTCCTTCTTCAAGAACAAGGTCGTAAACGCTTCGTCCTGTTTCCATTGCTTTCTTTGCAATATAAGTTGAGTGATCATAACCAATATACGGATTCAGAGCTGTTACAACACCGATACTGCGCTTAACTTCATTGCGGCAAGCTTCTTCGTTTGCAGTGATTCCGTCGATACACAATGTACGCAAAGTATCGAAACCGTTTATCAATAAATCAATAGATTCGAAACAGCATTGTGCCATTATCGGCTCCATAGCGTTGAGTTCCATCTGTGATGCTTCGCCTGCCATAGTTACACAAAGTTCATTTCCCATGACCTTGAAAGCAATCTGGCTCATAACTTCAGGTATTACCGGATTTACTTTTCCCGGCATGATTGATGAACCCGGCTGACGTGCAGGAAGATTTATCTCTCCGAATCCGCAACGCGGACCGCTGGCAAGCAATCTCAAGTCATTACATATCTTATTAATTTTAACAGCTACTCTTTTCAGTGCAGACATATAACCCACCATACATGAAGTGTCGGAAGTTGCGCCTACCCAATCATCGGCAAGACTTACTTCCCAACCTGTTATTTCCTTCAATGCTTCGATAGTCTTTTCAGCATAACCCGGTTCGGAACATATTCCTGTACCAATGGCTGTTGAACCCATATTCACAACAAGGAAATCTGCCGCAGCTTCGTTAAGATGTTTTATTTCATTTCTCAGGATACTTGCAAAACCATAGAAAGTTTGTCCAAGTGTCATCGGCACGGCATCTTCCAGCTGTGTGCGTCCCATCTTTATAATGTGAGCAAATTCATCACCTTTTTTCTGCAAAGCTTCAATCAGAGCTTCAAGATGCGGTAAGAATTTAAGATGGCTTGCGTAAAGTCCCATGTGGATAGCTGTTGGATAAGCATCGTTGGTTGACTGCGAGCGGTTTATTGTGTCGTGAGGTGAGCAGAATTCATATTCTCCAGCTTTCTTTCCAAGATGCAATAATGCTATGTTAGCAATTACTTCGTTGGCATTCATATTGGTGCTTGTTCCGGCTCCACCTTGAATCATATCCACCTGGAACTGGTCGTGATATTTTCCGTCGAGAATATCTTTACATGCAGCTTCGATGCTTTTCAGTTGTTCGTCGCTAACTAAACCTAAAGCGTTGTTAGCTTTTGCAGCAGCAAGTTTTGTATATGCCAGTCCGTGAATGAAAAGAGGATAATCCTGCAATTTGAACTTACTTATTGAGAAATTTTCAATACCTCTCAGTGTCTGTATTCCATATAGTGCGTCTGCCGGAAGTTCTCTTGTTCCCAGCAAATCATGTTCTGTTCTTGTATTTTTGATATTTTCCATAAGGCATTAATATTTAGTTATTATTATATCGCAAAGATATAAACTAACATTATGTAAGCAAATATTATTGTGTTAAATAGTGTTTTTATTGTTTTATATAGTGGAATGGGGCATGAGTAATGTATTTTGCTTACAAATTGCATGCGTAAATGTAATATCTCTTGGAGCAGAAAAAGCTATATTCCTATATGAATTTTGGCTGAAAGCCTTTAATTTTACAGCGTAAGGCGGGATGAACAATCATCCTAATATTGGCAATCCTTTTAAGAATGCCAATAAAGCGGAATTTAATGCAAGAATGAATTATAATTTCATTTATACAGATGTAATGCTATACCCAAAAGAATAGCATTGTTTTTAAGTAATATTTAAATACTATTTAAAAAGTATATATAAAGCTAGGGGGTAAATTAACCTCTTAGCTTTTTGTATTTTTAAGAAGAAAAATCACAATTCGTTTTGAGGCTTGTATATTCCCTTCCGAAAACCGCTTCTGCCTTTAGTAACGATTTAGTAACGGAACTATGTCAGAAGTAGGCATTTTAGTGTCTTTCGATTGTCCGTCGGATAAATAAAAAAAGTCCCGTAAAACATTGATTTTACGGGACTTGTCTATTTCTTTCCTCCTAATTCCTTAGGTCGTTGCGGAAGCTGGGGGATTCGAACCCCCGGTACGGTTACCCGTACGGCAGTTTAGCAAACTGCTGGTTTCAGCCACTCACCCAAACTTCCAAATGTAGCGCATACGGGAATCGAACCCGTGTTTCAGCCGTGAGAGGGCCGCGTCCTGGGCCACTAGACGAAAGCGCCATATCTGTAGAAACTAAAAGCGGAAGCTGGGGGATTCGAACCCCCGGTACGGTTACCCGTACGGCAGTTTAGCAAACTGCTGGTTTCAGCCACTCACCCAAACTTCCAAATTTATTGTTTCTGCTTACGTTTTCTCTCAAACGCGGTGCGAAGATAGATGGATTTTTTGATTTGTGCAAACTTTTGCGATACTTTTTTTATGCCTTCTATGGTATTGTTTCGATAGTTTTCTGATTCTAAACTGATTAAGATTTTTATTTTTTTTCTTTGAGTCGGACTGCTTGTCTGTATTTGTTGGATGTATTTTAATTTTTCAAAGGTTAGGATTTTTATATTCATTTTTGTAACTGTTGCAAATTGATAATATCACTAATTTTAGGTATTGTATAATTAGGCTTTATTGACTATCTTTGCATTCGGTTTTCAAATAGAGTAAAAACTAGATTAAATTATCAATTATGGCAATGAATTTTAAAGAAGGTCGTTGGAACCATGAAATCAACGTTACCGATTTCGTAAAGACTAACATTACCCCTTACGAAGGCGACGCCTCATTTTTGGCTGGTCCTACCGAACGTACAAAGGCTGTATGGAACAAGTGTCTGGAAGCTTTGGCTGAAGAACGTGCAAACAACGGAGTACGCTCGCTCGATCCTTCTACAGTTTCTACTATCACATCTTTTGCAGCTGGATATATTGACAAGGATAACGAAGTGATTGTAGGATTGCAAACTGATGAAGTGTTACGCCGTGCCATCAAACCTTTTGGAGGTATTAAGGTGGTAGAAAAAGCGTGCCGCGAAAACGGAGTAGAGGTTGACTCTAAGGTAAAAGATATTTTTACCCATTATCGCAAAACGCATAACGATGGTGTATTTGATGCATATACTGAAGAGATTCGTTCGTTCCGCTCTTTGGGATTTTTGACTGGATTACCTGATAATTATGCGCGTGGACGTATAATCGGTGATTACCGTCGTTTGGCATTGTATGGTATCGATCGTCTGATTGAGGCAAAACAGGACGATTTACGTCATCTTACAGGTCCTATGACTGATGAGCGAATCAGATTGCGTGAAGAAGTGGCAGAGCAGATTAAGGCTTTGAAGGAAATAAAAGTGATGGGACAGCAGTACGGACTCGATTTAAGTCGTCCGGCTACTACTGCACAGGAAGCTGTTCAGTGGGTATATATGGCTTACCTGGCTGCTGTGAAAGAACAGGATGGTGCTGCAATGTCACTTGGTAATGTTTCGTCATTCCTTGATATTTATATTGAGTATGATATGGCTCACGGAAATCTTGATGAGTTGCATGCTCAGGAGTTGATTGACCAGTTTGTCATTAAGTTGCGTATGGTGCGTCATCTTCGTATGCAGGCTTATACGGATATCTTTGCCGGTGACCCGACTTGGGTAACGGAATCTATTGGTGGACGTTTTAATGATGGTCGTACGAAAGTCACAAAGACTTCATTCCGTTTCCTTCAGACTCTTTATAACCTGGGTCCTTCTCCAGAACCTAACTTGACTGTTCTGTGGAGTCCGCAGTTGCCGGAAGGATTCAAGGATTTCTGTGCTCGTGTGTCGATTGATACATCATCTATCCAGTATGAAAATGATGATTTGATGCGTGAGGTACGTAATTCGGATGACTATGGTATCGCATGCTGTGTGTCTTATCAGGATATAGGTCGTCATATTCAGTTCTTCGGTGCACGTTGTAATCTGGCTAAAGCTTTGTTGCTGGCTATTAATGGTGGACGCTGTGAAAATACAGGAACACTGATGGTGAAGGATATTCCTGTGCTGACGGGAGATGTACTGAACTTCGAAGAGGTGCTGGCTAACTATAAGAAGGTCTTGAAAGAAATGGCTCGTGTGTATAACGAAGCGATGAATATCATTCACTACATGCATGATAAATATTATTATGAAAAAGCTCAGATGGCATTTGTTGATACAAATCCGGTTATCAATCTGGCGTATGGTGTAGCGGGTATGTCTATTGCTGTCGATTCACTTTCGGCTATCAAATATGCAAAAGTTACTGCTAAACGTAATGAAATCGGCCTGACTGAAAGCTTTGATATCGATGGCGAATTCCCATGCTTCGGTAATGATGATGACCGTGTAGACCATTTGGCTGTCGACTTGATTTATTATTTTGATGAGGAATTGAAGAAGCTTCCGGTATACAAGAATGCAAAACCAACATTGTCTATTCTTACTATTACTTCGAATGTGATGTATGGTAAGAAGACTGGTGCAACTCCTGATGGACGTGCAAAAGGTGTTGCTTTTGCTCCTGGTGCTAACCCGATGCACGGACGCGATAAGAATGGTGCTGTCGCTTCTTTGAGCTCGGTTGCTAAGTTGCGTTATCGTGACTCACAGGATGGTATCAGTAATACGTTCTCTATTGTTCCGAAATCGCTTGGTGTAGATATGGAGAATCGTGTAGAGAATCTTGTTACAATGATGGATGGCTATTTTATCAAGGGTGCTCATCACTTGAACGTAAATGTGTTGAACCGTGAGATGCTGGAAGATGCAATGGAGCATCCGGAAAAATATCCGCAACTTACGATTCGTGTTTCCGGATATGCTGTCAACTTCATTAAATTGAGCCGCGAGCATCAGTTGGAGGTTATCTCTCGTAGCTTCCACGAACGTATGTGATTTTTGTAATCATTACTTGATATGTAAAACATTTGTCGTTCTCCTCGCTGAGCTGGGCGGCAAATGTTTTTTCTTTAATTAATATTGAACAGATGATTAGAGTACATTCATATGAATCGCTTGGTACGTACGATGGTCCGGGGATTCGCCTTGTTGTCTTTTTGCAGGGCTGTAATTTCCGTTGTTTATATTGTGCCAACCCTGATACCATTGATGCAAAGGGAGAGAGTAAGGAAACTGCTCCTGAAGATATTTTGAAGATGGCTGTCAGTCAGAAACCTTTTTTCGGAAAGAAAGGGGGAATTACATTTAGTGGAGGTGAACCGACTTTTCAGGCTAAAGCGCTGATTCCATTGTTTCGGATGTTAAAGGAGGAAGGTATTCATATCTGCGTTGATACTAACGGGGGTATCTGGAATGAAGATGTAAAAGAACTCTTTTCACTGGCAGACTTAGTTTTGCTTGATGTGAAAGAATTCAATAATGAACGTCATAAGACTCTTACCTCACGTAGCAATGAGCAAACACTTCGTACGGCGGCATGGCTGGAAGAAAATGGAAAGCCATTTTGGCTGCGTTATGTACTGGTGCAGGGCTATAGCTTCTTTCAGGAAGATATTGAGGCGTTAGGAGAGCATTTTAAAGATTATCGCATGATACAACGGGTGGAAATTCTTCCGTATCATACCTTAGGAGTACATAAATATGAAGCAATGAAGCTGGAGTATAAACTGAAAGGTGTGAAACAAAATACGCCCGAGCAACTGGAAGAAGCCCGGACGTTATTTGAAAAGTATTTTGATACAGTTTATGTAAATTGATTTATACGCTTTGAATATAACCTTTCGAGTTATTTGTCAGCCTGATGCATGGTGTTTAACTTTGCATCAGGCTTTTTTATTTAGCGGTTATTCTTTTGCAAATGGATTGCATAGGCCAAGATGACAATAAAACAAAGCAACGGAACGATAAAGCCTGTAGCTGTGCTTATTGTATCTGCGATGTATCCCATAATTATGGGAGCTATGGCTCCTCCTACAATGCTCATAATAAGATAGGAGGATGCGCGTTTAGTATGTTCACCTACACCTCGTATGGCAAGTGCGAAAATGGTGGGAAACATAATAGATTCGCATAGGAAGCAAAGAAAAAATGCTCCTACCGATATGACTCCCATACCTAACATCACTAAGATCATGGCTAGAATAGCTCCTGCCGCCATATACGTCAATAAACGTTCGGCACGGATGAATCCCATCAGCCAGCTTCCTCCCATTCTGCCGGCCATAAAAAGTCCCATGCCGACAAATGACAACCAGAGGGCTGCCTCACGTGCGGATATACTGATGTGCTCTGTCACATAATTAATGAAGAAACTGTTAATACCTGTTTGAGCTGCAACATAAAAAAACAGAGCTATCAGTCCGAAGGTAAAATTACGATGTTGCCATAAAGAACTTTGCTTATTGGTTGCAGTTTCGACTGGCTCTTCGGCAAGTGTAATTTCAGGCAGATGAATGCGTGAGAAAACAATTGCTACGAGCAGAACTAATATGCCGATGATGGCATAGGGAATAGCAACACTTCCGTTTCCTCCATCTGCGGAAAAGAGAAACAAGCCTCCTACTAGTGGGCCGCAAATCCAGCCCAGTCCATTGAATGATTGTGCCAGATTTATTCGTCTTTCGGCGGAGTCTTTATCGCCTAGCACCGTTACATATGGATTGGCTGCTGTTTCTAGGCAGGTTAATCCACATCCGATAATAAACAGTGAGAGTAAGAAAAATTCGAAAGACATGATCTGTTCTCCGGGGATAAACATGAGTGCACCGATGCCATAAAGCAATAACCCAGTGACAACTCCTGCCCGATAGCCATGGCGACGGATTATTTCTCCTGCTGGCATGGCCATCAGAAAGTACCCCCCATAAACTACCGCTTGTATAAGTGCTGAATGAGTTTTTGAAATACTTAATGCATCTTGAAAATGTTTGTTTAGCACATCCAGAATGCTATGTGCAAATCCCCATAAGAAGAATAGGGAAGTTACCAGAATAAAAGGAATCTTATACTCCTTCTTTACCAAATTTTGCATACAGAACTCTTTTATAAAGAAAGCCACTCAAGGTTTTCAGCGCGCAAAGATAGCCAAGAAGTTTCATAATACCTCCAGACCTTTATTGGAAAGGCTCATTTCTACAAAACGGGCACGGTCGTTTGGCGGGTTCTGGGTAAGTATTTTGCGAATACGCAAGGCGGCTTCAGGGTCTTTGGCAACCATGTATAGATAGCCACCGCCTCCGGCTCCTGGAAGTTTATAACCCAAACAAAAATCATCTATTTGTTGGGTAATGGCTGCTACACTTTTAGGATTGGTTCCTGAATCGAGTGCCTGATTCTGTTGCCATGTCTTGCCGATATGAACAATTATGCTTTCAACAACATCATTATTTTTATTCGCCATGTTTTGCGTATTAATCTTCCCATTTCCTCGAAACTGTTTCGCTGGATTGCATCGTATAGATCGATGGCATGTTGTTTCATTTGTCCCAGTAAATTCAAGTGCTCTGTAGAATTGAGGAACATGCCACGTACGATTTCTGCCAAAATACCTTTTGCGGTACGTGTGATACCTGTATAGTATAATAGATGACATTTTTGATATTCATCGTGTGTAAACAAGTGTTCTGGCAACCAGCGTACCATTGGCTCCTGGTTCCATCCGGGTTGTGTCTGCAAGAGTTTCACACCTTGAAGCACGCCTCCGTATTGATCTTGCCATCCGCCTCCGGTTGTAAGCAACTGTTCTAATATCAGTGTACGGCTTCCGATTTCGTGTTTGTCCCAGTTTAATCCACAAAAATCGTTTATTGCTCCTAATACAGTAGAGGCTAGGATAGAGCTTGTTCCTAATCCTGAGCCAGCTGGAATAGCAGACAATAGTGTTACTTCTATACCAGCTCCGAATGAGCGTAATTTTTCTTCCAGTGAAGTACATCTTTCTGCCGAAAAGTCGGGGTGGAAACCTGCCAGTACTAGCGCTGCCTTAGGAATAGAGAAGGGAGAGCCTACTTTATTGAATGTATGTAGTTCATCGAAAGTGGTGATAACTTCCATTGCAC
>OLNP01003161.1_pt1 | contig 11169 bp, 8 predicted proteins | sample 1671951 | NCBI WGS metagenome assembly OLNP01 (sample SAMEA3136629, study PRJEB25190) | human gut metagenome | biome: human gut; feature: human-associated habitat; material: faeces | place: Austria | collected 2013
AGGCCGGCAACGAGAAGATGGGCATCGCGCTGGCAAAGCTGGCCGAAGAGGATCCTACCTTCAAGACCTACACCGACGAAGAGACTGGTCAGACCATCATCGCCGGCATGGGCGAGCTCCATCTGGAGATCATCGTCGACCGTCTGCTCCGTGAGTTCAAGGTCGAGGCTAACGTCGGCGCACCTCAGGTCGCTTACCGTGAGACCATCCGCAAGGAGGCCAACCAGGAGACCAAGTACGCTCGTCAGTCTGGTGGTAAGGGCCAGTACGGTCACGTCAAGATCAAGATCGAGCCCAACGAGCCCGGTAAGGGTTATGAGTTCGTCAACGCCATCGTTGGCGGCGCTATCCCGAAGGAATACATCCCGGCTATCGACAACGGTATCCAGGGTGCTATGAAGTCCGGCGTTCTGGCAGGCTATCCTGTCGTTGATGTCAAGGTAACCCTGTGGGATGGTTCTTATCATGAGGTCGACTCCTCTGAAATGGCCTTCTCCATTGCAGGTTCTATGGCCTTCAAGGATGCTATGCGCAAGGCTGATCCTATCATCACCGAGCCCATCATGAAGGTCGCTGTCATCGTTCCCGATGAGTATCTGGGCGATGTCATCGGCGATCTGAATGCTCGCCGTGGTCAGATCCAGGGCATGGAGGCAATGGCTGGCACCCAGCGTGTCAACGCATTCGTTCCTCTGGCTCAGATGTTCGGCTACGCCACCGACCTGCGTTCCAAGACCCAGGGCCGTGGCCAGTATGTCATGGAGCCGTCTCACTACGAGCCGGTGCCTAAGAACATCGCTGATCAGATCATCGCAGGCCGCACCAAGGGCTGATCGTTGAAAAACGGATAAAGATTTTGCCGGGGTAGTGTAGCTCCGGCAAAATTTCCTGTAAAACACTTGATTTTACAGGTGGAATCTAGTAGAATAGTTTTGCAATGCAATTCTGTATTAGCAGGACTGTTGTAACCAATATCAAAACCTAATTTAAGGGAGGATATTCCAATGGCTGAAAAGGCAAAGTTCGACCGTTCTAAGCCGCATGTTAACATCGGCACCATCGGTCACGTTGACCACGGCAAGACCACTCTGACCGCTGCTATCACCAAGTACCTGGCACTGAAGGGCGACGCAGAGTTCATGGACTACGCCAACATCGATAAGGCTCCTGAGGAGCGTGCTCGTGGTATCACGATCAACTCCGCTCACGTTGAGTATCAGACCGACGCTCGTCACTATGCTCACGTTGACTGCCCGGGCCATGCTGACTACGTCAAGAACATGATCACTGGTGCTGCTCAGATGGACGGCGCTATCCTGGTCGTTGCTGCTACCGATGGTCCCATGCCCCAGACCCGTGAGCACATCCTGCTGGCTCGTCAGGTCGGCGTGCCCTATATCGTTGTCTTCATGAACAAGTGCGATATGGTCGACGACGAGGAGCTGCTGGATCTGGTCGAGATGGAGATCCGTGAGCTGCTGTCCGAGTACGACTTCCCGGGCGACGACACCCCGATCATTCGTGGTTCCGCTCTGAAGGCTCTGGAGGCTCCCAACGATCCCAGCGATCCCGCTTACGAGTGCATCAAGGAGCTGATGGACGCTGTCGATACCTATATCCCCAACCCCGATCGTGAGGAGGACAAGCCCTTCCTGATGCCCATCGAGGATGTCATGACCATTTCCGGCCGTGGTACTGTTGCTACCGGTCGTGTTGAGCGTGGCGTTGCTAAGGTTGGCGATGCAATGGAGATCGTCGGCATCAAGCCCGACCGTCTGTCCACCACCGTCACCGGCCTGGAGATGTTCCGTAAGTCTCTGGACTTCGCTGAGGCTGGCGATAACATCGGCGCTCTGCTGCGTGGTGTTGACCGTACCCAGATCGAGCGTGGCCAGGTTCTGGCTAAGCCCGGTTCTGTTCATCCCCACAAGGTCTTCGAGTCCCAGGTCTACGTTCTGACCAAGGACGAAGGCGGCCGTCACACCCCGTTCTTCTCCAACTATCGTCCTCAGTTCTACTTCCGTACCACCGACGTGACCGGCATCATCACCCTGCCGGAAGGCACCGAGATGTGCATGCCTGGCGATAACGTCATGATGCACGTTGAGCTGCTGACCCCCGTCGCTATGGAAGAGGGCCTGCGTTTCGCTATCCGTGAGGGTGGCCGTACCGTTGGTTCCGGCGTCGTCGGCAAGATCATTGAGTGATTTTGTCCTTGAACGTCAGTTCTAAGGCGAACTAAGCACTTATAAAGACCTTCCCATTCCGGAGAGTGGGAAGGTCTTTTTTGTTTGCTCTTGTGCTGCGGGGGCTGGGCCGCTATAATAGAAGAAAAAGCCGCTGTCTGGCGGCGGAAAACGAGGAATGGATATGAAGCTTCCCGAGAAGAAACAGCGCTGGGTCTATCATGCAGAGGCTCTGCCGCAGACGGCAGGCGAGGGCGTCACCCGCCGGGTGCTGGCCTACACCGACGGCCTGATGTGTGTGGAGAACACCTTCGAAAAGGGGGCCGTGGGCGCACTGCATCACCACCCCCACACCCAGATCACCTATGTGGTGTCGGGTGCGTTCGATTTCACGGTGGACGGCGTGACCCACACTGTGAGGGCAGGGGATACCATTCTGAAAGAGGACGGCGTGGAGCACGGCTGCGTCTGCACTGAGGCCGGCATCCTGCTGGACATCTTCACCCCCATGCGGGAGGACTTCGTCTGAGCGGCTGCCCGCCGCGCCCATCACGGGGCATAAAAACACCCTTTCTTTGCCTTGACCGGCAGGGGAAGGGTGTTTTTGCATTTTCGGCCCGGCGAAAAGTAAACAAATAAAATGGCGAAACTTTGTAGATTATTGCTATTGAAAAAGGTATAGGGGGGGGGGGGTAAAATGGTGAAAAGACCTGTGCCGAGTTGGTGCAGAAAGCGGGAACGACACCCCGGGATGCCCGCCATGCGGAGGCGAACGAGGTATCCTTTTTGCTGCGGGACAGGCTTTGAATGTATAACAGGGAGGATTTTGTATGCAGCGAAAAGATTTAGCGTTGCGGGTGCTGTCTACGGCAGCCATCATGTCGATTGTTACGTCCATTGCAGCCCCGGCCTTTGCGGGTACTTACTATATCGGCAACGGCAGCATCGACGTGGTGACCAAAGAGGATGCGGACGGCAAGAAGTATGTGGAGGTGAAACAGGGCGATAAGACCTACACCGACACCAGCGACGAGATCGTGATCAAGGACGGCAACAACGAGGGGAACGCTGCCCAGAAAGAGGAGAGCCGAATTGAGGGGAAAAAGGCAAAGGTAGCAATCCCGGACGGTGAGCGCACTGATACGCAGGAGCTGGAAGCAGCCGGGTCTGCGGACGCTGCCGGGGAGAGCCAGCCTGACCCGGACGCGGCCTTTACCCTGAGCGAGGCAGAGGAGGACTCTGCCCAGACCCAGGAGGGCAAGGACACCACCGAGGAGAAGAAAGACCCCGCCGAGGACTCCCCCAAGGAGGATGTGGTGTACCAGTACGACCCGGCAGACCCGAATCCGGAGCAGCAGGCCACCAAGCCCGCTCTCAGCACCCCGGAAGAGCCTGAGGCAACGGCCCCGGAGGCCACTCAGGCCAACGCCCCTGCGGCTGATCCCACCACCCCCACTGCCCCTGCGGCTGATCCTCCGGCAGAGGGCAGCGTCAAAAACCCCACCACGAATGTCATCAATGTCGTCAATAACTGGGTGGGCAAAGCGGCCAAGGAACTCAAGATCCGGCTCAGTAATGTGAATATTAAGGTGTCGAATAGGGAATATGGAGCTGCCATGGACATTTCCGGCGGCGGAAAGACAAAAATTGAGCTGGATGGCCAGAATCGTCTGGATAATTCGCAGGCTCAGGCCAATGCAGGACTGCGCAAGCAGGGAGAGGGAACGCTGACCATCACAGACGAGACCGATGACAACGGAAACAAGATCACCGCCCCCAAATCAGGTGATTCCGGCAGCCTGACTGCAAAAGGTGCAACTTCAAACGGTTCGGCAGGCATCGGGGGAAAAACAGGCGAAAGCACAAAAAACATCATCATCGAGGGCTATGCAACCGTTGACGCAACAGGCGGCGGTCAGGGTGCAGGTATCGGCGGCGGCGGCGGAACCGCCGGTCATGTTTCCGGAGATGCAGAAAACATCATCATCCGGGGGCATTCCAAGGTGACGGCAACCGCCGGAGATGGTGCTGCCATTGGCGGCGGCAGTGCTAATGGGTCGGGCAATGACTATGTTGGCGGCTCGGCAAAGGGCATCGTGATCCGTGACTATGCAACGGTCGTTGCAAAGAACAATGGCTATGGAGCCGCCATCGGCGCTGCCGGAGGCAGTGGAAATCACACCGAGGCCGTGGTGACCATTGGCACGCCCGGGGCTACCACAGAGGATGAAGATGTCAATATCATAGCAACCGGGTTCTACGGCTCTGCCATTGGCAATGGCGCAAAAGATACCAAGGTCACCATTCAGGGCCATGCGACCGTCCAGACGGCAAGCAGCCAAAGTCCCATTGCGATCGGAAGTTACTATGGAAATGTGGAGGTCAATATAAAGGACAATGCCTCCATCGATACAGCTACGGGAGCAGGAGCCTCCGGTATCGGCGGCGGAGACTTCTTCAGCCATCCGGAAAAATCAGTTGTGGTGACCATTAACGGCGGAGAGAACGGAAAAATTGAGATCGGCAAGAACAGTGCAATAACCGGAAAGTTCGGTGCAATTTCCGGCACCGAGGTCAACATCGGCAACAATGTGCTGCTTAAAATGAAACCATGGAAATCGCCGGATGATAAGTATATCAATGTGAACGGTGCTGAGGCTGCGGTAGGCACAAGAAATAACCCCGCAGCCGGCGGCCTTGTAAACACCATTGGCGATAATACGGAGCTGTGGTATACTGACTACAATGGTGTGCTGCAGAAGATCGTCCATAGCAAGAACCTCTGCACCAAACATGAGACCGACCACAAGGATGCCAACTGCACGGAAAATGGCTGGGTGAAGTACGAATGCACCTTTGAGAGCAATAAAGGCGCTCTCCACCCGGAGCATAAAGACCCGTGGACAGAGAATACAGCTATTGACCCCAATGCACATGATTATCAAAACGACTGGACAGTGACCACCCCCGCCACCGGCCACCACTGGAAGGACAACGGCGACGGCACCCACACCTGCCCCGACTGCGGTGCCACCGAGGGCCAGCCTGTCAACACCAACAGCGCCCTTGAGCTGCGGGTGGTGGACGCCGAGGGCATGGATCAGCCCTTTACCGTGAGCCAGAACGGCACCCTGCGCACCTACACCGGTGCCTACGATACCGCCACTCTTACCGGCGACCTGGACACCCTGCGCTACCTGCAGGAGCATGGCGCACAGACCATCCAGTTCGTCACCAATGGCCAGACCAGCAGCTTTGCCATCAACGACCTGCTGGCACAGGGCAGCGGCAGCGAGGTGTTCTACCTCACCCACCGTGGGGCTGAGGAGCCCACCCTGCTGCTGGTGGAGGCAGACCACAGCGATCTGGTGAAAGACTAACCATCCCCGGAGGCGGAGCTTCCGCATGACCCCGCCCCCCTCCATATTGCAAGACCCCCGGCACCTTCCGCAGGGTGCCGGGGGTCTCTTTGCGCCGCAGGGCAAAAAAGGCCCCGGCCTGCCCGGTGGGGGCGAGGCCGGAGCCTTTGCTCATGCTTTGGTGGGTGCTGCCAGGCGATCTCAGGCGGCAGTGGAAGAAGCGACCTCGGAGGAAGCAGCCTCAGAAGAAGCAGCCTCGCTGGAGACCTCAGAAGCAGCCTCAGAAGATGCAGCCTCGCTTGCAGCCTCGGAGGAAGCGCTGTTCTCCTCGGCCACGGCAGAGGTGGAAGCAGCCTCAGACTGAGCGGCAGCAGAAGCAGCCTCAGAGGTGGAAGCAGCGGTAGAAGAAGAGCTGCCGCAGGCAGTCATGCTGACAGCCAGGACCAGAGCAGCAACGGTAACAGCAACATTCTTGAGTTTCATATCGAAAATCTCCTTACTTTTGAAAAAACAGTTTCGCGGAAGGCTGTACAGGTGAAACCTTTCCGCAAGAAGATATTCTAGTCCGTTTTTGAAAAAAATCAAGCCCTTTTTTGGCAAAGATTCTATTTGCCGAAGAGATTCTACACTTTTGTTATAACTTTTCGATAAAAGTCAAAGATTTTTGACGTTCAAAAATGAAACACTCCGGGCTTTTCCGGAAGAGGAAAGCATGGTATAATAGCTTCATGATAAAGGCTGGAAAACGACAGTGAGGTAGAAGGTCATGGACATCAAAAAAGTTGCAGTTCTGGGAGCCGGTGCGGTCGGCTCCTATGTCATCTGGGGGCTTTCGGCCCGCAGGGACATTGAGCTTGGCGTGGTGGCCGATGGCCCGCGGGGCGAGCGTCTGGCAAAAGAAGGCTGTGCCATCAACGGCAAAATCTACCGTCCGGCGGTCTGGACGCCCGGGCAGGCCCATGACGCCGACCTTCTCATCGTCTGCCTGAAATACGGCGCGCTGCCCGGCGCACTGGACAGCATCAAAGCCGTTACCGGCCCCCATACCACCATCATGAGCCTGATGAACGGCGTGGACAGCGAGGACATCATTGCCTCTGCCGTGGGTGGGGAGCATCTGCTTTACTCCCTCATCAAAGTGGCGTCCCACAAGGAGGCGGACGGCTTCCATTTTGACCCGGCGACCACCGTTGGCATCATCTTCGGGGAGAAGGAGCCGCCTTGCGACAGCCCCCGCGTCAAGGCCGTGGAGGCTTTGTTCGGCGGCACAGAGCTGCACTTCCGGGCTACCGACTGCATCCGGGAAGAGATGTGGAGCAAGTTCCGCCTCAACGTCTGCAACAATCTGCCCCAGGCCATCCTCGGCGCAGGCGTAGGCTGCTACCGTGACAGCGTCCATATGAAGGCCATCAGCGACGGTCTCCGCCGTGAGCTGGAAGCCATTGCCGCAGCCAAAGGCATCGATATGCAGCGGGTGGATGCCGTGTCCGGCAAGGGCTGTGCCGTCAAGCCCTCGGCCCGCTACTCGACGCTGCAAGACCTCGACGCCGGACGCCATACCGAGATCGATATGTTCTCGGGTGCGCTCATCCGGATGGGCAAAGAGCTGGGCATCCCGACGCCCTACAATGAGTTTGCGTATCACATGGTAAAAGCGCTGGAAGAAAAGAACGACGGTAAGTTTGATTATGCCGGCCCGGATCAGGAAATGACATGGGCAAGATAACGGAGGGAATACCGATGAATATTACGGTCTATCTGGGAGCCAACGAGGGCAGCGACCCGGCCCTGAAGCAGGCCGTCGAGGAACTGGGCCGCTGGATCGGCGAGAGCGGGAACGCGCTGGTCTACGGCGGCTCCCGCAGCGGCCTGATGGGGCGTCTGGCCCACAGCGTTCTGACGGCGGGGGGCGAAGTGACCGGCGTCGAGCCCCAGTTCTTTATCGACTCCGAGGTGCAGTATGACGGCCTGACCAGGCTCATCGTCACCCAGGACATGACCGAGCGCAAGACCAGGATGATCGAGCTGGGCGACGCCTTTATCGCGTTCCCCGGCGGCACCGGCACGCTGGAAGAGATCGCCGAGGTGATGTCCAAGGTCTCGCTGGGTCATCTGGACGCGCCCTGCATCCTCTACGACCTCGACGGCTACTACGCCGGCCTGAAAGCTCTGCTGGCCCACATGGTCGAGATGGGGCTGTCCAGCCCCGAGCGGCAGAGCGGCATTTATTTTGCAAAGAATCTGGACGAGATAAAGAGCATCCTGAAACGGGCATAAGAAAAGCGCTGGAAGCGGTGTAAAGGCTTCCAGCGCTTTTTGTTGTCTGCTTACATGGAGATGACGCCCAGTGCGTTTGCCACCGAGCTGATGAGGATGATGGCTGCGAAGATGGGGCAGAGGTACTTTATCATAAAGTTGAAGATGCGCTTGCGGCGGAAGGGCTTGCCTTCCAGCGTGACCTCTTCCTCGATCTTCTCCACACCGATGACCCGGGACACCAGCAGGCAGGTGGTGATGGCTGCAATGGGCATCATGACGGAGTTGGTGAGAAAATCGAAGAAGTCGAGGAACTGCATCCCGAAGACCGTGAACCGGGCCAGCGGGCCGTAGCCCAGAGCCGACAGACTGCCCAGCACCAGCATGATGATGCCGATGAGGACGGTGGCCTGCTTACGGTCCCAGCCCAGCTCGTCCTCGAAGGTGGAGACAGCGCTTTCCGTCAGGGCGATGGAACTGGTGACGGCGGCAAACAGTACCAGCGTAAAGAAGAGGATGCCCACCACGGTGCCGAGACCCATGCTCTCAAAGACCTTCGGGATGGTGATGAACATGAGGGCCGGGCCGGCCTGCAGGGTGTCCGGGTCGCCGCCCGAGAAGGAGAAGACCGCCGGAATGATCATCAGGCCCGCCATGATGGCAATGGCCGTGTCGAAGATCTCCACGTTCTCGGTGGACTCCTCGATGGAGACATCCTTCTTCATGTAGGAGCCGAAAGTGACGAGGATGCCCATTGCGATGGAGAGGGAGTAGAACATCTGCCCCATGGCGGTCACGACGGTCATCCAGGAGAAATTGGCGATGTTGGGCACGAGGAAATACTTCACGCCCTCCAGCGCACCCGGGCGGGTGACGGAGTAGCCCGCGATGATGACGGACAGCACCACGAGGATGGGCATCATCACCTTGGAGACCCGCTCCACGCCGTTGCGCACGCCTGCAAAGATGATGGCGAGGGTGAAGATGGTAAAGATGACAAAGCAGATCTCCGCCGAAGCGCCGCTGGAAATGAAGGCGGAGAAGTAGCCGTCTGTGGCCAGCTCACTGCCGTGGCCGCTGACGTAGTCGGCCAGATACCGGATGACCCAGCCGCCGATGACTGAGTAATAAGGCACGATGAGGATGGGGATGATGGCATTGATCCAGCCACCGAAGGAGCGCCTGCCCTTGCGGACGGCGGCGAATGCGCCCACCGGGCTTTTCCTGGTCATCCGGCCCAGCGCCGTCTCGGCAACGATCATGGTGTAGCCGAAGGTGAAGGCGAGGATGATGTAGATGAGCAGGAAAATGCCGCCACCGTACTTGGCCGCAAGATAGGGGAAGCGCCAGATATTGCCGAGGCCCACCGACGCGCCTGCTGCGGAGAGAACGAAGCCGATCTTGCCCGAAAAGGCGCTCCGCTTGTGCTGTTTTTGATTCATTGGATTTTCCTCTTTTCACAAATTCAATACCCCCAGTGTATCACAGCCGGGGAGGGGATTCAACCGATTTTTCGATAAGAAGCAGAAGCTCCTGTGCTCAGAGGGAGCAGCGTCAATCCACCACCGGCACATCCAGCCCGAATTCCAGCGGGCGGAAGCGGGGGCAGACATTCTCCGTGATGCAGATGACCGACGCGGCCAGGCGGCTGCCGATCTCACAGGACTGGGCCAGATTCTTGCCGTAGGTCAGGCCGATGACCGTACCGGCAAAGAAGGCGTCGCCTGCGCCGGTGGTGTCGATGACGTCCACCTTCTTGGCGGGTACGACGCCGCACTCGCCGGTGTGCTTGGCGTACACGGCACCCTGACCGCCCATGGTCACCACCATGCTGGTCATGTTGGCGCTGTGGACGTTCCGGGCCAGTACCTGAGCCATCTGGCTGGGGGTGAGATGCTCGTAGTCGTCCGAGAAGAGCAGACCGGCCTCCTGCTGGTTGCAGACGAAGCAGTCGATCTGCTGCAGATAGTCGCGGCGCTCCATGGCGATGCTCATGTTGGAGACTGCGGCAAAGACCTTCTTGTTGTATTTCCTGGCATAGCGGAGCACCTGCTTGACCGTGTCTTTCTCGAGGTCCAGCTCGATGGCGATGGCGTCGCAGTCCTTGAAGATCTCGTCGCCCTTCTCCTCCAGCAGGGTGGTCAGCGGGGTGGTGTCAGGGCGCTTGGAGATGGCGGCGTGGACGTCGCCGTCGTTGTCAAAGATGGCCAGCCAGGTACCCATGCCATCGGGGACCTTCTGGATGTATCGGGTGTTGACCTTGTGGTTGTCCAGTTTATCGATGACGTCCTGACCCATGCCGGTATCGTCCACCAGACCCACGAAGGTGGGGCGCAGCTCCACATTGGCGATGTCCTCCGCCACGTTCCGGCTCACACCGCCATGCACCTGTTCAATGCGGCCGGCGTTCCGTCCGCCGGGGATGTAGGTGGAGAGGGGATAGCCCTTGATGTCCACGAAAACTGCGCCGATGACTACGATTCCCATATTTGAAATTCCTTTCCTGAATAAGAACTCTCTTTGACTTCTATCCTGTTTACGCTTCTTCTGCCTTTTGCGCCCGAATATCGTCACCCATAAAGAGGAAGGGGACAAAAGAGGAGAGGCGGCTGGAGATTTTTTCGGTGTAGAGCTTTTCCAGCAGAGCGCCGTCGGTGATGTTGGTGGTGACGATGGTGGGCAGCTTCGCGCCCAGACGGTTGTTCAGCAGACTGTAAAGGGTGCTGATGAGGAAGCTGGAGTTGAACTCGGAACCCAGGTCGTCGAGGATGAGCAGGTCGGCCCCGGCGGCGGTGCGCAGGAGCATCTCTTCCTCCCCGGCGGGGTCGGAGCCGAAGTGCAGGGCCTCGAGCTTTGAGAAGAAGTCGGGGCTGGACACATAGATGACGTCGAAGCCCTTTTCCAGCACCTCTCCGGCAATGGCCAGAGCGGCATGGGTCTTGCCCAGACCGGCGTTGCCGAGGAGCATCAGGCTCTCGCTGGTGGTGTCGAATTCGTCGGCGTAGCCGCGCAGGTCGTCCAGAAGGGTGGACATATAACTCCGCACCGGCTCGCCGAGGGAGGCGTCCATCCGGGCGGGGTAGTAGCGCAGCTCCATGGTATCGAAGCTGGAAATGGAGAGGCTGGACAGAGCCTCGATCTCCGACCGGCGGAGCTGCTGCATCACCTTGTGGACGCAGCTGCAGGTGCGTCCGTCCACAATGCCGGTGTCTTCGCAGAGCCTGCAGGTGAAGTGCGGCTCCAGTGCGTCGGCGGGACGGCCGCTGGAGGCCAGCAGGTCGGCCAGCTTTTTGCGGGCATCGGTGAGGGCCGCAGCAGCATCGGTGCGGTCCTTGCCCGCCGCACCGGCCAGTGCGCAGCGGATGCCC
>OLNP01003165.1_pt1 | contig 11155 bp, 5 predicted proteins | sample 1671951 | NCBI WGS metagenome assembly OLNP01 (sample SAMEA3136629, study PRJEB25190) | human gut metagenome | biome: human gut; feature: human-associated habitat; material: faeces | place: Austria | collected 2013
AGCTGCCCGCACCCATTCTGCGCACAGATGTGCTGGAGCTGAAGGATCTGAAGCCCGGCATGGTGCTCAGCGGAACGGTACGCAACGTCATCGATTTCGGCGTGTTCGTCGACATCGGCGTCCATCAGGACGGGCTTGTGCATATCTCGCAGGTCAGCAATAAATTCATCAAGCACCCGTCCGAGGTCGTCTCAGTCGGCGATGTTGTCAAGGTCGCCGTTCTGGATGTCGACCAGAAGCGCGGCCGCATCAGCCTGACGATGAAGGGCGCGAAATAACCCACGCCGCCCGCCATATTTCGACAAAATTTCGATAAACGAAACACGACCGGTTCGCGTGACCGGTCGTGTTTCTTACCTGCATATTTCTCCTGCGTATGCAAACAATAGCTTTGAAACCAGCACAAAACGAAAGGCATTGGAGGAGCAATTTATGAAAGCAACAGGCATTGTCCGGCGCATCGACGACCTCGGCCGCGTCGTGATCCCCAAGGAAATCCGCCGCACCCTGCGAATCCGCGAGGGCGACCCGTCACAGATAACATTGACGCGGTGGGAAAGGTTTTGCTTCGCAATGGACGATTTAGCCAAACGGAACGGGTGGGAGTAGTACATAATGACGAAAGCGAGAGTTGTAACCGTGGGTATCCGAGAGGGATAAATCATGCAAACAAATCGCCCGGATCCATTGCAGCGCAACGGATTCGGGCGGTTTTTTCTGTCTCCATGAGGTCGGTAAGGGTAACACATATTGCCTTATACTATACCAAATGCTTCGGAACACTAGATGTCAAACTCGTAATTTTAGCTTTTCCAGTGGCTCGAATGCGATCAGTCATTCTCCCATTCGTCCCATGCCTCATCCTCATCTTCAAACCAGTCCGGATTATCCTCGTAGAGATCTTCCGGGTTATCGTATTCGTCACGCAGACCGTTCGAGCCGTGGTTCGTGCCGCCGGTTTGGTTTTGAGATGGGGTACTTGGTTTGTGCTCCGGCTGATGATAGATCGTTCCTTTTAAAGCCATGTCGTTCCAGTATTCCAGATTTCGCTGCTCCGCGGTCAGAACCTCCTCATTTTTCGTGGTTACCACAAATACCGGATAGAGATAGTCACCATCGCGGATTTGCCACACAAACGTATAGCAAACCTGCCCGGAACGCATTTCATGCGTCACTTTGCTGGCTCTGCCGAGTTTTGTAGAGGAAATCTCATCGTATGGCATTCCCGGATAGGGCAGATCGGCATTTTGAAGCTCTTCGATCCTGGCCTGTTTTTCCTCGCGCCGACGCTGCGCGGCAGCTTCTTCCTCCAGACGGGCCTGCTCTGCCCGCCGTTCTTCCTGCTCGCGTTTCTCCCGCTCTGCAGCCTGCTGTGCAATGACCATCTGACGGTTCGCCTCGGCAGTTCTCTTGAGCGGCGGCAGGGCAAATACGAAAAATGCAATAACAGCAACGGCTGCGGCCAGCCAGCCCCAAGGGATCCGGCGTTTCGGCTTCTTCGGTTCGTCCTGCTCCGACGGCGGCGGAAGCGTAAACGTCGGTTCTTCCGGAACTGGTTCGGCTTCAAACGAAGCTGGCTTCTCCGACGCAGGCTGCACCGCAGGCGGTTCTACTGGTACGGACGGCATCGGGGTCGCAGCTTTTTCGTTCCTTGTTGGCCCGACGGGCGGGGTTTTCTTCTCCGGAAATGCCGTTTGCTCGGATTTGCGTAGCACAAACTTTGCCTTTTCCGGCGGATACGGTGCATCCTGCGCGCTGCAAACAAAAACATCCGTCACGCGACCAGTTTTCTCCGCATTCCGGTTTCCAACCGGAACGACCACAAAATCACCGACTGCAAGCGGCAAGCCGCCTGTCAGATAGGCGTATGGACTTCCGCCGTCTTTGAACTGCACCTTGCAGAACTGATAATATCCGCCGTTTGTAGATTTCTCCGCAGGTGCAGATTTCTCATAATAATCCGTCCAAGGTTCGGATTCTTCCTCCGGTTCCTCATCTTCGTCATCTTCCTCTGGTTCTTCCGGCAGGCGGATCGCTGCCCAATATGGCTCAATCTCCTTGGCAAAATCAATTTCCGGTGCGCTGTCATCGCGGAAATAGTTATAAAGACGGCTCGTATCGTCCAAAAGCTCCTGCAAATCATCGTCTTTCCCAACACGGCGCTCCGGCGGCAGATTGTCGAGTAGATTTCTCCAGAATGAACCGAGACGCTTTTCAGAAATCTCACCGATTTCTGCAAACATCACCTGCTTCGCGCACAATGCCTGATAGACGCTCTCGTCAAGCGTCGGCTGAAACTCATTCCAGAACGCGCGCAAAAGATAACGCATACTCTCATCGACCTTCTGCGTTTGAAGCGCAGCGGAGATCACATACAGAGCAAGGTGCATCGTGCGGATGGCCTGATCCTCACGCTCCCCCTCCAGATGCGCAAGGTCGCGATACATCCAGTTAATGAGGTCAGAGACATGATCCGCAAAGTCCGCTGCAATTTGTGCACGCTTCTGCTCAGCAGTATTGGCGCGTCTGCGCTTTTCCTTCGCTTCGATCTCATCACCGTAAGCGTACTGGTACCACCGCTGCCACTCGGCACCCTTCAGCTTGCCGTCGCCGTTTTTGTCAAATCGCTTCTGCGAACCGTAGAGCATGGGCTGCAACCTCCATTTAGGTTTTGCTGTATCTTCATTAAGTGACTTGTTTTTCGGCTAAATCAAACGCAGAAGCAATTTTTACCTTAAGATTGTCACGGACAGCCTTGATTGCTTGAGGACGCTTGCTGTAAATCTCCTGATTTCCGGTGATCGCGGCAGCAAGTTCTTCCGGACGGCTAAGCGTAAGTAAATCCAAGTAAGCCATTGCTCTCGATGTACCAACATAAAATACATTACGTTCCTTGGGAGAGGAGAATGTATCTTGATCTATGTCGATACAGATAATCACTTCTGCCTCCAAACCCTTAAATTTCCGGACGGTTGTAAAGAAAATGGAGTTCTCCTTTGGTTCGCGGGACAACGTATATTTTCCGGCAATACGGAGATCAGATTGTTGAATGATAGATTTTCCCTCTGGTTTCATAGACAAAACAACAATGTCTTTTGCGGCGATGCCGGCAGAAGTATATTTTTTAATCAGTTTTGCTAGATGATCTTGCAATGAAGGTTCATCATCAACAAAAAACAAGTTTGGTTTCCACGCGCTGGAATTGTTAAATTCACGGCGCATCTTGATTCGACTTTCCTCAAGACCGATGGGGCGGGTTGAAGTAACGGCTATTTCTTTCGTATTCCTGCAGTTTCGTGACAGCACCAGCCGACACTCCATTTGGTCAAGCCATTGTGCGTAGGTTAGGCCTTGAATGAATTGATTTTTATCATAGAACACATAAAAACATCCGCCCTTTCCTTTGGCAATGGTATGAAGAAGCTGCAAATGCTCATCTTGAAAATCCTGACCCTCGTCAATGACAATATGACGGAACGGAATTTCATACTTGTCCCAATCCATCAGAAATTCCGTAATCATTTCTGAACGTTCAGTCGGATCCTGACTAAAGTGACTTGTATACCTCGCTAAAAGACCGTCGAGCGTATAAAAAGAGATGCCAGATTCCCCAGAATATGCGTCCTGTAGATGATCCTTTAGGAAACGATTAAAGCAAAGGAAAAGGACAGTGCCAGTTTCAGAAAGCGATTTGGCTTTTTGTACTGCCAACACAGTTTTACCAGTACCGGCAACTCCATGAATCGCGGCTTCTTCCTGCTCTTCAAGATAGTCCAGCAGATACATTTGTTCTGCGGTCATTTTTCGGAACATAGCCTTTGCTGAGAGCATCCGGCTTCGGATGCTCTCAAAAACGCCAAATTCCGGTGCTAATGTATCGAGAACTTTTGTGGTGACATCTGCTGAGGGGGCAACCTGCTTTACATCATAATAGCGGTAGATTTTTCGAATCGCCATTTCTGCAATTGCAGGCGACTGTAGATCGTTACTCCAAAGAACGGTTTCATCTTTGTAATTTAAGGGCATTGTGCCATCAACACAGGTTTTGTCGCCCGATGTAAACCAAACGGCAGAGCAGAATGAGTAGGGAGAATAACCTCCAAATCTCCGTTTGATCTGCTCCAAAAAATAATACTTGCTGCGCTCGGCTTGTTCCATAGGATCAATGATCTTCTCATGGCCAGAGTAGCGATTGATTTGGATCCAACCACGCTGACGGTCAAACGCAATCTGTCCATCTTTCACTTCAAAGACAATAAATCCATATGCGGGATGGAATATTGTGAGATCTGCTTCGCCCCATTGTATGTACCTATGTGCATCTGCATATTCTGATTTTTGCAGCTTTTCGTTCCAGCGTGTAGAATGGAAAACGTAATACTCATCTGGAAGTTGGGCGAGAAGCTCATAGAGAAGCAGCTCTCCTCCGCTGGCGTTGAAGTCCTCCTTGGTCTCCATTCCAGGGATCATGATTGCCATACATTATCAACTCCTTTCCTGCAGTTTTCCGTGCAACTGATTTGGGTCAGTGTGTATGTCCAGCGCAAGCCAGCCACTGTTACGCAACGTACTTTGAATATCTGCGTCTAGCACATCAAAAACTAGAATTTTTTGCGTTTCCCATGCAAAAGACGGTGAAAGAACAGTTCCGTTTATATGAATGTCCGGCAAAATCAAAGCGTCGAAAAGAACTTTAGCAGTATCCCAGCTTTGACCAATGCCGACATCAAAACCATTCACGGAAAATGTTTCTGCCCACGAGGAATACTCACTGGTGTAGGCATCGCCCTGGAGAAACGAGCTGGAACCTGTATCAGAAAAATCTTCAAGCAGATTTATTTTCTCTGCCTCCTGCATTTCAACTGGCACATATTCGCAAAGCCAGTGCGCAAGGAATGTTGCTGCGGAATGACGATCTAAAATATCATGGACAGCCTGATTATAATAGTTCCTGAGACAATGGTAGCATGACGGATCGCAAGTACAATTGGCAACAACAGAATGCGCCGCTTTCAGAACATGAGAGAAAACCGCGCCGTCATCCGTAACCAGTCTCCTTACATGACCAGCACCGCCTGCAACTGCGTCGTAGAGAATAATGGAATATAGCAGCTTACTGCTTCCGTCCCAGCTTTGCTGGTGCAGACACCCCTTCAAATCTGTACGTTCAATTCCAAGCTCCCGGGATAGTCCTTCCAATAGAGCATACATGACGGAAAGCATGGTCTTATAGTCAGTAGCCTCTGGGGTAAAGAAAGTCAGCTTTACGACATCAGTTTTAAATACATGGGAAAGATATAACGCCTCTCCAGATCCCTCATATTTGCAGGGGTAACCTCTTGACGTGTTGTGCTTTGGCTTTAATACGCCGTTTGCATCGCTTGTCCAGCCACAGAAAGGGCATACTCTATGCTGCGAAGAACCGATTACAACAAGAGAGTCATTTGCAGTAGATTGCAATTCTACTTTTGCATCATGGAAAGAGAAAACTTTCTTTTTGATAATATCATGATCCTGATCGCCGATATAATGATCCTCTGTTTTATAATCACGCTCTGGACGTGTCAGTGGTGCATTTCCTGCATCGGCCCTCTCTGTAATGAACCCAAGGCGCGGCTCAATTGTCTTAACCCATGATTTTCCGGGTATTTTTTTGTGACAGGATATACACTCTTGACCATTTATGCGGACTTGTGGGTTGTGCGTAAAGTTATATTCTTCGCAATTCCGACATTTTGCGTAGTATCCATAGGCTGCAGTCCGCTTCCGATCAGATTCCATTCGGATGTATCGGCTTTTATATAATTTCCCGTCCGCAATTACCTCAGAGCCAGGGGCATACTCTGCAATCGCCATTTGCAGATCTCGTGCAAGAGTTAAATCCTCATTGCTGTTTCCGTTTCGTTTCCCTGCAAGCTGCAATTCAACGGTGTCTACCGGAAAACCGTACTTTGGGAGAATGTTGTTTCTGGCTAGGAAATCGATCAGGCTTCTATTATAACCATCACCATCTGCGCAGCGAAGCTGCTTTAATTCGCGATAAAGACTGCTTGATAGCTCCGGCGTTGCTTTTTGTGATTGTTTCCACGCTTTTTCTAATTCGCCGAGTTCCTTCTTGTAGCATTCTACTGCGGATGATAGGACTCCAGTTTCACCAACAAGCTCATCAACCCAGGACTTATCTAAAAGCCCCATTGCCTGATGCATATCAACTGGAACAGACTTTTTCAAAAGTTCGACCAGTCGATCCGTTGGTGCCGATAAAAAGTCCTTAAGTTTATCGTAGCCATCACCATTGAGAAATATGGTTGCGTTATCTCCGTTATACACTTCAGGGTACTTTGCAAAAAACTCGCTCAACGCGACAGCAAAAATGTGTCGGTAAATGACTTTCTTATTTTGCAGCGAAAAGACAGGCGCAGAAATCTTGCCAGAAATAATACTTTGCGGCTTTTCATAATATGTAAAATCGTGGGAGGATAGCTTCGCGTATGTCATAACAAACGCTGCCGAGTGTGAAGATCGGCCCGCGCGGCCAGCTCTCTGGACGTAGTTGGAAGGACTAGGCGGTATATCGCGCATACAGACAGTCTCCAAGCCACCAACGTCAACGCCCATTTCAAATGTAGTAGAGCAACTTAGTGCATTGATTTTTCCGCCAACAAATGCCTCCTGATATTTCGTCTGACGGTCTCTGGAGAGCTGTGCTGTATGCTCTTTCACCTGTAACGGCTGCATTTTATCGCTGCTGTATAGCTTCATATAGTGGTTGTCAGCAAAATACGCCTGCGGATCTGCAATTTCTGCCAACTGCCCATTGCAGCGCATAACAGCGCAGCGATTTTTAACATTATGTACAGTCATTCGTCCGCATTTTTTGCATCGATATGTGTGTACAGCAGGATCAGCATTCAGGCGGAGCCTGAAATCACAGATGTTCAGTGCAAATTCAGCGTTCTTCTCTTGACTAAAAACATTTTCCCAATAGAGTTTCAAAAACTCATTCGCATCGTTTTCGGACATACCAGTCGCAAAACAAAGCCTTTGTAAACGAGTGCTTGGATAAAATGCACTTTTGCCATTTTCTCGGGCTCGTGCAGCCCAACCGATTAAATTTGCCTGTCCTGCTGTTTCACTGTTTTTGCAAAGAACCATGCGCTTTTCTTTTGGTGTAAAGAAAATGTACTCCCGTTCTTCATCATTTAATGTCATCTCTTTTCCCGCGTTAAGCGCTCCTGTATAGCAAGCATCCAGGATGATAAGCTCCAACAGGCTGCGAGCATCCGCCTGCGGGAGAGCATATGTTGCTTCAAAATATGCGGGCAGGTTATAATCGTCATTCGGGTCGTTGGGTGTATATTCAAAATTGATAAGTCCCATAGAAGAAAGGCTTGTGCCGCGTCTGCCATTAAATAACTCATTGAGTACGGCGATCCACGCATTATGGCGATTCGTTTGAGACAAACTGTCGGCATCACGGTTTCCATCGGGACTCCAAAGCAGGAAAGATTGCTCTTTCTCAAAGACACGAGCCAGACGATCAACAAACGCCGGAACGGAAAGTGCATATTCGCCATGTGCTTGCATGTCTTTTGCAACCTGCCAAATTCCACGTCTGCGCAGGAATTCCTCATAGGATTTTTCAAGATAGTTTGCAAAGAAAGCAGCTTCGCTGCGGCTATCAGAAAAACACAAGAACTGTTTCTCTTTCTTTTTTGTTTCAGGACCTTTCGGCTTGAATGCAATTTTGGCAAATGGTCCGCTTAATGCTTTTGCTTCAGGCTGCGGCAAATCTGCTGCTGCGGTTATTTCACGATCCGGGAGCTGCTCAAACAAATCTGTACATAAAACAGCCGTGGCCGCATCTGCGCCCAGATAGAAGCTGCGGAAGGAGCCATATCCGCAGGCAGGGCACTTTGCAATGCTTTTTTCTTTGGTTCTGCCAACGCGTTTCAGCGGAACATACTTTACCTTTTCGCAGTCGCAGATGGGTCCGAAACGCAGATTTGCGGCTGTATCAATCCGGCCGCATTTCGGGCATATTGCAAAATCATCTTTTCCAACATCTTCCTGATCTGCATCTGCAATATCATCTTCATCTCCAAAACTAATTTCGCCGGACTCTGATGGATCCCACAACAAATAAAAATCACATTTTTTCGGATCGCGCTCGGTTTTTCGTGCCACTTGTTGAAAGAATCCATCATTATCAACTCCGACGATAGCAATTCGACCGCAATCCTGGCATACAGCAATTTCAAAAACCCGCTGCCCGTCTTTGCTGTGTTCTTGACGCCTGAGATAAAGCTGCCGCGGCTCACTCAGTGTGATGTATGCACCCTCCAAAGCACGGACAAAGAAGTGATAGCGCGCTTTCATTAGGCTTGCATTTCCTTTTTCTGCTCGCGTACAAACAGTGACAAAATCGATCAGTTCCTGCTTGGAGATATGCAATTCGTTATAAATTTCGGTTACGGTTCGTGGCGTTCGAGTTGCTTCCCGGAATCGGTAATAGAGATCGCTATGAAGCAGGAAAGCGTAAAGCTTTTCATTATCGTTACAGTTTGGGGCAAAGTCAGGGATAGCATATTTTGCAAATGCGTCATTGACAGACAACGTGCCGTTTGCAACATCACCAAAAAATGCAATCGGATAGGTGTTTCGTTCTTCAATTACAGGGCTGGCATCAACGGAACGAATGATATTTTCCTCTTTGAATGGCAGCCCACATAATTGCTGCCCAAATTCTACGATACTGCGATTTGCCTCTTTTCCGCCAAGTGTCGCACTGGTCAGAATATACTGAATGTGTTCAGTCGCTTTTAGCCGCGCGCGGAGCCGACGCATTAGCATAGATGTTTCCATGCCAGTTGTACCTTTGTAAATGTGCGCTTCATCAAGAACAATATATCGCAGCCTTGCGCTTGAAAAAACCTTGTCGTCCTTTGGGCGCAATAGCATATACTCCAGCATGGAGTAATTTGTGATCAAAATATGCGGCGGCGTTTGCTGCATGGTTTCACGCGATATCAGTTCGTTTTCAAGCGGATTCTGGACGCCTGCGCCATCCTTTGCATGGTTTTGACGGTAATTGCTCAGCGCCTTTTCTTGAGAGTGTTCTGTATTGCCGTTATAAAGTCCAAATGTAATCTTGGGATAATTTCGCAGCAGATTCCGCATGCGCTTCATTTGGTCGTTTGCCAGTGCGTTCATCGGGTAAATGATAATTGCACGCACACCATGTTCATCAAGCGATCCCTGCTCTTGCTCCCACAAAAGTGCATCAACGATAGGGATTAGAAAACACTCCGTCTTGCCAGAGCCAGTACCAGTCGTAACAACGAGGTTGTTCCCTTCGTTTGCTTTTCTCAAAGCCTGTTCCTGATGTAGGTAGAGAGGACGCTCCAATTTGATTTCGCGCGCTTTTTCCTCAATAGGTTCAAGCTGCGCAAATAATTTACTTGCAACACCCTCATTCATCAGTGCTGTCAGTGATTTCCCGGCCTTAAAAGAGCCGCTGACGTCCAGATAAGGACCTTTGGCAGCAAAGCCGTCTAATTCCAGTTCTTCACGCAGCTTTTGTGCGTAATAAGGGTCGGCAATATTGAATGAGGTTGTGATGTAATCGATAAAGCTTTGCTTTAGATTATCAGATGCGAGAATTGGGTTGAATCTATTCATGATCATAATCCTCTCTGTACTCAAATGAATCGGCAATAGGTAACCATTTCTGAGACTCTCTTAGAGTAAATGGTTCTTTGCGATTTAGAATGCGTACACGCTTGTTTTGTGAGAACAGCTTCGCATTTAGTTGGAGCTTTTCACCATCCGCGTTAAAAATCACAAGCCGGTCGTTCTCCACACAAAAACGGATGGGGTTGATGTTTTCAAAGCCTGGAGAGGATCCTTCATTCATATGGTGCAAGCGACCATCAGGTGTTTTGAACGCAAGGATACCAGTATAAAAGTGTTCAGCATGATCAATCTCTCCGGCATGGTCATCAAAACCATCGTATAGAATATCGATAATCGTTGCATCGTTTCGTGCGATGAACGCTGTTTCGTTGTGCAGTGTCTCTGGTGACCAGAAATATGCCGCTGTCAGATATATACGCTTCCCAAGAAATCTATCTTCAAGTGGGGCAGCAATTTCAAACGTGGTTTCTTGAAGCAATCGTAGCTCCTGCTTTGCTTTAAATGGAGCGTTTTGCGCTGTTTCGTCCAGATATATACGGCAACCGTACTTGCCGGGTGCACAGTTGAAGCTGCGCTCCATAATATCCTTTTTCATTGTTTCCCGATAAATCCAAGGCTCGGAGGGATTATCGTTTTCTAGTTGAATCTGGAAAACAGGGTTGCTTTCTCCGATGAACTTTCCTGTAGGATTCCATGTCAAAACAGCCCCGTCCCGATGGATTGGTAAAGAAAGAAACGCGGGCGAGAAATAAATCTCTGCGATTTCTTGCTGCTGTATACTCTCGGCACCGCATTGTATGATCAGCCCAAGAATTACGCTTTTATCTAGCACACCCATGGTTGCTAATCTGTTGCCCAGATCGAATGTTTTCTTGTTTCTCAGATGTTGAAGCGGCGATGATCCAAGCATGGGCCTTACGGATACAGACTCTGGCGTGCTGATTTGGAGGAACGCCGTCTGCGGAATTGCGCTGTGCCATATCTGTGCCGGATAATAAAAGGCGTTTTCGCCGTCAATCGTGACGTTGACCTTGGGAATGGTCAGCTTACAGCGAAGATCGGGATTCCAATTCCAAGGGGCAATTTCGAGCTCTGCTTGGTTTTCCATAAGAGAAAACCTTTGCTGCGAAGTCGAACCAGACACGCTGATCCGAACAGAGCCGATTTCATCTGCGCGATTCAGGTAGAATGGTTCAGAAAACTGAAATGAGAACTTGGGTAAAATAATATAGCGATATTCTGCAAGCACCTTCCCTGCTTGGAATTGCTTGATTCTGATGCTGTGCAAGAACCTTGCTGCACTGGAAAGTGGTATCTCAATTGTGCCTGTTTCTTCGTCGTAAAATTCGTGGAGTGAACGCGCCTTAGCCTCTTCAAATTGAATTAGATAGTTTTGTACAGCATCCTTATCGTCCAGAACTACATGCAACATAGGGGAACGATCAAACGCGAAGCATTC
>OLNP01003174.1_pt1 | contig 11142 bp, 17 predicted proteins | sample 1671951 | NCBI WGS metagenome assembly OLNP01 (sample SAMEA3136629, study PRJEB25190) | human gut metagenome | biome: human gut; feature: human-associated habitat; material: faeces | place: Austria | collected 2013
CAGTTATATCTCCATTTGTGATAGTCATTCCTTCTCCATCAAAATTATAGTTAGTACCTTTTAGTTTTCCATTTATGGATAAGTTCCAGCTTTCGGCATTTTGAGTTACTATAGTTTCCAAATCGTCTTCCTTTACACGCATTTCAATTTGCTTGTTCATGAAGTCTATCTGAACATTAGCTCTCTTCACTTGTTGGCTTATTGTTCCTTGTACTTGTGTACTATCTTCTTCTTTGCTCTTTCCACTAGCACTATATTCCTCTGTAAGTCCTCCATTGAAGCTTAGCTTTCTACTCATAATGTAAGTATTGTGAAAGACTTTGCCATCATAAACAGTTATGTTATCTCCTATCTGATATGAAGGATTTCCTTGCCACTTCATGTTTATGGATTTGTAAGATAATCCTACAAGTTTATTATAGATACTTGTTAAAAGCTCTTTATTTTCATGAGTGGTTATCAAAATATTATTATCTATTACATAGTTCTTTCCGTTGTCATTTCCCTTAGAACTATAGATGTTATCTGTCATAATAGAAACTTTTGTTATGGTCTCAGTTTCATTTTTAGTCACATCTAAGGAATAGTACATATTTCTATCAATTAATATTTTATCAAGGCTACCACTATTTATTTTTTTATCATTACTTGCATAATTCCCATCTCCTGAAAAACAGTACAAACTTGAAGGCTTTTCTAGATTGAAAAACTCTAGTTTACCAGTTGGGCTAATTCTTGCATATCCACCCATCAACTCTGCAACTGCTGCTATTACACTTCTGCAAGTTGTACCCTCTTCAAGTTTTGGATCTTCAAATATCTTATAGGAACTGTTGTAAAAATCTGATGAAAGACTTACTCCTACTTGATTACATACATTTTCTACTATCTGCTTAAGTGTAACTGGATAAGTTATATTTTTAAATTCCTTATCAAACTTGCTTGTCCTATCTTCCATTTCTAAAGTTATTAACTGGTCTTTTATGGTTTCCTTAGTAACCCTATAGATACCCATGTTAATATATTCTTTTCCAGCACTTGTTATTGCTCCTATATAGATATTACATTCTTTTCCCTCAAGGCTTTGATATACCTCTGCATTTATTATTGTTACTGTTGCTATTGAAGTTATGAATGTACCTATTTCAAATTCTTCTCCAGTTAAAAGATTATTTGTTATTGATATATCTTTTATTTCTGTCCCTTCAAGTGTCATATTTGAAAAACTTATTTTAGCTTTTATATTTCTACTGTATTTTTTTATTGCAGTATCAAAAGTTTCTGTTGTGCTTAGCATTTTCTCACCTACCTTTCAACCAAATTAAATTTTATAGATTTGTAAAAAGTGACATTGCCATTTTTATCTGTCATAAGTGTTTCTATATTTTTGTCTCCAGTATACATGGTTTTTGTTGTTTGTATTCCTAGTTGTGGTTCAAAATATGTGACCTCAACAAATTCTGGTGCAACAGCAGAAAGGAGCTTCGAGGCTTCACTAGCACTCAAAACTCCCCATTCACAATTCAATTTTCTTTTTGTTGTAATTCTATCTCTATGCAGAAATGCGTTTGCGTCTCTGTTTGTTTCTCCATCTATATCGCTTATATCTGGATTACAAGCTACTGGAGATGGCATTGTTACCCCATTTATTTTTAGCATTATATCACCTACTTTTTGCAAGAAAAAAGCACCTACATAAGTAAGTGCCTTAAATTTAATAATATTTAGGTCTAATAATCATCCAAATTATCCACAAACCACCAGTTATAACTATCATAAATAAATCAAATAATATTGAGTGCTTTCTTTTTATTGGTCCTTTATTTATGTTACTTGCACTTGCTGCTGCTGATGCCGAATTGTTAATTACAATATTGTCCGGCTTACTGCTTTTCAATTCCTCTACTTGCCTTCCACAATGTGTACATATTACTGCGTCCATTGGTATTTTTTCACCACAAAATTTGCAAAACTTTTCCTCCATGTTAATGCCCCCTAAAATTTAATGTTGTAAACATTATACATCATATAGCATATTTTGACAATATATTATGTAATTATAGGGCATATTCCACCATTCGCCTTTGTAATTTTATTAACACCTTTTGCAACTGCATTTCCCAACTTAACACCATCAACGTTTAACACTACGTCATTGTTGGGCATATCTTTCAGTGCTCTTAGAAAAGCCTTGTACAAAGTCTCTTCATCTGCTCCACCTTTACTAACTGCCTTTTCTAAAAGTTCAGATAGTTTGTTTTCAGGTGCTACTATTTCACCATATCTTGTATTATCACCTATCATTGCTAATTGAGGAGTATTAGCCTCTACAAAGCCACCTTGTGCAAGTTTAGGAATCGTTGGTATTTCAAAACTATAACTTTTGCCTTGTATTGAATCAGGTAGTATATCCCAGTCAGGAATATCTATGGTAAGTGCTTTGTTTATTTTCTCTATAGCCCAGTTTATAACATCTATAACAAGATTTAATGCTCCTTTGACAATTCCACTTAAAGCACCCCAAATACCACTAAATATTTCCTTAACTCCATTCCATGCTTTCCTCCAATCTCCAGTAAAAACTCCTGTTATAAAATCTATTATTCCACTTAGAATGTCCATTACTCCACTTATAACATCGCAGATAACTCCTATACCTGTACTTACTATTTCAACTACTGTTTTTACAATAGGAACTATCTTAGGTACTATAGTATTAATTATCCAGTTTATGAATGGAACAAGTACATTATTCCAAATATCCTTTAGTGCGTCTATTACTTTTCCAACAAAATTTAATATTTTATCTACCATTGGAGAAATATGTTTTTCAACTAGTTCTGTAAATTTGTCCCCTATCCATTTTAAAAGAGGTACAATATATTGGTTATAATTTTTTAAAAGTGTTTCCACTATGGAACTTATTCCCTCTGCTATTGCATCAAAGAAAGGTTTTATATGTTCATCATATAATTTCTCAATTTTCTTCCATGTGTCACTCACAAAATTTGCAATAGTTCCTGTCACTTCTTGTATTGCTTCAAGTGTCCCTTGCATAGCTTGTTTTATTGCATCTTTGTTATCTATTATTGGCTTTGCTATGCAATTAATTATATCTCTCCCTAGTTTTTCAGATATTTCTACTATTTCTAAAAAAGAATTTGCAAATATCTCAACTAAATCTGAGCCTATCTGCTTAGCTGTATCGCCTCTGAAAACTGTAAAAATATCTGCTATAGCAACTTCCAAATCGCCTATTATATCTAGTATTTCAGCTTTTATATTGAATATGCTTATTATTTTTTCTTTTATGAAATTTTTATTTTGGTCTAAATATTTTGCAATACTTCCTGTAAAAAAGTCTGCTACAGTTGCACCTACAGAGGTTATAGCTCCTAAATGTTTTCCTAAATAAAGTGAAATACTATTAAGTAGATTGTTAGCTGCACTTAGTACCTCTCCATCAGTGAAAATATTCATAAAAGAATCTTTCACAGAACTTATATTACTCCTTATGGAATCAAATACGCTCATGTCCCCAACGCCTATCTTGAATCCTTGCTTAAATAAGCTAGTAAGTTCTTTTACCTTGCCTATTATTTCATCAAATACAGTTGACATTTCTTTTGCTTCATCAGTAGTTTTACTTATTTGTTCATTACCACCATTCCCAATGCTAGAAATATCCATGTCAACAGGGTTATTGCCACCAGAATTATTACTTTTGCTCAAGAGATTTATTTCATCAAATCCTTGCAATCTACTAACTTCTTTCACGACCTCTTTTGCACTATCTGTTGCATCGTCTAAGCCATCCGTTAAACTGTTAGCTCCATCAGTTGCCCCTACTAAATTATTTGCAATAGAGGCTGTTGCATTTGAACTATCTGTATTTCCTGTTACCTGGTCTATGAAGGATTTGAAGGCATTTGCTGCTATCTGCAACTTAGAAATAACTATATTTAGCCATTTTACTACTGGAGAAAGAATGTTTATGAATGCTTGACCCATAGTTGCCTTGAAAGCATTCCATTGTTCTGTTAATATTCTTGTTTGATTAGCCCAACCATTACTTGTTCTAGCAAAATCTCCTTGTGCGTCTGCTGTAACACTTAATAAATAATTGTATCTAAGTATAGCTTGTTCTGATTGGGACATACTATCATACGCTTTGTTAATTCCTTGACTAAGTGCATAAGCTTCCATGTTTGCAACTGACATATTAATTCCAAGGGCTTTAAGAGGTTCTGTTTCTCCACTTATACCTGCTCTTATTTTTTCAAATGCCATGTCATTGTCTAAATTGTAGAAACTTGCCATATCTGCACTAAGAGATGTTATAGCCTTAGACATTTCTAAAGCTTGATTTGTACTCAACCCCATAGATTTGAGCATAGCACCCATGGTAGAGGCATATTGTTTTGCACTTGTTTCAGAAAGTCCAAGTTGAGTAATGGCTGTGCTTGCAAATTCATTTATATCCTCTGCCATGCTTCCAAATGTAACATCTACTACATTTTGTACTTCTGCAAGGTCACTCCCAAGTTCCAGTGAAGACTTGGTAAAGTTAACTAATGCGACTGTGCTTAATCCTATTCCCAAGGCACTTGAAAGGCTACTTGCTAAGTTTCTTATTTGATTATTGAACCCTTCTCTATTGAAAAGAAGGTTTAAGCCTACATCCCCAGCATTAAGCATTAGCACCACCTCCAAAAGTTGTTTTAGCCCAGTTCTGCAAGTTTTCTACATAAGTATTATAAGCTTGTGGGTTTTCTCTTAATTTCTTGTTTCTTCTTATTATCCAGTCATTCCTAATTTTTCTTTGTTCTTTTGTAAAATTTTTGATTTTTTTAGGGTCTTTTTCTGACCTTATACCCACAATTTGCCCAAGTGGAGTATCTGGCATTAAGCCACTTAGTAAAGAACAAAATTCACCCCATGACATATTAGGCTCATTTCTAAGCCTAATCCCATATTGTTTTGCAAAAGAAGATTCTATAAGTTCATAGTCTTCGTAAATGTCATAATAGATTTCATTATTTTGTTTTTTTATGAAATCGAGCCTCTACTTCCTCGTAACTTTCTCCACTAGCTGCTGCTGTAACTCCAATATATATAGCTTTATATGCTGACATTGGAAGGTTCATAGCATTAATTTCTTCAAAAGCCTCTTCACCTAATAATTGCTTTATTATTTCATCCATAAGCTCAATTTCATTGCCTTTTTTATTTTTGATTTTCTGGTCCATCAGTAAGATATTGTTCTTGCTATTGTTAACCTCATATATTTTCCCTTCTGCTATCTTTATTGTTGGCTTTTCATTGCTTATTTTTGCTGAAATATCTATCATTTATAATCATTCCTTTCGTAAAAATAAGAGTAACCTCGAAGGGCTACTCTTCGCTTTCTTCTGCAATATTGACATTGCTAGTCCCACTAGCTTTAACTGGGTGCAGATGTGTAAGTTGGCTTACCATCACTTAACGCTTCCCATTCTAATGCATCAACTGCTGTACTATCTCCACCAAGAGAAGTCACATTGATTATGCAATCCATTACTAACTTACTTCCATCAGGGAAATTGATAGAAAATACACTATTGCAATCATTCCCTATCTTAAAAGCAAGTCCAGCAACATAATCATTTCCTGGGTCACCATAATTTCTTTTTCCACCCATGGAAATGCTTAGACTTTTAGCTGTCATTAATCTTCTTTTCCAACCCTCAGCATCCATTGGGTTCCATTCTTCAACATTTCCATCTATAGAAATACTCAAGCTTTCAGCATCTTTAACAACTGTTGTTGCTTCTCCAGTTCTTCCGTTTGTATTAACTCCAAAAGTTAATTCATGTACTGCCGCTACTGCCATTATTCCTCATTCCTTTCATATATAATTTCAATATCAATAGTAAACTCATAGATATTATTATCATCAGTTCCTACTGATATTGGTTCATCATTTACCATATTAAAAAAGCACCTACAACCTGCTATCATGGTTTTTTTACCATAGAAGAGGTCATAAATGCTTTTTGCCATTTTTTCGCTTGTATCACAATTTTGATTCCAATGCACAAGCAAACATATTCTTTTATTTGCAGCAGATGTATTTTTAAGTCCACCTACTGCTATTTTATTGTTACTACTAGCTCTATTATACAATCCTATTACTTTTTCTTTGGAATTATCTATTTTCCCTATATAAAAAGTAGCTTCTTTCATTTGAGGTTTGAGCCACTCTCTTATATCTTTTAGATACATTATGTGCCTGCCTCCCTTCTATAAAGTTGAGCATAAGCATTTCCCAAAAAGTCTTTCTTTTCTCCATCTATATAGTCCTCTAGCCACAAGCCTTTTGCATTTGCATTTTTATCTTTTCTGAAATTGTACTCTGGATGATAATAGAGTCTTCTAGCATAAGGAGTATCATATGTTATTCTTATTTGTCCTTTATTTAAGGCTTTTACAACCAAAGTTGCTGACTCTTCCAAAGCTCCTGTTTGCTTTGGAACAACTTCATCTTTTGCTATTTCTGTTTTTAGTGCTTCCATAGCAAAAATTGCTGCTCTTTCTTGGGCTTTAGTAAGTTTTCTCAGTTGAGATTTTTTTAGTCTCATATCAACCTTAAACTTTGGTTTTAATATCCCCTTGAACAAGTTTCTTATGCCCATTTATACCAACTCCAATTTAGTATAATTTACTGTCCCATCAGGATTTCTTGCTTTAGCACCTCTAAAAATCCTTCTTTCAACACCATTCACAACAACTTTTCCATTCGATATAGAAGCTAAAGAAGGTGCAATATCTCCATTAATTAATGCTGTGCCTTCTATCTCTATAAGTTGTTGCTGTTCTGTAAGAACTTTCTTGGCTTTATCCTGATAATTGCACATAGTGTCAATTTCTAAGGCTTTCAAAGGTTCTCCATCTTCTGATATACCTTCTTGGTTTATAACTATGTGTATAGGAGTTTTGCAGAATTTTGGATTAACTAAGCTTGGATATCTCATACTAACACCTCCTAAAACTTAATGTACATAAACCAGTTTGACTTAGGGTCTCATAAAGTTCTGTTGGAATAGCAACACCTTTAAACACTTTAACATTCCAACTATCACCAAAAGCCATAGATACACCATTTATGCTGTAACTTGATAGAACGCTTGTTATAACATCTTCATTTTCATACTCAAAGTTTGCTAATTCACAAGTAACTTCTTTAATTATTTCTTTTTGAAATTCTGTAAGATTATCAAATCCAATTCCTTGTATTCTATTGAACGTAAGTGTATCTATGTGTCTGCTAGCTTTTTTAAGGCTTTTTTCTATACTGTCATCTGGAATATCATTATAGTTTTTCTTATATTCTTCTACTGTTACATAAGAAGTGTACATTGTCATCACCTACTTTTTAGCCCTTGATGTAGTTTTTTCACCTTCATTTTCAACTGGAGGTTCACTTTTCAAGAATTCAAGTTCTTTTTTTAGCTCTAAATTCTCTTTTTCTAATTCAACATATTTTTCATATGGAACAGTTTTACCTGCTCCATATGAAATTATCTCTCCATTGTCACTAATGATGTCGTACCCTTGGGCTATATAAGCTCTTTTTTCAGTATCAGAAATTGTGTATTCTTTATTTCCTTTTACTGCTTTCATATTAATCCCTCCTAGTTTTCAGCTTCAGCATTAATTGCAATACCACAAGCCTTATTTTCTATTAAGAATGTATCTGTATAATATCTATTTTGATATACGTACTTATCTGCTGTTCTTGAATCAGTACCAGGAGCGAATAGCTTCATGTAAGCATACTTATCTCTTGATACTACACAAGAAGGATGTATCAATATCATATTGATTTGTTTTGCACTTGAAGCAGGTACACATCCATCAGTAAAATCATACTTAGTCTTAAATCTTGCACTAGGTACTTTAATAATTTTTACATCATCTAGTGAATAAACTCTTCTATCTATATTTCCATTATTAGAATTAACATCAATTGTTCTTTGAATTTGTTGAGCATTTTTGATTAATTTATTCATTGCTGGAGTAACATATAAAATTCTTCCTTCACTTGGAACTGCATTATCATCCATCTTTTCCATTTGAGTATCAAACCAATCTAATATAGTTGCAGAAGTCAAAACAGTATTGTCTATTACTGCACCTTTTGAAGCATATGTTTTAGCTTCAGAATAAAGCTTTGAAAATCTATAGCTATCCTTTTCAGGTATTGCTTGTTCTTCTTCAAATACATTTTGAATATTTGCAACTTCTAATACTAAGTTTGTTTCATCAATATCCATTGGATCCAAAGCAAATTCAATATCTCTATCATGCATTAATTTCTTTGGTTCCCAATCGTTTGAAATTGTACCAGCATTAAACCCCATTGCAGCTCTGTTATGGTCTTTATATCCACTTAGAGTTAATCTAGGTAATTTAATAGTTTGAGCATTAATAAATTTAATTCCTGGATTAGAATTAGTTAAATCATATGATACTAATTCTCTTGAATATTTTTGTTGTAATTCTCTTTCAAATTGTTCTGCATAGCTGTATACTGCCATGTTCATCATCTCCCATTTTATTTATTTCCAAATATCTTAGATAATTGTTCGTTGGTTGCATTTGTTTGTGTTCTTCCACCTGAAGCACCAACTTGTGTAAATCCATTTTGTTGTTGGGTTGAAGGCTTGAGATTTGGAATATCAGTTAAAACCTTGTTTAAAGCTTCACCTATTAGCTTTTCATCAATTTCTCCTTTATCATTTGTAGCTTTGCTAAGGTCTGCTAATTTAATTACATAGGGTATCACATTAGCTTCTAAGCCTAGCTTTAAAGCTTGTTGATTAGCAATATTATTTATTTTATCTTGTAAAATTTGAGCCTTTAATTGCTCATTTTCTTTCTGTAAATTGCTTAAATTGTCAGCTTCTTGCTGAGCTTTTGTTTGCTTATTAGTCTTAAAATCCTTAATTGCCTGAGTTATATCCTCTTGTGACATTCCTTGCTGTTCAAAATAAGATTTTAAAATAGCATTTTCCTTGCTTTGAGTACCTTTATTAATGATTTCAGCTAACTTATCATAATCAATTGATGCTTGAGCTTGAACTTGTTGTCCTTCTCCAGTTCCTGCTCCAGCATTACCCTCACCTGTATTAGCTTCCATTAATCTAGTCATACCTAATCTTTTTCTTAAATTACAGTTATTTATAAACATAATCTCCTCCATTTATAGCCTGTTGGCTTATTCCTCACAGTTTACCCTCCTAAGAGTTTTGGAGCAAAAATAAAAAGCCTTATTTCTAAGACTCTTCCAATTCTTCCTTGACTTTATCTCTCCAATAAGGAGGCACATTTTCAATTACCATTTCTCCTTCATGTATCCTCATTACAAAAAATTTAACCATTGCTAACCACCCCACTTACAAGACTTGCTAATTCTTCTATCGCTCCATCTGTAATGCTTTGTTTTTTCTCAAGAGCACTTAATCTTTCATTTGTATTATTATCTGCAATAGTTTTATCTATCCATATTTCAGCTATATAATCTCCTCTATCTGCTCTATCTTTAAATTCTACATTAAAAGCATTTTGAGGAAGTTCTTTTATTACAGGCTTGAATGTTTCATCTAATTTTTCTGTAGCACTTAAAAATACTCTTGCTTCTGTTATTTTTCCATACATTATTTTTTCACCTTCACTTTCATACTTATTTTGGGTTTTATATTGTTAGTTGTTGTTATTATGTTCGTTCCTTTAGATGTACTTATACTAGGGACTTCTAGGGAGTGGATTACTGGTTCTGCGAGTTCGTAGTAAACTTCAAGTGGATTTTCTGTTAAGTGCGCTTTAAAATCATTTACAGTTTTATAATCATAATTATAAATATATAATCTATTTGCACCTTCAACGGCACTTGAAAAGATTACTCTATCTTCATTCTTTGTAGCTTCAAAATGATAGCCTTTAGCATATACGGCAGTTCTTTTGTTATATGCCTTAGCTTCCGTAGGCATTTTTATAGTAAATCTAATATAATTACTTGCATTATAGAAACCCATTTCTTCTGTACCATCAAGTGTGACCTTTCCAATTCTCTGCACTAGCTTATTCCCTTCAATAGTATCAGCTACTCCGTTTGGTAGACTTCTTAGTGGGATAGGGAGATTTAGAGGTGTTGTATTATCATTTATCTTTACAGAAAGGATATTATTTTCTCTTTCTGCCACACTCTCTATTCCATCTATGCTAGTAGGAAGGTCTGTGTTGGTGTAATTGCCTTCAAGAATTATTAAATTGTTAAGTTTAAATGAACTACTTGTATCATTATTTGCATGTGGTGAAATTAATATACTTTTAGGAATTTCTTCTTTAATAGTATACCTGACCTTAAAAATACCATTTTTTTTTGATATATTTACATAACTAGTGCTTAATGTTGGATAATTAATTATTATTATTGCTCCAAAATTAGTATCTGAATAATTAGCTTCACTAATATTAATTATAAAAGTATATGTTGTGTTAACTTTTAATAGATTAGATACCACTTTAGCTTCATTCTTTTTAGTATAAACCTTACCTACTAATTCATCTAAATTGCTCACTAAATTTTGATAAGTCTTCCCTTCCACTCTCAAATCTTTTACTTTAGCTTTCACACAGTTTTCTATGCTTATTTCTGTACCTTCAAATGTTTTATATTTACCTGGTGCAAGACTTCCTATTTTATCTCTTCCTGGTATTTGCCTAGTATTCACACATTTGCACCTCCACGCCAATGGAGTTAGTTTCACTTGGCATAATGTTCACGACTTTACTTCCATTTATAACAGACCTATTTCCTCTATTTACTTCTATTTCTTGAAATCCATTTGCTTCTATAAGAATTTTTTCTTCATCAGAACAGTTATCATCAAGCCATATTAAAACACTGTCATCTGTAAAGTTCTTAACCAGAAACACAAACCCAAGTGTATCAAATTCATAACTCATCTGTTGATTTGCAACTGTTGGTTGCCTTATTAATTTTACTTTTGCCATATTTATTTCCTCCTAGCAATTGCTCCTACATTTCATAGCAATTTTTCTATAAACAAAAGGTACTGCTCTAGGCTTTATTTCCTT
>OLNP01003179.1_pt1 | contig 11136 bp, 10 predicted proteins | sample 1671951 | NCBI WGS metagenome assembly OLNP01 (sample SAMEA3136629, study PRJEB25190) | human gut metagenome | biome: human gut; feature: human-associated habitat; material: faeces | place: Austria | collected 2013
ACTTTGAAAAATACGAGGAGGCGGGCTATTGGAAAGAATGCGAGCGTAAGAAAGAGCAAAAACGAACAGCCAGACAACTTCAGCGCATGAAACGGGAGCAGGAAGCAGCCACGGAAGCGATACTGCAAAATCTCGCGGAGCTATTCCAGTCTTACATAGATGATGCCGGTTACGCCATGCAAATTGTCCGCGTGGACACGGAACGGGCCAACCGATACCGCGTCTTTTATGTGTCTGAATATCCGTTTGCCGATGGAGACCGCTTCCCGAAGTTTTTAGAAACCGTCCGCTTTTTCTTCCCGGATTATCGCCTGAATCTCCGCCACATCCGCGACGTGGACGGGCATTTTGTGACGATCGAGGAATATCAGCAGCGGGTGCGAAAATGAGTGTCTTCACCGAAACTCCCACAAATGCAGTTGAGCCTTACCCATTTCTCTGCTACAATAGCCACATAAGAAACACGCAGCGGAGGTTTTTCCATGATCCGTGAAATCTGCAAAGATGAATTTTTCCTGTCCCAGAAAGCGGAGCCTGCCACGGCGGCCGATCTGGGCGTGGCGCAGGATCTACTCGACACGCTGACCGCGCACAAGGACGGTTGCGTGGGCATGGCGGCGAATATGATCGGTGTCAACAAGCGCATTATTGCTTTCGACAACATTGGTGAGTACATGGTCATGTTCAATCCGGTGATCGTCAAAAAATCCGCGCCGTATGACGCGGAGGAGGGCTGCCTGTCGCTGACCGGCACGCGGAAAACGAAGCGATACCAGACCATCAAGGTGCAGTGGCAGAACGAGCAGTTCCAGACGCGCATCCGGACATTCACCGGCTGGACGGCGCAGATCATTCAGCACGAAATTGACCATTGCGAGGGGATTTTGATATGATTTTATGCTTTTCGGGGACTGGAAACAGCAAATACGTCGCCAAGCGCATTGCGAACGCGCTGGGCGATGCGCTTGTGAATCTGAACGACCGCATCAAGGCTTCCGACACTTCTTCCATTGAAACCGGCGAGCGGGTTATCATCGTCACGCCGACCTATGCCTGGCGCATTCCGCGCGTCGTGCGCGACTGGCTTCGGAAAACGGAGCTGCGCGGCGCAAAGCAGGCGTGGATTGTTATGACCTGCGGCAGCGAGATCGGCAATGCCGACAAGTACAATCGCGAACTCTGTACGGAAAAGGCGATTTCCTGCATGGGCACGGCGCAGATCGTCATGCCGGAGAACTACATTGCGATGTTTTCCGCGCCGCAGGCGGACGAAGCGCGGAAAATCGTCGCCAAGGCCGAACCCAGCATCGACCGAGCGATTGCGGCGATTCAGCGCAATCAGTCGTTCGCGCCGACGCGGAACAATCTCTATGACCGCTTTATGAGCGGCCCGGTCAACCCGATTTTCTACAGATTTTTCGTCAAAGCGAACGCCTTTACCGTATCTGACGCCTGCATCAGCTGCGGGCAGTGCGCGAAGCGCTGTCCGATGAACAACGTCACGCTGAAAGACGGCAAGCCGGTTTGGGGCAAAGCTTGCACCCACTGCATGGCGTGCATCTGCTACTGTCCGGTCAGCGCGATCGAGTACGGCAAAAAGAGCGTCGGCCAGCCGAGGTATCACTTTGAGGCGCTGTGAGAAAAACAGGAGGAACTACACTATGAGCGCATGCATCTTTTTTGCCGCCGATTTTAATTTGCCTGAGAAAGAACGGCCTGACGGCAGCATACTGGAAATCGATTTCGAGCGCGGCATGGTTTCGGACGGAAACGCGGATGACGATTATGGACTGTATGCTTTTACAGACTTCGATGGTCACACTGAACTTCCGTATGCTGTTTCTCTGGAATGGAGCGGCTTCACGCCGGGACGTGCGGAGCATCTCATCGAATATATCCGCGCCGCGCTGGAACATTGTGACCGCATAGAGCTCTGGCACGTCTGGCTGACTGGTTTTTGTGAATACGACGAACGCCCATACCGCAAAACAATGACAGTTCCTATCTGTGACTTAACGATTGATGACATTAAAACGGTCTGTGAGTTTGATGTTTGGCCGAGCGATAAAGCCAGGCCGACAGATGTCTGTCTCGTCATAACACACGAACGATAATCTCAGGAGCTGCATATGAATCGTGAAGAATTAGAAGCCTATATTCTGAACCACTACGCTACTCTACCGGACTATCCGTGGGCGGACACACCGCGCGCCGCCGTATTCCGTCATACAGACAACCAAAAATGGTTTGCGCTGCTCATGGAAGTGCCGCGGGACAAGCTGGGGCTTCCGGGAACAGAGATGCTCGATATCGTCAACTTCAAGTGCGATCCGATTTTGATCTCGTCACTTCGCGGCGAAACCGGAATTTTCCCGGCTTACCACATGAACAAAGCCAGCTGGATCACAGCTGCACTGGACGGCAGCGTCTCAGTGGAAACGATCGAGTTGCTGTTGGACGTGAGCTATGAGCTGACCAAGCCCAAGATTCGCAGGAAAACGGCAAACAGGAAGGAATCAGATGATACGAAAATTTGAAACTCAGGACTTGGATGCCGTCATGCAGATCTGGCTGCACGGCAACCTCGACGCCCATCCATTTATTCCGGCGAGCTTTTGGACAGACCATTTTGAGACGGTGCGCGATATGCTCCCGCAGGCGGAGCTCTATGTCCATGAGAACGAAGCCACCCGGCAAATCGACGGCTTCATCGGTCTGACGGAGAACCACATTGAGGGAATTTTCGTTGCAAAAGCTGCGCGTTCCAAGGGCATTGGCAAAGCGCTGCTGGATTATGCGAAGTCGCGCAGACCGCGCTTGGACCTGAGCGTCTATCAGAAAAACGAGCGGGCGCTTGCGTTTTACCGGCATGAGCAATTCGTCGTGCAGTCGGAAGGCATCGACGAGGATACGAACGAAGCGGAGATTCAGATGCTCTGGACACGGTAGGCGCAGAAAAATTGACGGAGGACGGTCAGTCGTCCTCCGTTTTGTCAATCTGTAAGCCGATCCCGCAGAAGTGGAAGCTACGCCATGTGCGGCGGCGTGTTTTCCGCCCAAGCGCCGCCGAAAACGTTGAATGGATACGTCGTGGCGCTGCTGATGTGGTGATTTGCCGGACTCATGATAAACTTCGTGCCGGACGCGCTCTGACAGAACTTCCCAATCACGAGATGATTGCCAAACTCCGGGTAGTTGAACAGCACATTATTCCGTTCAAACCCCGTCGGGTCGACCGCGTCGTCATAATAAGTGTAGTCGCCGACCGTGATATTCGGCGCGCTGACGACGTTCTTCTGGAATATTCATCACCATTATGTCTTTTCTGGCTGCTTTTTCATCACAAAATTTGTGAGCACAACGCCGCGCCGGATCACTCCCTGCTTGCGAACGACGCGGTATCCGCGATGCAGAAAAAACGGTTTTGCTGTGATAAAGGCGTGCGTCGTGACGGTCTTTCTGTCCGCGAAACGCTCCAATTCGTCGCAGATCGCAGATGCAATGCCCTGTCTCTGATAGTCCTTGCGGACATACAGCCTGCCCAGATAGCCGCTTTCATCCAATATCCCAGAATCCGGCATTCTCACCATTTTCTATCGCAACAACCGTCTTGTGCGCCGGAAAGACGCGTCCCATGCCTGCATATCAACCGCTTCGGTCACCCACGCATCCAGTTGTTCCTGCGAATAGTCCTCGGTCTGGAAAAAGAGTTCCGCCATCAGTGCCCAGTCAGAAGGTGTGTATTCTCGAAGCTACATATGCTGTCCTCACAAACTCTGATTTACTTTAGTATATCTCTTGCCCATTCCGTACAGGCATCGGATTCTTTCAAACCGAGCTCTTGCCAAATACCTGCGTAGTACAAACCTCTATCTGGATTTCTGGCATTATTCTTTCTCTTTCCATATATGTGGTTTTCATCATATACTTCATTCATCGTCCAAGTTGCCTTTGTAGCGCCCTCCAACGTCAATACCCGCTTTTTATCAAAACGCAGCACACCTGCGCCGGGCTTGCTTTCATCCAAAGAAAGCCTCTCTGATGCTTTGAAAATCACGTTTGTTGCGTTGCCGATCCGGTCAGCGGATGAATGAGGATGCCACCATATCTTCTTCTGCTTTTCCGGTTCAGAGATAATCTCACCTACCTGAAGATATCCCCAGATAACTTGAATATCTTTTCCACGATAAAAATCACCGCAATCTCGCATGTATCTATATGCGCCGTCTTTGTACCTTACAAAGTGGAAGTTCCCAAAAAACAGGAAGATATCCCCCTGTGCAACACCAATGTTTTTTAAATATGTAGCTGCTGCATTTCGCTGCCCAAACGCTGGAAACCATCCGTCGATATTTTTCACCCGCCGCTCTGAATCCAAATCAGGATCGACATGGCAGTGATCCCCACCCTTATATCTCAGGTCATGCAATATTTGAGAATACCGAACCCCATTGTAGTAAAGAGAGTCGTATGTATCGACGTCATTGCTCGGAATTGGAAATGAGATCATTGCCCCATCTTCAAAAATTGGGCTGACGATGCCGCCATTTGCAGAGTCAAATCCTTTTCGGCTGAGTATGATTTTCATTCTTCACGCTCCTGATAAACTCTGATCTCGGCGATGTCATACTTCTTCTGCACAATGAAATACTCGATGATGCGCGTCATTCTGGTACCGCAAACCGCTCATCTCATCTGGAATCAAACCAAAGTGCCATTGTCCGCCGTTTTTTCAACTTCGGATAGTTCTTCCCAATCTCCGAGATTGCCGCACCTGCGAAGATAGTTGTGACCACCATCCACGGCGCACGCCCCGCAGCTGCAACATTTGAAATCATGAATGGTTTTGCTCTCAATAATATCTCCGCACTTTTCGCATCTGATTGCATTCCTGATAATTCTCGGCATACTAATTCCTCTTTATCACTTTTCTAATTTTTGCTCTTTCTACACTTACATCCGGGGTCGTAGCAGTGGGATGGCATGCTTCTCCGAAATGGATTTCTTTATTATATTGCGCGTTGCCTGCTTGCTCACAGTTTTGCGGAAGTCGGGCCTATTCCCTTGATGCACAACGCAGACTGCTTAAGTCACAAAATCTCCTTTTTAGAAATGAAACTTCAGGCTTCCAAATGAATTTCTTATATTCAAATTCACTTGCGTCAAAATATCCAACATTGTTCTTCGCTCTGTCTGAACTATGAGTAAGCACTTTTGCATATCTTCTGCTGTAGCATTGTATTGGTAATATTTCTATAGAAATACCTTGACGGTTAATCCCTACAACATAGGCAACAGCCGCAACTGTTTAAACCGACAGCGTGTGCTTCTCATCATTTCTATATCCTAGTCAGCGCAGAAGAACAGCTGATATCATGTACATAATCTCTGATATGCCTTGCGAACAGTTTGTGCCATCAGGATCCTGCGCTGACGCAGAAATTCCATATATTCCATACTCTCGAAATTATCAGGCAGAGCGTGTTCCTTGCAGGTTTTGCGATACCCTTCTTCGCCCAGCTTTTGACGGTAATATGCAACATAGTCCTGTGGCGCCTTATCTGAGATTTCGATGTTTGTGGCATAGTCGAGATAGGTAAAATTCGCGATTTGATTCCGATCACGATCATTGTCAACGCCAATACCGGTCAAATAATTCTTTGGAAAGATGTGGTGTTTGTCAATTGCGTTCTTCGTGCCGCTAGACCCCAAAATGAAATATTTTGACACTGGGGTGTTGCTGAATAACATCGGCGTATTCAGCACGATCTGAGCCGCGACATACCCATACCACGCAGGAGAAATAGCTGCTGCACTGTTCAGTTCATTTGGGAGTGTCAGATTGAAATAGTCATCTGTAAAGTGAGTTTCAATCACGCGGTCGATATAAGCCAAAAATTCTGCTGCGGTATGAATATCTCGTAGATCCGCAAATTGCTTCTCTACTTCGGACTCCGTTGAACCGGTGTAGAAATATGTAATAGTGCTCATAAAGAACCACTTGCTGATGCACTTTTTGAGCTGCGTGGCATTCAACTTGTAGTCATACTTGGCAATCAGATAAAGGACATAACTGAAGACGACTGCGTTGGAGGACGCAATCAGTTTGTCGCTGATATATCCAGCTTCGGCTAAGATATTGATAAAGCCATGCCAATTGTTTAGATTCATGACTTTGTCCAAAGCTTTCTTGAAAGTCTGAAGATTTTCATGCCGCTCTTCCGTGGAGAATTTACCGGTCTCCAGATTTTTGCCTCGCAAGAGCATATACGCATATCTCAGTCGCGCTCGCCTGAAACCAACGCCAACAGCCATGCGGATTAAATGCGACGGTTCAATTGCCAAAAGTGTATTATAAGAAGTGTTCGCGGCTGGGATTCTGGATGCTGCCGCAAATGTATTGATCGTATCACTGGTTTCATTTTCGTAAACGGAGATCAGCGTCTGGATGAAGTTATTCTCTGTCAACTTCTGCCCGCCAGAGTTAACACGGACAAAAATATCTGCGACATCTTCTTCATCTGCAGTATAACTGATTTCCAATGTGGGCAGTGAATAGTCCGTGAGATTTAAAAGCGTATTGATATTGTCCTCAATTTTATCTTCTTCCTCGTCTGTCAGCAATGGAAGACCTTTCTTACAACGGCTTTCGTTGGCTTCTTTTATAAAACGGCGCCGCAAAGAGCTGATAGAGTTATCCTCTTTTGCGAGAAATACATCACTGATTCGGCTGATCCACTCGGTGTCCTTTTCGTATGCTTGAGACCATACAGCAAATTCACAAGTCAGTGGATTATAGGAGATTTTGATCTCGCGATCCACAAAGTTCTTGTCTTTCACCTTAACAGCAAACATAGCCGCAACAAGGGCGGTTAGTCGCTGCTGACCGTCAATAACAAGTTCTTTGGGGTCCTCGTAAGTCTTTGAGTTATCACCGATTGTACTCTTTTTGCTTTCGTAATCAACCGGAGACTCCCACAGCATAATGTAGCCAATAGGATATCCTTTGAGCAAGGAGTCAAAAAGTTCACGAACTTTGTTATCTTTCCAAACAAATGGGCGCTGAAGGTCAGGCAGACCAATACGGCCGGTGCGAACATCATTGACCAAATCTCCAACTTTGCTGGGGATATTCTTGAACAGCTCTTTTCCGATGTTGATCTCCTCAAACCGGTTCACCTGTTTTTTGATTGTCTAATTCAACTTTATTCGTATTCAATACCATAATTGTATCGCGACCTTACTGCCAAGGCGTATTCCACCGCATGACAACTTTGTTTATAATGATAGCACATTCGGTAAAGAACAGCAAGAAAACAATACATTTGTGTAGATTAGTGGTGCCTATTAGTATTATCTACATTATGCGTTGAAAAGATATTCTTCAAGACCCTTTGCCAGATGAAGAGGCAACGGTAGAACCGTCGACCGATTGGACTGAATCGGAATATCTCTCAACGCATTGGTATAGAAGATCCAGCTTGCTGCATCATCATCCGGCTGAAGCTGCAGCGGATACAGCTCAATCATGTCCTTTTCTGCAAATGAATGCCTGGGGCAATTGATCTTAGATTCTCTAAAGCTCCGTGTATAACGATTATCATTTGGTTTCGTATGAATGCCCCAGTACACATCCTCATATTTAAAAATACCCGATGTAGAGGAACGCTGCGAATTTTCGTCAGAAACTTTTACACGCAACTCCGTGAAATAATCTGGAACTTCTTGATTGCTCCTGATCCGGATGATTCGCACGCCTGAATTCGCCAAGGAGAGTAAGTACGGACTTTGCGGCATCCCGACATTTACCTGAGTCGGATAATACGCTTTTGCTTTATCATATCCACCGATCTCCTTGTCGGAGATACCGCCCCATACCGCCCGCGTATTTCCATCGGATTGGACCAAAACCAATACTCTGTTTTCCGGTGTATTGTATCGATTTTTCAACTCTATGAGTTTTTGCTTCGCAGGGGTGCGGCTTGCCGCAACACAACGCTGTTCCAAATCGCTTTTCCAGAAAAGCTGCGCCATCTCGAGGCACGCTTCCCGATAAGAAACCGTCTGGTTTGAGAACGCGTCACAATGGACCCGTGTCTTTCCCTCTATCAAATCAACCGTAATGTAAAGCGGAAGAAAACGAGCTTTATTTGAGATCCCCTGAACTTGCGTACACAAATGCATCCCCACACAAGGCGTATGCGTCAAATCAGGCTGGTCCCGTTTAGGATCCAGCAGGGTCACAACACCCAGCTGTCGATAGAGATCATATACAGCATTTTCAATTTTGTTCTGGCTGGCATCTTCCTCAGGGGTAACAAACTGTACAACTCGTCCCGTTTTGGCAAACGCATTGCGAAGGACGGATTTCGGATCGCCGACAACATAGTTCTCTTGCCCGGGCAAAACGAAAATACAAGCCGTTACTGCGTCGGTATCGCCTAATAGTTCGGCGATTTCGCCGCATCGCGTAATCTGCGTTTGCCGCTTATCGTCTGGCATACTATCCGCAAGACTGCCGACTTCTTTACACACATACCGCACTTTCAAACTGGATGTATCCTTTTCATCGCCAAAATCCCGTTCAATTTTGGCCTGAATCTGTTTCAGCAGTCTTTGCTGTGAATCATCTTTCCATAGACCATACAGCTCGAATATAATTTGGTCTGTCGCGGCGCATTGCCTGACCCAGTTCCGGAAATCTTCAGAATCCGCATATTCCTGCGGGGAACTATATTTTTTGAGCTTATGCCCTCGCGGCATGACCCGTTCCGCTTCGGGCTGCTCACAAATCATATTACCGAGCAGCGTAAACACCGAACGGTGCAGTGATGCCTTGTCAACGACAGACACACCCGTTCCGATTTTGGAAGCTACAAAGCCGGCCATGCCGTTTTTGTAGGGAAGAAGAATTGTTTCTGCATATGCCGTGGGATTTTTTACAATAGCTTCCGCCGATGGTAATTGCGCGTAGCTCCAAATATTGTAGCACTCTTTGTCCTGTTCTTTCCATATGGGCTGTTTGGCAATGGAATCATAGACAATGGGAACTTGGCAATATTTATTCTCTGAAACCTTTATATGAGAATTGACTGCATTTTTCAAAAACGGAGTCCGTTCTTTATTGTAGTTATCAGGAATCCAGCGGCGAATGCTCATCTGGCACAACAGCAGCGCTTTTCTTTCCGGAGGAGTTGTCTGCACAGATAAATCAAATACAAAAGAGTACTGATGGTGACTTTTCATATCTGTGATTGGATCGCTGACCAGCTGATTCTTAGCGGCATAGCAAAGGTGCAGTGTTTGTCCGTTCAGGGTGATCTCTTTTCCCAGCAGACGGTTGATTGCCAGAAGCGGAATCGCCTGATAAGCAGTTTCACAAACCGTCCCGTTTTCAAGTGTAAGACAAACTTGATCTGTGGATTGACCTGCCGCAAATTCTTCCCAATTCATCGTATCACAAAATTCTTTTGCGAGTTTTTTGACTATGGGGTTCACTCTTGAAGACGTGACGTAAGTAGCCTTTACCCAAGTCTTAATAATGCTGCACAATGCCTGAATATTCTTCTCAGAGTATTCATAGCAGGATGTAAGCCAACGCTCATCGTGGCTGTCCTTTTTTAACGGGGCTAAAGCGATGATACCTTCCATCCAACTGTCGACCAGCTTCTTCAGCGCATTTGTTGGAAGTCCATACTCATCCTTGAACTTTGGATTTGTCTTCCGCGCGATGTTCAGCAAGGTCGCTTTCCATGATGCGGGAAATCCCAAATAGTATAAAGTGCAGGTTTGATTGGGAGACAGTTTATATGCCAACGGATAGATTTTATGATTCATATGGAATGTCCTTTCGATAGGCTTTATAAAATGGAGCATACAGCGTTTTGGCAATTTCAGCGCTGTCTTTGCAGGTCATCAACGTGTCTAAGTATCGGCCCAGCTCGGAGAGACAGTCAAAGTCACCCTGTTTTTCTTCACGGCCGCGAAATGCGCCGTCAATAAAATAAACATGTGGTTCCGGCTTAGTCACATCTGTTACACGCGCCAACCGGCCAAAGATCTGCAGGATTAAAACAAACAATGTTGCAACCACATCTTTCCGATCTTCAGCGTCCAACTCAGCTAGGCCAAACGATTTGCTTTTGCTCATCTTTGCCCACTGCTGTGCCGCAAATTGGCGGACGCGCGCATTGTATGCGAACAGAGATTCTTGGGGAGCCCGATGACAGTGGGACTCCACAAATCCATTGAGCTTGCTGCCCTTTTGCTGGATATCATCAGGCACAGCCATCGGTCGTACCATGAAAAACACTGCGCAAAGGGCAGAGTGGCCATACTCATCGACAATGTTGTGTCCACGCTCGATTGCCATAGCAGGTGCAATCAGAATCTCCTCTTTCATCTTTGCAAAACGGCTGACCTCTCCCCGGCGCACCGTTCCCTGAACGTTCTCGCTGCTGACAGCATCAGAGATCATCCGGCAAACCTGTGCAGAGCAATTGACCTTCCGCAGGGCCGTCTCCAGTGTGCGCTGTACTTCCTGCGCCTGCACGTAGCTGTTGACAACCAATAGGATTTTCCCGGCTTTTCTTTCATATTCTCTAACAATCAGATCGACTGTCCTTTCGGTTGCAGACCGAAGCTGCAGCATACGTTGATCGTCTGACGCGCCGGAAATACGCTCAGGAAAACCGGATTCAAAGAAACGAGTTTTTTCTAAAAATGCGCGTTTCTCACCATCCGCTTCCAGGATATAGTTCACTGGTCGATTGATGTGGTACTCATAGGAGCCCTCCGCCCAGCTGGAACCGGACAGCATGATCACATGGGGTCCCGCAGAATTGCCCTGTGCGTCAGTGCGCAAATATGGAAGATCTTTCATCAGACTTCGTCCAAATGCAAACTGGCGGAACAGAATAATGTCTTCGTCATCTGTCTTTTTCAGGCCAAACAGATTGCCACACAGCGCAGAGGGAAGGAAATACTGCTGCTGCCGAAAACGCGTTTGCAGAAATCCGAACAGTTCATTTTGACCATAAGAGGTTTCGTGGCTGGCCTCATACGCATCACTGAGGTTCCGAATAAAGTGATCAAAATAAATGAGCCGCAAAATAAGCTTGATGCGAGCATCTTGAA
>OLNP01003199.1_pt1 | contig 11083 bp, 9 predicted proteins | sample 1671951 | NCBI WGS metagenome assembly OLNP01 (sample SAMEA3136629, study PRJEB25190) | human gut metagenome | biome: human gut; feature: human-associated habitat; material: faeces | place: Austria | collected 2013
CAGCCGCGCACCGGCAGGCGCTTGCACGCCCACAGCGACGCGGCGGAGAAGACTGCCAGAAAAACCCCCGTGGACGGCTCGGGCCGAATATACGGCGAGGCCCAGAACAGCGCCGCCGTGATCAGCGCGTAGCCGAGGCACGCCGCGGCGGCGGCCCTCTTTGAGCAAGCCTTCATGCCCGGATTCCTCCTTTGTATGCCTGAAAACGCCCGCGCGGTCAGGAATGCGCGGGCGGGGTGGAGATCAATGCCTGGCCCACGCCCATCAGCGTGACCGGGGGACAGGAGGCGGGCAGAAGCACGCTGTCACCCGCCTTCAGCTCGATGGCGTCGCCCTGCCAGCTGAGCAGCAGCCCGGCCAGCGCCGTCAGCATGCGGAAGGCGTGCGGCTGAGGCGCGAGCTCGCACTCGCCGTTGACGTTGGCACACTCCAGATGGAAGGCGGGCACGTCCAGCAGCGTCACCAGGCCGCAGCCGTCGTTTTCGGGCATATGGGCGATCTGACCGGTCAGCTCGGGCACGATCACGTCTAGGGACTGGCGGATGTGCAGGGGGCGCTTCTCTCCCGCGGCGTTGACGCGGTCGAAGTCCCACAGGCGGTAGGTCACATCGCTGGACTGCTGGATTTCATAGAGCAGGATGCCGCCGCCGATGGCGTGCACCATGCCGCTGGGCATGTAGTACACATCGCCCGGCTTCACGGGCACGCGCCTGATGAGGCGCTCCACATCGCCGCCGCCTTCCAGCGCGGCACGCAGGGCCTCCAGCGTCACGCCCTCCTTCAGGCCGTAGAGGATGCTCGCGCCCTCCTCCGCCTTCAGGATGACCCATGCCTCGGTCTTGCCCAGCTTGCCCTCGTGCTCGCGGGCGTAGGCGTCATCCGGGTGGACCTGCACGCTCAGCGAATCGCGGGCCGCCAGAAGCTTGAGCAGCAGGGGAAACGCCTCATCCGCATAATCGCCCGACAGGCGCGCCCCGTCCCGTTCCAGCAGAAGGGGCAGCGTTTCACCTGTGACGGTGCGGCTTTCCAGCTGCGGGATGGCGCTGATCTCCAGCGCTTCTCCCGTGCGATCATCGGGAATATCCCGGCCATAGACGGTGCGCAGCGCGTCGCCGCCCCAGGGCGTCATGTCGCCGTGGCGGTAGGCCGGATACATGCGCAGCGGCAGCATGGGGCACGCATCGCTCAAGGGCGATTCAAAGCACACGCTGGTCACGCCCGGATTTTCAAAAAAGGTGCGGCCCGCCTCCCGTGTCATGGCGGAGGAAAACACCTTCAGCATGGCGCTGTCCTCCACGCAGGTGTCCAGGCGCAGGCTGTCATATCCCAGACGCAGCGCCTCTTCCTTGACAAAGGCCAGCACCCGTGAGGCCAGGTCCAGGCTTTCGCAGGCCATCGCAAAGCGATGCAGCGTGGCGGGCCTGACCCCGTATTCCCATGTGATGCGGGCGTATTCGGGCTCCATGGCGTCGCCCAGGGCGAAGGCGGCGATGAGCCGTCCCTCATCCTCCACGCGGTAGAGCCGCCCGTGCGTAATATCGTCCTCCAGCTGGGCGCGGGTGGGGTAGACGTCCCATTCCCATTGCTTCAGACCGCGCGCGTGCATATCGCGGATCACATCCTGGTACAGCGCACAGATCTCCTGAAACCGCTGCGGCGTTGCCGGTGAAAAGGCAATGCTCATCAGGCCACCTCCGTATACATTTGGTAAAGATGGGCGTAGATGCCACCCAGCTCGAGCAGCTCCTGATGCGTGCCCTTTTCCACAATGCCGTTTTCCGTCAGCACCCAGATGATGGTGGCGTTGCGGATGGTGGTAAGCCGGTGAGCGATGGTAAAGGTGGTGCGTCCCTCGGACAGCTTTTCCAGGGATTCTTGCACCAGGCGCTCGCTTTCATTGTCCAGGGCGCTGGTGGCCTCGTCCAGAATCAGGATGGGCGGATTTTTCAAAAATACACGCGCGATGGAGATGCGCTGCTTCTGCCCGCCCGAGAGCTTGACACCCCGCTCGCCCACGAAGGTATCATACCCTTCGGGCAGCCGGGTGATGAATTCGTCCGCCCCGGCCAGCCGCGCGGCCTCCCTCACCTTTTCGGGGGTGGCGCCGGGCATGCCGTAGGCAATGTTGTCAAAGATGGTGCCGGAGAACAGGTAGACATCCTGCTGCACCATGCCGATGTTTTCGCGCAGGCTGTGCTGGGTCAGGTGGGTGATGTCCTGCCCGTCGATGAGAATGCGTCCGCCGGAAACGTTATAAAAGCGGGGAATCAGGTTGCACAGCGTGGTTTTGCCGCCGCCGCTGGGGCCGACCAGCGCCACCCGCTCGCCGGCGTTGACGTGGAAGTTGATGTCGGCCAGCACGTTTTTGTCGTTGTCGCTGTAATGGAAGCTGACGTGGTCGAAGGTTACGTCGCCGCGCACATGGGTCAGTTCCACGGCGTCGGGCGCGTCCTGGATATCGGGTGTTTCATCCATGATTTCGCAGAAGCGCTCGATGCCGGTTATGCCGCGCTGAAATTGCTCCATGAAATCCACGATGCGGCGGATGGAGGTCAGCAGGGTATTGACATAGAGCAGATAGGCCATGTAATCCGCCGCGGTGATGGACCCCTGAATGATGAACAGCGCCCCCACGACCACCACCACAATGTACATCAGTCCGTCGAAGACGCGCGTAGTGGTGTTGAAGCCGGCCATATAGAGGTATTTGCGGCGGTTGATGCGCACAAACTCGTCGTTGCCGTGATGAAACTTTTCCATTTCGACCGGCTCGTTGGCAAAGCTCTTGACCACGCGAATGCCCAGCAGGCTGTCCTCCACCTGGGCGTTGATCTCGCCCACCTGGTGGCGGCTTTCGCGGTAGACGGCGCGCATGCGCTTGTTGAAAAAGCGCGTGCACGCTATCATCAGCGGCAGCATGGCAAAGATGATGAGCGTGAGCGCGGGGCTGGCCCCCATCAGAATGATGAAGGGGATGACGATTTTGATACCCGCGATGAAAAATTCCTCCGGGCAGTGATGGGCGAACTCCGTCACCTCAAACAGGTCGCTGGTGATGCGGGCCATGATCTGGCCCACCTTGGCGTTGCTGTAATAGGCAAAGCCCAGCGTTTGCAGATGGGCGAAGAGGTCGTTTCGCATGTCGCGCTCAATGAAGGTGCCCATGATGTGCCCGCGGGAGGCCATGTAGAAATTGGCCAGCGCGTCCACGATGCGCAAAAGCACGTAGATGCCACCCACCCTGAGCACAAAGCTCACCGTAAGAGCGGAGAGGTTATTGGCGGCCAGGTCGGTCACATCGCGCACGATGAGGGGCAGCACCAGGTCGCACACGGTGGTCAGCGCCGCGCACACCAGATCCAGAAACAGCATGCCCCGGTACTTTTTAAAATAGGGCAGGAACCGGCGGATGAGCGTTGAGGTTTTCATGGAACGCGATGGGTGGTTATGCATGGGTCCGGGACGCTCCTTTGTGTTTATTCGCCTTCGGGGGCGATAAGCGTGGTTTGCCTGAGCAGGCTGTTCAGGTCGCTTTCATGTCCCTCAGGACACAGCACCGCATAAGCGGCGGTATCGCTCTGGCCGAAGATGCAGATCTGGCCGCCGCCATCCATGCGCGCCGCGTCCAGCCCGCCCAGCGCGTAGAGCGAACGGACGCTGAGACTGTAGCCGCTGCCCAGCAGGGTAATGGCGGACGTGGGACGGATGCTCTCCACCGTGAGCTGGGTTCCGTCATCAAAGGCGTAGGTCAGCGTCACCCGGCGGGCATAGCCGCCGCCAAAGGCAGTATCGTACACGCGCGCGCGTTCAAGGGCAGGGCCGCCATAAAGCGCCATCACAGGCTGGCCAAAGGTATTGGCGAGGTTTTGCAGGTTGGCTTCGCCGGGAATTTCCAGCGCGCCCATGGGCATGGTGATGAGCTCCTCATCAGGGAGGTCCACATACTTGGCCTCCTCGTCAGGCTCGCCCAGAAGCAGGAAAAGGTAGGCAAACACCAGCGCGATCACAAGCAGCACGCCCACCGCCACGCGCAGCAGAATCAGCCGCAGGCGGGACGGCTTTTTGGGGGCTGGTTCGTCATCGGTCACCGGCTGCTGCTCGGGCAGGGGATCGTCCGGCTTCTGTCGGCCGTGCAGGGTGCCTTTTCGCGGACGGGGCGCCTCAGCGGGCATGCCCCGGGGCGGGGAAGAACGTTTGCGATGCTCCAAGCGGTTTTTCCTCCTGAATGGTTACGGCTTTGCGGGAATGGGGAGACCCTCCCCGGCCAGCAGGGCGTCCAGCCATTTGGCGTCATTGCCGGTTTCCAGCAAAAAAGCGCGGTAGAGCGCGTCATAGAGCATGGAGCGCTGCTCGAAGTCCAGGTCCGTATCGCCGTGAACGCGGCTCAGCATCCGCTCCAGGGGAGAGGCCAGCACCTTGGCGATGCGGCTGTCCAGCCTAAAGCCGAAAAAACTGTGCATATAACGGTTGCTGCCGCGCAGAAACACGTTGATAAAATCGCGGCAGAGCCGCTCCAGGTATTTGCGCGTAAAGGCGTCGGGGTCGGGCGCAAGTTCCTGGCACCGCCTAAGATCCGGGTGATCAAACAATTCGGTGCGCATCTGCTGCTGCTGGGCGGCGGAGAAATCGTCCGGGGTCAGGTAGAAATGCAGCAGGTGGCATTTGATAACCGAAAAGTCCAGCTTTTTGGGGCTGCGCTCATACAGACGGCCCAGAAACAGCAGCTCCTGCGCCACCTCCAGACAGTCGGGATACTGCGCCTGCGCCTCCAGCAGCAGCTTGTGCTTTTTGACGGGATCGGTCTGGCGTTCGGCCTTTTCCAAAAGGGAGAGCGCTCCCTCCGGTACGGGAGCGGCCTGGGCCGCGGCAACGGGCGCCCCGCAGTGCGGACAGAAAGCCGCCCCAGCGATCTCAACCGGCTTTCCGCAGCGCGGGCAGGCGGGAAACGTTTTACTTTGCGTCATAGACCCATACCTCCTCACATTATGATACGACGAACCGGCCCGGAAAGTCAAGGGCGGCATGGGGAGGGGGATTTTGCGGCCGACTTTTCAAAAAAAACGTAAATTCCCCCTTGCCAAACCAGAAGAGGTTGTGTATAATATCATCGTTGCCCGTTCGGGGCATGCTGATATAGCTCAGTAGGTAGAGCGCATCCTTGGTAAGGATGAGGTCGCCAGTTCGAATCTGGCTATCAGCTCCATGAAATCACCTCTGCGAACAGCTTCGCAGAGGTGATTTTCTTTTGGCCCGGCTGGCGGTGTCCGGATGGCCGAAGACCATAGAAAGCAAAACGTGTCTCGGACGTGGCGGGCATCCCCGTCGGGGATCAGCGCCTGTTTTCCGGAAAATCCCACCGGTCGTTTGCTCAGAAACCATTCGCGCTTTCATGGGGTCGTCAGCGCAGATCGGGCAGGTCTGTTCCGCGCTGACGGGCCGGCTTTTGCCCCGGGGAGACGACAGGATGCCAGACTTAGGCCGCTTCAGCCAAAAGGTGGAAACAAATTCCGGCCATTGGGAAAAACGCCTGTGCCATTTACAAACGCATACGATTGATTTATACTACGCACATGGGAAAGAATGGGCGCGGCTCCATCCGATGCCGGATCGGCCGGGCAAAACCATCCCCTGTCGGCGGTGAAAGGATGCGGCGCCGGCAGCTCGCTTCAAACCGAATACTTATTAGAAAGCGAAATTCATGCCTGAACAAACAAAGCGCAAGGAGGAATGCGGATATGAAAATCGGATTTGTGGGACTGGGGATCATGGGCAGGCCCATGGCGCTCAACCTGCTCCGATCGGGATGCGAGCTCTATGTGAACGACCTGAACGAAGCGGCTGTGAAGGCGCTTTGCGACAAGGGGGCCATAGCGGCTTCCCAGGCGGAGATCGCGGAAAGCTGCGAGGCGGTATTCACCATCCTGCCCAATGGGAGCATCGTGCATCAGGTACTGCTGGGGGAGAACGGCATGCTGGCCCATATGGCTCCCGGCACGCTGGCGGTGGACATGAGCTCCGTGACGCCGGAGGAGGCGAAGGCCTGCCACCGCTTTGCGCAGGAAAGGGGGATCCACTTCCTGGACGCGCCCGTCAGCGGTGGAGAGCCCAAGGCCATCGACGGAACGCTGGCCTTTATGATCGGAGGGACGCAGGCGGCGTTTGACGCGGCCAGGCCCCTGCTGGCGTACATGGGCACAAGCCTGACGCTGGTGGGCGAAGGCGGCGCGGGCTGTGTGACCAAGCTGGCCAACCAGATCATCGTCAACCTGACGATTGCGGCCGTGTCCGAGGCGCTGGTGCTGGCCACCAAGGCGGGGGCGGACCCGGAGAAGGTGTATCAGGCCATCCGCAGCGGGCTGGCGGGCAGCGCCGTATTGGACGCCAAGGCCCCTATGATGCTGGCGCGCAACTTTCAGCCGGGCGGCAAGCTGTCCATTAATATGAAGGATATCAAGAACGTGCTGGCCACGGCCCATCAGGCGGACGTGCCGCTGCCGCTGTCCGCAGGCCTGTACGAGATCATGACCTCCCTCAAAAACATGGGGTGCCTGGACAACGACCATTCGGGCATCGTGAAGTTCTACGAGCGCCTGGCCGGCGTGGAGGTGCGGCCGCAGTGAGGCGGGCCGCGACAGCCGCGCCCCTGTCCGGATACAATGGAAAGGAGAAATGCCGCCATGAATGAACAATCGCTTCCGCTATCGGTACTGGACACGTATGCGCCACCGCAGCCCGAAAAGGCCGACGCTCTGCTGAAACAGGCGCTGGCAGGGCAGAGGGATAAAATCGTCGTTATCGACGACGATCCCACGGGGGTCCAGACCGTGCATGGTATCCACGTTTATACGGATTGGACGGACCAGAGTATTCTGGAAGGGTTTGAGGAGGAAAACCGCATGTTTTTCCTGCTCACCAACTCCCGCAGCATGACGCAGAAGGAGACCCGCGAGGTGCATGAGCAGATCGCCCGCGGTGTCATGAAGGCGTCCCGGGCCACGGGAAAGCCCTTTGTGATTATCAGCCGGAGCGACTCCACGCTGCGCGGGCACTTCCCCTTGGAAACGGAAACGCTGCGCCGGGAGATCGAGCGCGCCGGCGGGCAGCCCTACGACGGCGAGATCCTCTGTCCCTTCTTCTGTGAGGGAGGCCGTTACACGCTGGGGAACGTCCACTATGTCAAGGAGGGCGATCGGCTGGTTCCCGCCGGACAGACGGAGTTTGCCCGGGACAGGTCGTTTGGCTACACGCATTCGCGGCTTGATGAATGGTGCGAGGAAAAGACCGCCGGTGCATACCCTGCCTCCGAAACCACCTGCATTCCGCTGGAAATGCTGCGCCGGCTGGATGTGGACGGCGTAGCGCAGCTGCTTGACGGCGTAAAGGGTTTTCGAAAAGTGGTGGTCAACGCGGCTGCCTACGAGGATGTGAAGGTCTTTCTGGCAGGCTACTTGAAGGCATGTACGGCGGGCAAGCGATTTATGTTCCGCACGGCCGCCGCCGTGCCCAAGCTGCTGGGCGGGGTGGCGGACAGGCCCCTGCTTACGCGCGAAGAGCTTGCGAACGTTCACAGCAAAAACGGCGGGCTGATCGTGGCGGGTTCGCATGTGCAGAAAACCACGGACCAGCTGGCGGAGCTGACGGCGGGCCTGACGGATCTGGAACAGATCGAATTCCATGTGAGCCGTGCGCTGGAGGATGGCGGCCTGCAGGCGGAGGCGGCCCGTGTGCGAGCGCTGGCGGAGGCGAGCCTGCGCGCCGGCCGGGACACACTGGTGTATACCTCGCGCAAGCGGATGGACGTGGCCGGTCTGGACAAGGAGCAGCAGCTCAAGCTGTCGGTGGACATCTCCAACGCGGTCACCTCCGTGGTGGCGGATTTGGGGATTCAGCCGGCCTTTATCGTGGCCAAGGGTGGAATCACCTCCAGCGATATCGGCGTGCGCGCCCTGCGCGTGCGGCGGGCGCTGGTGATGGGTCAGATCGCCCCCGGCGTGCCCGTCTGGCGCACAGACGGGGAAAGCAAGTTCCCCTACATGCCCTACGTCATCTTCCCCGGCAATGTGGGCGACCGGACCACGCTTTTGCAGGTGGTCAGGCGCCTGCGCGGGGAATGAGACGGGGAGCGCAGGAAAATGGAAAAGACATGGGGACGGGCGGCTTTACAACCGCTCGTCCCCAAGCGTTTATTTCTGCAGGTTTTCCTCCTTGTGAAAGAAAGCCGATTTCAGCATGCGGTATTCTTCGTCCGTGCAGACGGCTTTGCATTTTTCCTCGTACTTCTCGGAACGCCTGAGCAGATCCGTTATTTTTTCACACGGGAAACGGGGACATTGATTGCATTTTTCAACGTGATTTTCCTTGACGCAGTCGACCAGGCAATAGGTGCATTGCTTATGGGACGTACATCCGGTGCATCGAATCTCCTCAATGGGAACAATCCTGTCTCTCCAGCCGATTCGAAACCATAGCTCCGCTACCTTTTCCAATTCGCCGTTTGTTTTTGCAAGGTAGCGCGGGCATTTGCAGCAATTATCGCCACAAAGTGTGATTTTTTCCATCTCAAGCGCCCTCCGCAGGGGAAGAGGTTTGGGTTATTCCCACTCGATGCTCGCCGGCGGCTTCGTGGTGATATCGTACAGCACGCGGTTGCATCCCGCCACTTCGCCCACGATGCGCGTGGCGACGCGGCCCAGCAGGTCATAGGGCAGGCGGGCCACGTCGGCGGTCATGAAGTCGTCGGTGGTCACGGCGCGCAGGGCCACGGCGTAGGCATAGGTACGCTCGTCACCCATTACGCCCACGGAGTGCGCGCCCGTCAGCACGGTGAAATACTGCGATACCTGCTTGTCCAGTCCGGCGGCGGCCATCTCCTGGCGCAGAATCAGGTCGCTTTCGCGTACGATGCGCACCTTATCCGGCGTGAGCTCGCCCACGACGCGAATGGCCAGGCCGGGGCCGGGGAAGGGCTGACGGTAGACCAGACTCTCCGGCAGACCCAGCGTCAGGCCAAGCCTGCGCACCTCGTCCTTAAAGAGCATGCGCAGCGGCTCCACCAGGCTCTCAAAGCCCAGTTCGGCGGGCAGGCCGCCCACGTTGTGGTGGCTCTTGATGACCGCGCTGCCCTGCGCCTGGCCGCTTTCGATCACGTCGGGGTAGATGGTGCCCTGGGCGAAGTGGTCGCGCTTGCCCAGCTTTTGCGCCTCCTCGCGGAAAACCTCCACAAAGTCGCGGCCGATGATCTTGCGCTTTGCCTCCGGATCGGTCACGCCCTTGAGATCGCGGAAGAAACGTTCGGACGCGTCCACATGCACCAGCTCCACCGGGAACACGCGGGTGAATACATCCACCACCTGATCGCTCTCTCCGGCCCGCATGAAGCCGTGATCCACGTATACGCAGGTCAGGCGGTTGCCAATGGCCCGATAGAGCAGCGCCGCCGCCACCGCGCTGTCCACCCCGCCGGACAGCCCCAGCAGCACCGTGCCGTCGCCCACCTGCTCACGAATCTGCTCAACCGCCATGTCCGCATATGCGTCCATGCTCCAGTCGCCTTTGCAGCCGCAGATGCCGAAGAGAAAGTTTTCCAGCACCCGCGCGCCTTCCTCGGTGTGCGTCACTTCGGGATGAAACTGCACGCCGTAGAGGCGGTGCGCATCGTCGGCCATGGCGGCCACCGGGCAGTCCGCTGTGTGCGCAATGGCCATAAAGCCCTCCGGCGGGCGCGCCACCTGATAGGTATGGCTCATCCAGCAGGGGCTCTGGGGCCGGAGCCCTGCCAGCAGGCCGCCGTCTACCCGGTCCATGGTCACATCGGTGCGCCCGTATTCGCGGCGCGTGCCGCGCTCCACCGCCGCGCCCAGCAGGTGCGCCATCAGCTGCATGCCGTAGCAGATGCCCAGAACCGGCACGCCCAGCTCAAATACGCCCTCGTCCACCCGGGGCGCGCCCTCATCCAGCACGCTGGCCGGGCCTCCGCTGAAAATGATGCCCATGGGCTGGACGGCCCGGATATCCGCCAGCTGCGCGCTGCAGGGCAGCACGCAGGAATAGACCCCGCGCTCACGTACACGCCGGGCAATCAGCTGGGTGTATTGGCCGCCAAAGTCCAGAATCAAAATGCATTGAGGAGCTTCCATAAGACTCGCATTCCCTCCCCTTCAGGATGCCGGGGACAGACCCCGACGCAACAAGGCCTATTTTGCCACAAAATTTCATTGCGCGCAAGGGGCATGGATGGAGCGGACACTCCTTTTTGGAGAAAAGGGCAGAATCCGGGGGAAAGGGGACCGGGACGCCGGCTTTCTGCGGCGCGTGACGGCTCTGAGGGAGGGTACGCCGGCCCCGGCGCTCCGTCCGGGCGGACAGGGAACCGCGGGAGAAAAACAGCGGGCGCAGAACCGTCATCCCTTCGTTTCTTCCCTCTTGACACCCATTTCCAAACGTGCTACCTTTATGAGGCTGTCCGGGCGGCCAGGCGATCGCGTGGCATGCCATGAGGAAAGTCCGAGCATCACAGGGCAGGGTGCCGGCTAACGGCCGGTGAAGGCAACTTCAAGGAAAGTGCAACAGAGATAGACCGCCCCGCGCACCCCGCGCGGAGCAAGGATGGAAAGGCGAGGTAAGAGCTCACCCGCGGCCTGGCGACAGGCTGGCGCTGTAAACCCCACCCGATGCAAGATCCGACCGGGAGCGATACGGCGGCCCGTCGTGCTCCCAAAGAGATCGCTTCAGCCGTGCGGCAACGCGCGGTGGAGATAGATGATCGTCCAACGACAGAACTCGGCTTACGACCGCGCCGGCAGCACCTCTACAGGCGGGATGGATGGATGCCCGCTTTTTGTCGTATCGTCAAATCAGGAAGGGGCGTGCCGCCGCATGCGGTCCGAACACAACCGCTTTTCCCTGCCCGCCGCGTGGAGCGCTCTGGCGGGCGTGATGTTCGTTTTTGTGCTGGGGCTGCTGACGCTGGGGCAGCCGGCGCTGTCCCGGTACTATCAGAACCTGAGCCTGGCGGGCAACCTGGCGCTGCTGCCTGCGGCGCTGGCGGGCGTGGCGCTGCTTTTGTGGGGCCGCGCCCGGCTGG
>OLNP01003203.1_pt1 | contig 11068 bp, 8 predicted proteins | sample 1671951 | NCBI WGS metagenome assembly OLNP01 (sample SAMEA3136629, study PRJEB25190) | human gut metagenome | biome: human gut; feature: human-associated habitat; material: faeces | place: Austria | collected 2013
GTACCAGCAGCTCACCCTCATCACCAAGTCCATCAAGGACGGCGAGATGCTCCAGAACCCGGTTCTGGTTAAGAACATGAAGGCTGCCATCGATGCCGGCAAGGCCATCCATCTGATGGGTCTGGTGGGCACCGGCGGTGTGCACAGCCACGCAGACCACTGGTTCGGCGTGCTGGAAATGGCAAAACATCTGGGTGCAAAGAACGTTTACCTGCACTGCATCACCGATGGCCGCGATACCGACCCGCACTCCGGCAAGGGCTTCCTGGCCGACCTGCAGGCCAAGCTGGACGAGTTGGGCATCGGCAAGATCGCCAGCGTCTCCGGCCGTTACTACGCCATGGATCGCGATAACAACTGGGATCGTGAAGAGAAGGCATACGCTGCCTTTGTCTACGGCGAGGGCAATCATGCCGCCAACGCTGCCGAGGCCATCGAGGCATCCTATGCAGCAGACAAGACCGACGAGTTCGTTCTGCCCTGCGTCACCTGTGAGGGTGGCCGCGTGCAGGATGGCGACACTGTGATCTTCATGAACTTCCGTCCCGATCGTGCCCGCCAGATGACCCGCATCTTCTGCGACGATGCGTTCACCGGCTTTGAGCGCCGCGGTGGCCGCAAGCAGGTGAACTATGTCTGCATGGCCGAATACGATGCCACCATGCCCAACTGCGAGGTCGCCTATCCGCCTGTGGAGCTGAAGAACGTTCTGGGCCAGTACCTGTCCGAGAATGGCAAGACTCAGCTGCGCATTGCCGAGACCGAGAAGTACGCTCATGTCACCTTCTTCTTCAACGGCGGCGTGGAGGCTCCCTACGAGGGCGAGGACCGCTGCGTGATCCCCAGCCCGAAGGTCGCCACCTATGACCTGAAGCCCGAGATGAGCGCCCCCGAGGTTGCTGCCGAGTGCGTCAAGCGCATCGAGAGCGGCAAGTACGATGTGGTCATCCTGAACTTTGCAAACTGCGATATGGTCGGCCACACCGGCGTGTTCGATGCTGCGGTCAAGGCCGTTGAGGCTGTGGATACCGCTGTGGATCAGGTGGTGTCCGCTGTGCTGAAGGCCGGCGGCTGCGCCTTCATCACCGCCGACCATGGCAACGCTGAAAAGATGATGAACCCGGACGGCACCCCCTTCACCGCACACACCACCAACGTGGTGCCCTTTGTGGCTGTTGGCTGCGGCGATGTGAAGCTGCGTGAGGGCGGCTGTCTTGCCGATATCGCTCCCACCATGCTGCCGTATATCGGTCTGCCCGTGCCTGCTGAAATGACCGGCAAGAGCATCATCGTGGAGTAACTGACCGTTAAAATAGCCGACGCGTTCGCTTTGGCTATGAATAGCGGAATTGTTATTCTTATATTTACAGCTCTGGAAAATCCGCAGATTTTCCAGAGCTGTTTTTTCACGCGAAAAGCCGATAAGATAAATTGCGTTTTTGGGCTTCGACCCCATTCTAAATCAAAAACTTTTCTTTTTTCCCCATCCGTGCTACAATAAAAATGAATTTTTGATTGTAGGAGAAGCGGATGGAAACAACGCATAAACAAATCGTTCTGGGCATCCTTGCCCATGTGGACTCCGGCAAGACCACCCTTTCGGAAGCCATGCTCTACCGCTCCGGCGCGATCCGCAAGCTGGGCCGCGTGGATCACAAGGACGCCTTTCTGGATACCGACACGCTTGAAAAAGCGCGCGGCATCACCATCTTTTCCAAGCAGGCCCTGTTGATGGCGGGCAATACGGGTATCACATTGCTGGATACCCCCGGACATGTGGATTTTTCCACCGAGACAGAGCGCACCCTGCAGGTGCTGGACTATGCTGTGCTGGTGGTAAGCGGCACCGACGGCGTGCAGAGCCACACCGAGACGCTCTGGCGGCTGCTGCGGCGCTACCATGTGCCCACCTTTGTGTTCGTGAACAAGATGGATCTGCCCGGCAAGAGCAGGGAAGAGCTGCTCGCCCAGCTGAACCACCGTCTGGGCGAGGGCTTTGTGGCCTTTGATGTGCCGCAGGCCGACCGGGACGAAGCACTGGCCCTGTGTGACGAAAACCTGATGGATCGGATGCTGGATGCCGGGCAGTTGACCGATGCGGACCTCATCCCGGCCGTTGCACGCCGGCATGTGTTCCCGTGCTGGTTCGGTTCGGCGCTGCGGCGTACCGAAAACGATGCACTGGAAAGCGTGGACGCTCTGCTGGACGGGATTGACCGCTATACCCGTCCGGCTCCCGCGCTGGATGCCTTTGGCGCCAAGGTGTTTAAGGTGTCGCAGGATGAGCAGGGCACGCGCCTGACATGGCTGCGCGTGACTGGCGGCGAACTGAAGGTAAAGGCCCAGCTCTCCGGCGAAGCAGATGGTGAGCCGTGGGAGGAAAAGGCAAACCAGCTGCGGCTGTACTCCGGCGTAAAGTATACGCTGGCGGAAGCCATCGGCCCGGGGCAGGTGTGCGCCGTCACCGGCCTGACCAAGGCGCGCCCGGGCGAGGGCCTTGGCGCGGAACGCGACAGCGATGTGCCGGTTCTGGAACCGGTGCTGAGCTATCAGGTGCTGCTGCCGGAGGGGGCTGATGTGCACGCGGCACTGGGCAAGCTGCACCGGCTGGAAGAAGAGGAGCCGCAGCTCCATGTGGTATGGAACGAGACTTTGGGCGAGATCCATGTGCAGCTCATGGGCGAGATCCAGCTGGAGGTGCTGCGCAGCCTGTTGGCGGAGCGGTTCGGGCTGGAAGTGTCCTTTGGCCCGGGCGGTATTTTGTATAAGGAGACCATCACCGAGCCCATGGAGGGCGTAGGCCACTACGAGCCGCTGCGCCACTATGCCGAGGTGCATCTGCTGCTGGAACCGCTGCCCCGGGGCAGCGGGATGCAGTTTGCCGCCGACTGCCGGGAAGAGGTGCTGGATAAAAACTGGCAGCGTCTGGTGCTGACCCATCTGGAAGAAAAGCAGCACCTTGGCGTTTTGACCGGCGCACCGCTGACGGATGTAAAGATCACTCTGCTCACCGGCAAAGCACACCTCAAGCACACTGAGGGCGGCGATTTCCGGCAGGCCACCTACCGCGCCGTGCGGCAGGGGCTGATGCTGGCCAAAAGCCAGCTGCTAGAGCCGTGGTATGCCTTCCGGCTGGAGGTGCCGGCGGAAAATATCGGCCGCGCCATGAGCGATATCCAGCGCATGGAGGGCAGCTTTGACCCGCCGGAAAGTGGCGCGGAGACCGCCACCCTGACCGGCTTTGCGCCGGTATCCACCATGCGCAGCTACCCCATGGAGGTGGTCAGCTACACCCGGGGCAGGGGACATTTGAGCCTGACACTGGACGGCTACCGCCCCTGTCACAATGCACAGGAGGTCATTGCAGAGAGCGGCTACCAGCCGGAGCATGATCTGGACAACCCCGCAGATTCCGTATTCTGCGCCCATGGTGCTGGCTTTGTGGTGCCGTGGAGCGAGGTGCGCAGCCATATGCACGTGGAAAGCGGCTGGGGCAAGGCAAAGCCCGCCCGCCCGGAGGTGCAGGCTGTGCCCCAGCGCCGCGCCATGGCCTACCGCGCTACGCTGGAAGAGGATGCCGAACTGCTCAAAATTTTTGAGCGCACCTACGGCCCCATCAAGCGGGACCCGCTGGCGGCGTTCCGTCCGGTGCAAAAGACCGAACGCCCGGATTTTGCCGCAGAGCAGTGGGAAATTGCCCCGGAGTATCTGCTGGTGGACGGCTACAACATCATCTTTGCGTGGGACGAGCTGAACGCGCTGGCAAAGGAAAGCCTGGACGCTGCCCGCCGCAAGCTGATGGATATCCTGTGCAACTATCAGGGCTACCAGAAATGCGTGCTCATTCTGGTGTTCGATGCCTACCGCGTGCCCGGCAGCCCCGGTGCCATCGAGCAGTACCACAATATCCATGTGGTCTACACCAAGGAGGCTGAGACCGCCGATATGTTCATCGAGCGGGTCACCCATGAAATCGGCAAGAGCCGCCGTGTCCGCGTGGCGACCTCGGACGGTATGGAGCAGGTCATCATCCTTGGGCACGGCGCACTGCGCGTGTCTGCCCGGATGTTCCACGAGGAAGTGCAGAACGTGGAAAAGCAGATCCGTGCCCTTGTGCAGGGACAGGCGTAAATGCTATCCCTCCCAATTTCCTCTCTTGTGAAAAAGTCGGTTTGGAAAATCTGCGGATTTTCCAAACCGACAATCTTAAAATAATGATTCCGCTAGAAATGCCCACAGCAACGCGGAGGGCATTTGAAATCGTTCTCTGGAGGTGCGCCCATGGCTGTGGAAATTACCGAAGAATTTGTCTGGCAGAATATCCCGCCCCGCGCCCGGGATAGCCATAAGGGTACCTTTGGCAGCGTGCTGGCGGTGGCGGGCAGTGCCTTTTACCGGGGCGCTGCGCTGCTGGCAGCCGAGGGTGCACTGCGCACCGGGGCGGGTATCGTTACTCTTGCAAGCGTAGAGCCGGTGGTCAGCGCTGCTGTCACCCGCCTGCCGGAGTGCTGCCTCTGCCCCTGCGAAGCGGGGGCCGAGGGCGGCATCTCGCCCCAGAATATCGACCGCATCCGGCGGCAGAAGGCCTCTGTTCTGCTGGCGGGCCCGGGGCTGGGCTATACGGCCCAGAGTGCGGCCCGTGCCGCCGAGACCCGGGCGCTGGTAAAAACGCTCCTGCCCGGCTTCTCCGGCAGTGCAGTGCTGGATGCGGACGGACTGAACACCACCGCTGACCTGCTCCAAACGGAAAAAATGCCTCACCCTCAAGGAGAACTGATTTTAACGCCCCACCCCGGCGAGATGGCCCGGCTGACCGGACACTCTGCGGCAGAGATCAATGCGGACCGGGAAGGCATGGCGCTGCGCTATGCGAAAGCGTGGAATGCTGTGGTGGTGCTGAAGGGGGCGCACACCGTCATTGCAGGGCCGGATGGCCGCTGTGCGGTCAATCCCACCGGCAACCCGGGGCTTTCCCGGGGCGGCAGCGGGGATGTGCTGGCGGGCATGACCAGCGCCCTGCTGGCCTGCGGTCTGCCTGCCTTTGATGCCGCTGCCTGTGCCGTTTATCTCCATGGTGCAGCTGCCGACCGTGCCGCTGCCCTGCACGGGGAAACCGGGATGCTCCCGCATGATCTGCTGGATGCACTGGGGACCCTGTTTGCTGAAAACGGGCGCTGAGCAGGGGGACGATCCCATCAAAAAAAGAAACGCTTCCTTTCCTCTGGATTTGTGTTATACTGGAGCTATCCAAAACACAACGATCTGCCGGAAAGGAAGCGTTTCTTTTATGGTTCCTGCACTGGAAAAAATCATTGCCGAGAGCGACCGCATCGTCTTTTTTGGCGGCGCGGGGGTCTCCACCGAAAGCGGCATCCCTGATTTCCGCAGCGTGGACGGCCTGTACCACCAGAAGTACGATTACCCGCCCGAGACCATCCTGAGCCACACCTTCTGGGAGGAGAACCCCGAGGAGTTCTACCGGTTCTACCGGGATAAGCTCATTGTGAAGGGGGCAAAGCCCAACGCTGCCCACCTGCGGCTGGCAAAGCTGGAGCGGGAGGGCAAGCTGAAGGCCATCGTCACCCAGAACATCGACGGCCTGCATCAGGCGGCAGGCTCCAAGACCGTTTACGAGCTCCACGGCAGCACCCTGCGCAACTACTGCGTGAAGTGCGGCGCGTTCTACGATGTGGACTTCATTGCCAACAGTACCGGCGTGCCCCGCTGCCCCAAGTGCGGCGGCATCGTCAAGCCGGATGTCGTCCTGTACGAGGAAGGGTTGGACGAGGAAGTGCTCTCCGGGGCCGTGTCTGCCATCCGCAAGGCGGATACTCTCATCATCGGCGGCACCAGTCTGGTGGTCTACCCGGCGGCGGGGCTCATCCGGTACTTCCGGGGCCGCCATCTGGTGGTCATCAACATGCAGCCCACCGGGGCCGATACGCAGGCCGACCTGTGCATTGCCAAGCCCATCGGTCAGGTGCTGAGCGAGGACGTTTTGTTGGAGGACTGAGATGAAAGCTGTCATTCTGGAAAGCTATGTCATGGAGGAAGGCGACCTCGACTGGTCGGGGGTAAAGGCGCTGGTGCCGGATAGCACCAGCTATGTCCGCACGGCCTACGAGGAGATCGCCCCCCGCATTGGAGATGCGGACATCGTTCTGCTGAACAAGTGCCGCATGGATGAGGAGATCTTACAGCAGTGCCCGAACCTGAAATGGGTGGGCATCATCGCCACGGGCACCGACAACCTGGATCTGGAAGCCTGCCGCCGCCACGGCGTTGCAGTGGCCAATGTGCCGGGCTATTCTACCTACAGCGTGGCCCAGATGACCTTCAGCCTGCTGCTGGCCATCTGCCAGTGCGCGGAGCGCTACAACCGTGCTGTCAAGCAGGGATGCTGGCAGCTGGATATCCCGGAGAGCATCGGCCTGCTGCCCCAGATGGAGCTCTATGGCAAGACCTATGGCGTTTACGGCTATGGCAGCATCGGGCGGCAGTCGGCCCGCATTGCCAGAGCCTTTGGCATGGAGGTGCTGGTCTGCACCCGCACCGTCCGGCCCGAATACGCCGCCGACGGTGTGGAGTTTGTGGATTATGATACCCTGCTGAGGCGGTGCGATATCCTCAGCCTGCACTGCCCGGCCACGCCCCAGACCCGGGGCCTTGTCAACGCGGAGGCGCTGGCGAAGATGAAGCCCGGGGCCATTCTGCTCAACACGGCCCGGGGCGCGCTGGTGGATGAGGAGGCCGTGGCAGCGGCCCTCCACAGCGGTCAGCTGGGCTTTTACGGGGCCGATGCCTTTGTCACCGAGCCTCTGCCTCAGGAAAGCCCCCTGCGGGCAGAACCCCACGCTATCCTCACACCGCACATTGCGTGGACGACCCGGGAGGCATTGCAGAACCTGATGGACATTACCACCCGGAACCTGCGCACCTGGCTGGAAGGAAACGGCAAGCACATCGTCAACAGATAAAAAAGGAGAGATGAATCATGCAGGCAACCATTCACAACGAATTTCTGACCCTGACCGTGGATACCCATGGTGCCGAAGCAGTCAGCCTGAAAAATGCCGCCGGGCAGGAGATGCTCTGGCAGGCCGACCCGGCTGTCTGGAAGCGCCACGCCCCCATCCTTTTCCCCTGGACGGGCAAGCTGACCGGCGGGGCCTTTGCCCATAAAGGCAAGACCTACCCCGGCGGTCAGCATGGCTTTGCCCGGGACGTGGAGCACACCCTGCTCTGCGCCGAGGGTGACACCATCCGGCTGGAACTGCGCTCGGATGAAAAGAGCAAGGCAGAGCGCTTCCCGTTTGATTTTGTTCTGACCAGCACCTTCCGGCTGGAGGGCAGGACGGTGCACCACACCCTGACCGTCACCAACCCCGCCGATGCCGCCGAGGAGCTGCAGTTCGGCATCGGCTACCACCCGGCGTTCCGCATCCCCTTTGATGACAAGCACACCACCACCGATTACGAGTTCCGCTTCGACCAGCCGGAGAGCCCGATGATCCTGGACGCTTACCCCAACGGTCTGCTGACCGGCAAGTGCGGTTACCGGTGGAAGAACAAGCAGAGCATCCCCCTGACAGACGATCTGTTTGAAAACGACAGCTTCTGCATGGCCGGTCTGCGCAGCCGCACACTGGGCATCTACGAGAAGGACACCGGCAAGGGGATCGTCTGCAATGTGGAGGGCTACCCCTACACCCTCATCTGGTCGGCTCCGGCAAAGCCAGTGCGCTTTGTCTGCATTGAGCCGTGGCCCTCCCTGCCCGGTACCCAGGAGTGGAGCCAGCGCGCCGCTGCCGCATGCCTTGCCCCCGGCCAGACCTGGGAGACCACCCTCAGCACAACGTTTGAGCGCTGAAGCAAAGTTTGGCAAAGAAATGCAGGAACCCCTTGACAGAGGGGACTGCCTTCTGATTTAATTAGAATCGATAAAAGGGAGTAAAGGGCATCCCGCAGGGCCTGTGGGGTGCTGCATGGCAGCGTCATCACGGCAGAAATGCCCGATGTCATGTGTTGGCTTGAGACTTTTGTCACAGACAGAGTGCTGTGGCAGGGGTCTCTTTTTTCTTGCCCGGCACCGGAACATAAGGAGGAAAAATAAATATGGATCTTCTGAACACATTCGCCAGTCTCTTTTCCAATTTTGGGAATCTGACCTGGCAGATGGTGGTGATGTGGGGCATCGGTGCGCTGCTCATCTACCTTGCCATCGCCAAAAAGATGGAGCCGAGCCTGCTGCTGCCCATGGGCTTTGGTGCCATTCTGGTCAACCTGCCCCTTTCGGGTGCCATCACGCAGGGGGATACGGTCGGCCCCATCTCTGCATTGTTTGAAGCAGGCATGTCCAACGAGCTGTTCCCGCTGCTGCTCTTCATCGGCATCGGTGCCATGATCGATTTTGGCCCGCTGCTGGAAAAGCCGTGGCTGATGCTCTTTGGTGCGGCGGCCCAGTTCGGCATCTTCTTTACCCTGTTTCTGGCGGGCTTCTTCTTTGACCTGAAGGATGCTGCCTCCATCGCTGTCATCGGTGCGGCAGACGGCCCCACCGCCATTTTCGTGGCCAACACGCTCAACTCCCAGTACCTCGGTGCCATCATGGTGGCAGCCTACAGCTACATGGCGCTGGTGCCCATCGTGCAGCCGCCCGTGATCCGGCTGCTGACCACGCAGAAGGAGCGCCGCATTCGGATGTCCTATGAAAAGGGCAGTGTTTCCCAGCTGACCAAGATCCTGTTCCCCATCGTGGTCACGATCATTGCAGGCATGGTGGCTCCGGCCAGTGTGGCGCTGGTGGGCTTTTTGATGTTCGGCAACCTGCTGCGGGAGTGCGGGGTGCTGAATGTGCTGAGCGAGACCGCCCAGAATGTGCTGGCAAATCTCATCACCATCGTGCTGGGCCTGACCGTTGCCGGGCAGATGACCGCCGACAAGTTCGTGCGGCCCGACACCCTGCTCATCCTTGCACTGGGTCTGGTGGCCTTTGTCTTTGATACGGCAGGCGGCGTGCTGTTTGCAAAGCTGCTGAACCTTTTCCGGCCGGAGGGCAAAAAGCTGAATCCCATGATCGGCGCGGCCGGCATCTCGGCCTTCCCCATGAGCGGCCGTGTGGTCAACAAGATGGGCCTGGAAGAGGACAACCAGAATTTCCTGCTGATGTATTCCATCAGCGTCAATGTTTCGGGACAGATCGCGTCCGTCATTGCAGGCGGCCTGATCTTGACCCTGATGGCTTAACGGAGGTGATCGCATGCTTCATCTTACTTCGTGGATGACCACGCTGCCGATGATGCTGATCGGGATGGTCGGCATCATCCTCGTCATCGGCATCATTGTTCTGGCAGTGATGCTGCTCAACCGGCTGACGGGTCGGAAATAAAAGAAAAAGGCGATGCAGCTGTTCGAAACTGCATCGCCTTTTTGCTTGTGTAAGTTTACAGAGTCTGGATGGCGGCCTTGATGCGCTGGGCGGCGACCTTGGTCTTTTCGGCATCGCCGAAGGCGGTCAGGCGGAAGTAACCCTCGCCGCACTCGCCGAAGCCGACACCCGGGGTGCCGACCACGCCGCAGTTCTCCAGCAGCCAGTCGAAGAACTCCCAGCTCTTCATGTTGCCGGGGCAGCGCAGCCAGATGTAGGGGCTGTTCTTGCCGCCGCAGTACCACACGCCGCACTCGTCCAGCGCGTCGGCAATGACCTTGGCGTTCTGGCGGTAGTAATCGAGGTTGGCCTGGATCTCAGCCATGCCGCTCTCGGTGAACACGGCGGCAGCAGCGCGCTGAACGACGTAGGGCACGCCGTTGAACTTGGTGGTCTGGCGGCGCAGCCACAGCTTGTTCAGGTTCATGCCCTCGCGCTCCAGCTCGTGGGGCACGATGGTGTAGCCGCAGCGGGTGCCGGTGAAGCCTGCGATCTTGGAGAAGGAGCAGATCTCAATGGCGCACTCGCGGGCACCCTCCACCTCAAAGATGCTGCGTGCCAGAGCGGGATCGGTGATGAAGCACTCGTAGGCGGCATCGTACAGGATAACGGCGTTGTTCTTTTTGGCGTAGTCCACCCAGGCCTTGAGCTGCTCGCGGGTGTAGGCGGCACCGGTGGGGTTGTTGGGGCTGCAGATGTAGATGATGTCGGCCTTCACGCTGTCATCGGGCATTCCCAGGAAGCCGTTCTCCTGGCTGGTGCGGCCGTAAATGATCTTGCGGCCGTCGGTCACGTTGTCGTCCACATAGGTGGGGTAAACAGGGTCCGGGACCAGAACGGTGTTGTCCACATCAAACAGGCCCAGCACGTTGGCCAGGTCACTCTTGGCACCATCGGAGATAAAGATCTCGTCCTCAGCCAGCTGGGTGCCGCGGCCTGCGTAGTAGCCCTGAATGGCCTGCTTCAGGAACGGATAGCCCTGCTCGGGGCCGTAGCCGTGGAAGCCCTCCTTGGTGCCCATCTCAGCGGCAGCATCCTGCATGGCGGTGACCACGCACTTTGCCAGAGGCTGGGTCACATCGCCGATGCCCAGGCGGATGATCTCCTTTTCGGGGTGTGCTTCCTGATAGGCGGCCACCTTGTGGGCAATGTCCACAAACAGGTAGCTTGCCTTCAGCTCGCCGTAATGGTGATTCATTTTCATAAGTTGTTCCCTCACTTTATATGATTGAACCTCTCCGTCATCGCTGACGCGATGCCACCTCTCCTATTAGGAGAGGCAAGCCAACGCCCGTGTGAACTTGGCTCCCCTGCCAGGGGAGCTGGCGCAAAGCGCCTGAGAGGTTATGTTAAACTTCCGCAACTCCCTCGTACACCGTGACAGCGCTGCCGGTCATCAGCAGCTGCTTGCCGGGCAGCACCCGGATGACCAGCTCACCGCCGCGCAGCTGCACATGGATATCCTGCCCGGCGGGGCAGATGCCCAGCTCGGTCAGAGCCGCCACGGTGGCGCAGGTGCCGGTGCCGCAGGCCCAGGTCTCGCCGCTGCCGCGTTCCCACACCCGCATCTTCAGGTGGGCGGTATCCACCACCTGCACGAACTCGGTGTTGATGCGCTCCGGGAAGTTGGCGTGATGCTCG
>OLNP01003212.1_pt1 | contig 11032 bp, 10 predicted proteins | sample 1671951 | NCBI WGS metagenome assembly OLNP01 (sample SAMEA3136629, study PRJEB25190) | human gut metagenome | biome: human gut; feature: human-associated habitat; material: faeces | place: Austria | collected 2013
TGACGTTTCGTTCTTGGTTTCTTCTATTCTGTTCGGTTTTCAAAGATCTCTTTTTTGCACCGTTTCGCGTGCCTGATTATATTACCACAACTCGGTGGTCTTTGCAAGCTTTTTTTTCAAGCTCTTTTTTATCAGCTCCGCTCTTCCTTGGCGCCCGTTTATATTAGCAAATCCTAAACACTAAATCAACCCCATTTTTTAATGTAAGCGTTTTTATTTTAATTTTTGAAATTTTCGATTGATTTTATTGCTATTTCAAGGATATCCTTGCCTACATTTTGGTCTTCCAACAAAGAAAATGCCATTGACATCAGTTTCAAATAGTCAGGATCTTTTTTTAGTTTTTCTTTGTCTGGGTGCATGATCAAATTATATAAGTGATCTCGTAATTGAAAATATTCAAATTCTTCATCTACTTCATCCATCAATGCGCGCAATGTCCAACTAATATTATTTTTTGTCTTCACTGCTTTTCTTTCAATCTTCACATTATTATCTCTTAAAATGCTTTCCAAATCTTTAATTTCATCCACGTTGTCGCCATCAATAAACATAAATGGTTCTCGTTTTCCTTTTTCCCCTTCTTTTCGAGGTAATTCTAATAACTTTTCCAATGTATTTTCAAGATCATCATCATCTATATAATTAATTTCTATTCCAATTTGCTTAAATACATCTTCAATTACTTTTTCTTTTAAATTAGATGTTCCTAAATAAATCAATACTTTATTCATTTTACTCTCCTTTTTGACATCTTTATCATTCCTAATATACAATACTTTTACACAAGGAGGACCTCATGAAAAAAATATTTACATTCTTTATATCGTCTTTTATGATTTTAAATCTTGCTGCATGCTCATCTAACAATAACGATTATGCACTAGAGTTTTTCTCGGCACTCGATAATACACTTGAGTTGAATTCCGGCCATATTCAAGGTACTTTCACATCAAACAATGAAGACGCTTCTAAAATCAAGTTTGATTTACAATTGAATCAAAAAGACAATTTGCAACTCGCTCTAGATCTTGATCTTGAAGCTGGAGACAATGCCGAAGACAATTTTTTAAACTTCTACATCAAAGATAACAAAACATACCTTAATTCATATGGAACCACTTCCCAAAGTCTTTTAGAAAATTTAGGAATCAACGGCAGTGAAAAACTTTCTGTATACAATCCATTCTTAAATTATACAGACGATGAATTAAAAGCGCTCTTTACACGAAGCTCAAAAAATGGAAATAATTACTCATTCACGATTGATGGATCATTAATTTCTTCATACCTTGATTCTATGGGATCCGTTACTATTGAAGATGCTACACTTGATGCAACAATTGAAGATAACTATATTACCTCTTTAACCCTTGGGATATCCGGACTACAGGATGTCGAAACCCAGCAAGTTATCATCGATGTAACCATCGAATGCACGTTAGATCAAATCAATTCCCTTGATACTGTAACGTATCCAGCTGATTTAGAAAATTACTAATTAAGAGAACCTTGCGGTTCTCTTTTATTCTGCTTTTAATTCTAATAATATATCGCGCAACTGAGCTGCTCTTTCAAAATCAAGCGTACGCGCAGCCTCTTTCATTTCCTGTTCGATATTCTTTAACATGACTTCTTTTTGTTTTGCGCCCACCTTCTTTTTCTTTAAGTACTTGGCAGCCATTTCTTTCGTTTCCTTTGATCGAACTACATCGTGAATTGGTTTTATGATCGTTTTTGGAACAATATTATGTTCCTTATTATATTCAATCTGTATGCTTCTTCTTCGATTTGTTTCATCAATAGCATATTGCATACTTTCGGTAATCGTATCTGCATACATGATGACTTTTCCTTCTGCATTTCTAGCGGCACGTCCAATGATCTGAATTAAAGAACGTTTACTTCTTAAAAAGCCTTCTTTGTCTGCATCTAAGATCGCAATTAAAGAAACTTCCGGTATATCCAGACCTTCTCTTAATAAGTTGATTCCTACCAATACATCATATTTTCCCTGCCTAAGATCATGAATGATCTCTGTTCTTTCAATTGTCGTTACTTCATGATGAAGCCAGGCAACTTTAAGATCCATATTCTTAAGATATGATGTAAGATCTTCTGCCATACGCACAGTCAAGGTCGTGATCAATGTTCTTTGATTCTTTTTAATACGCATTTTAATTTCATCTACTAGATCATCAATCTGACCTTCGATTGGTCTTACTTCCACTTCTGGATCCAATAATCCGGTTGGACGAATGATCTGTTCAATAACATGACCATCTACTTTCTCAAGTTCATAATCACCCGGAGTTGCCGAAACAAAAATAGCCGAAGGTATGATCGATTCGAACTCTTCAAAACGCAGTGGACGATTATCTAAGGCACTTGGTAAACGAAAACCATACTCTACCAATACTTCTTTACGAGCCCTGTCTCCATTATACATGCCTCGAATCTGCGGAAGAGAAACATGACTTTCATCCACGACCAATAAAAAATCATCTGGAAAATAATCAAACAATGTGTAGGGTCTTTCCCCTGGCTTTCGTCCATCAATGTGTCGTGAATAGTTTTCAATTCCTGGACACACCCCAAATTCTTTTAAAGCCTCTATATCATAACGACATCTTTGTTCCAAACGTTCTTTTTCAAGCGGTTTTCCCATTTTGTCAAAGTAATCTAAACGATCTTCCAACTCTTCTTCAATGCTTGCAGCTGCCCTTTTAATAACATCCATGCTTGTCGCATATCCATTTGCCGGATAAATAATATATAAATGATATGCCTGATTAACATGACCTGTAACAGGATCCACTTCACAAATTCGTTCAATTTCATCATCAAACAATTCAATACGAATCAGGTAACGATCTGTATGACCAGGAGTAATTTCAATAACATCGCCTCGAACTCTAAAAGTTCCACGCAAAGGATCGGTATCATTTCTTTTATACTGTTGATGAACCAATGCCAGCATCAACTCATTTCGATCTATGGTCTGCCCTGTTCTCAAAGTAAAGATCATATGACGATATTGTTCTGGATTACTGGCACCATAAATTGAGGCAACACTGGCAACGATGATCGTATCACGTCTTTCTAACACACTGTTGACTGCGGCCATCCTCAACATATCCAGTTCTTCATTTGTCTTGGTATTTTTATCAATATATGTATCCGTCTTAGGCAAATACGCTTCAGGTTGATAATAATCAAAATAGGAGACAAAGTACTCCACTCTATTATTAGGGAAAAACTCTTTAAACTCCGAGTATAGCTGCCCAGCTAATGTCTTATTATGTGCAAACACCAATGTTGGACGATTCACCTGGGCAATGACATTTGAGACTGTAAAGGTCTTACCAGTTCCTGTTGCCCCCAACAAAACCTGATATTTTTTATGATCTTTTAATCCTTGCACCAATTCTTTGATAGCCGTAGGCTGATCGCCCATTGGTTTATAATCTGATACCAGTTCAAATTTATCCATTTTCGATTCTCTCCTTTTGGCTAGAATAACATCTAACCCTATTATACGCAATTGTTATGAACAGACAAAAAAGAATGCTCGCATAAACGAGCTAATTTCATAAAACCATCACTAATGTTCCAATTGTGATCAATACTGCCCCAATGGCTGATTTTGCTGTAAACTCTTCGTGCAAAAAGACAAAAGCCAAGATCAAAGTTATCACAACGCTCAATTTATCTATCGGCACAACTTTAGAAGCATCTGTCAACTGCAAAGCACGATAATAACAAAGCCAGGAAGCACCCGTGGCAAGACCAGACAAGATCAAAAAGATCCAGCTTCTACTAGATGTCTCAGAAATACCAGACTGAGCTCCAACTAAAAATACCATGCCCCAAGCCATAATTAAGACCACGATCGTACGAATGGCTGTGGCAAGATTGGAGTTCACTCCATCGATTCCTATTTTAGCCAATATAATGTCAATGCGGCAAATACAGCCGAACCAAGTGCAAATAAAGCCCACATGGCATTCACCTTCTTCATGAGATAGACCTCCAACACCTATTATAGTCTTCCATAGATCAATTTTCACTATTATTCCAAAGAGGAAACATCTTCTTTTTCTAAAAGTGTTTGATAAGTTAGATCCATCCCAATAGCGCCTAATGGGGCAGTAATCAAGATTGCCAAAACAGCGACAGATAAAACGATCTGACCACATGAAAGTCCCATTGCCAAAGGAACAGAACCAATAGCTGCCTGCACCGTTGCCTTAGGAAGATACGCAATCACACAGAATAAACGCTCTTTTCGTCTCAAAGGTGTTTTCAACATGCAGATCAATACACCGATAGAGCGAAAAACCAAGGCAACAAAAATCATCAAAACGGCTGCTAAGCCCGCATCCATCGTATATCGAATATCAACAGCGGCTCCTACAAGCACAAATAACAACACTTCTGCTGCCAGCCATAACTTACCAAATTTTTCAGACAAACGTTTTGATACAAACTCTGTGCTTTTTAATTTGATCACACATGCCATGCTCACAACTGCCAACAAACCAGAAACAGAAACAATTCCTTTTAACCAGGTTTCAATTGCCATCAACAAAAATGAAACACCTAGTACAATAATAACTTTCATACTGTTTCGAACATAGTTTTTTAAAGCATACGTAGTTTCAAAAAACCAGCTTAAAAAATATCCTGTTACAGCACCTAAAATAATACCTAATACAATTGAAACAGGAATATTCAAAAAATCTATAAAATTTGCACTTCCACCCTGTGCCATCCCAGTAAACGTCGTAAACAATACGATCACAAAAATATCATCACAGCTGGCTCCAGCCATGATCATCTGTGGAATGCTCTTTTTAGTTCCATATTTTTCTTCCATCAACGAAACCATTCTAGGTACAACCACAGCCGGTGATACAGCCGCCAACACCGATCCCATTACTGCTGCTGAGATGCGATCAATACCTAAAATATATGGAGCGAACAAAAAGAAGGCTAAGATTTCAAAGCTGGCAGGCACAAAAGACATCATGATAGCTGGGCGTCCAACTTTTTTTAGATCTTCCAGATTTAAAGATAGTCCTGCCTTCAACAATATAATGATCAATGCCATCTGTCTTAGATCTGCCGATATAGACAAGATCGATGGATCCAACAAATCCAACACATATGGGCCAAGTACAATTCCCGTTATCAACATACCGATAATGCGAGGCAATTTAATCCTTTGGCAGATAGCTGCCATAGATAATCCGACTAAAAAGATAAAAGCCAATGATGTCAACATAAACAAATCCTCCTTCAATAACGCAGAAAAGCTGATGCCTTTCCACGATAAAAAACTCGTAGAAGTCATCAGCTTAATAAGCGGTTTAGGTTTTCCCATGGAAGAACTTCATTTCCACAAAGAAGTATACCTTTTCTTTTATTTTTTGTAAATATTTATCCCAATAATTCGATTCCATGGTTACGAATTGGATCGTCATTGACCGAATTCTCATTGTATTTTTGCGTGATCATATCCAAAATCTTTTCCCACGTCGTATAATCACAATTTCCAGTTGGAGCAATTCCCTGATCTTTTTGAAACTGTTTCAAAGAATCAGAACTCGTTTTAGAAAAGTATTCATCCGTTCTATCGACAGTATATCCCAGATATTCTAAGAATCTTTGCAGAGCTGAAGCATTGACATGAACCTTGTCCGCAATGATCACATCATCTTCTTTCATTTCTGTATAACTAACAGAACCAATCGAAGTATCCTCAACAGCCACATCCGGTTCAAAGCCTTTTTCATGAATGCTTTCCTTATCCGGTGTCAACCATCGTGCTATTGTATATTTAATGCTCGTACCATCTTCAAAAGGAACGGTTGTCTGTTCTGTTCCCTTTCCGTAAGTCGTCTGTCCCACTAATGTAACTTTATCTTTCAAGTGTGATTTTAAAGCTCCTATCAACGCTTCAGAAGCACTGGCTGTTTGATCATTTTGTAAAATAACGATTTGGTCCATTTCAATCTGCCCATAACTGTCATCCGTTTTTACTTCTGTTATATTCTTATCTTTATCTTCTTCATAAAAAACAACAGAATCCGAAGGCAAGAAAGTGGATGCGATTTCTACAGCCGCACTTAAATATCCGCCTGTATTGTTTCTTAAATCCAGGATCATCTTAGTAATTCCAGCCTCTTTTAAACGTGCCATCGCATCGGCTACATCATCTCCACTATGAGAAGAAAAGCTGCTTAGAATGATTTCTCCATATCCATCATAGATATTACAGATAACCGTGGAGTCATATTCACTTGGAGTTAGTTTAACTGAAGCAGTCTGTCCATCACGTACATAGTCCACCGCAATTTCTTTCCCATCACGATCTTGAATATAGGTAACGATATCATCTGTTGTTGAACTTGCAAGATCTAGATTACCGATTTTTGTGATAATGTCACCGCTTTTTAATCCTGCATCATCCGCTGTTGAATTGATGAACACGTATTTTACATAAATATTTCCATTATCTTGCTGATAAAACTGAATACCTATTCCTGTATTGGTTCCCTGAAGACTGGAAGAAAACTGTTTTGCCTGATCCAGGCTGAAATAATTTGTATGTGGATCGATATCTAATGTTGTCATACCTGTCAAAGCTTGTTCAGTCAGCAAACTATCCAGATCTTCTACCTGATCTGCATAATACCAGTCATTCTCCAAAACATTCTTAACATATTCGAGCTTTGAATCACTGGATGAACTCGAAGCTCTTTGATAGATAACCGGAACCAAGACACCTACACCAAAACATACTAAGCATAATACCGTAACGATGATGGTTTGTTTCTTATTGTTCTTTATTCGAGCCATTTTCATAACCTCCATATCAACAAAACGATAGGACGTTCCTATCGTTTTACTTTTAAATACTTTGTAACAGCCCAGAAGCTGGCAAATCCTCCGATCAACAACCCAATCAAGGTTATGATCAAACCAACCTGCCATACAATTTGATTTGGCTCTATCAAAGAAAACAAATTAGAAAACAATTGACCTTCTAATACCTCATACAGCTTCGCATATCCAAAATACAAAGCTGCTACCGGTAACAACGAGCCAAACAATCCAATCAAAACACCCTGCACTTCAAAAGGACGCTTAATAAAAGCATTTGTTCCTCCAACCTGGCGCATGATAATAATTTCTTCCTGACGTGAGAATATCGTTGTACGAATCGTATTAAAAATAAGATAAATCGACAAAATAAGAAGCAACAGTATAACGCCATAGCCAACTTTACGAACCATATCCAATAAATTGATCAGCTGCGTAACACTGCTTCCTCCATATGCACTGCTTGAAACGCCTTCAATTTGCTCAATTTGTTCAGATGTATCTTGAATTTGTTTTTCATCCTGTACATAGACAAAAAACGCATTGGATAAAGGATTTTCTTCTCCCTTATAAATGGAGAAAGCGTCTCCTTTTTCATCGATCATCAACTCTAACTCATTTTCTTTATCCGAAAATTCAACTGAATCTACATTCGATAATTCTAGTATTTGATCTTCAATTGCATTAATTTGATCATCTTCCACAATATCTTGGTCTAAAATAACATGGATACTTAAATCACTTTGTACATTCGTTGCAAAATGATCGACATGGATTCCCACCACAAGAAAAGCAGCCATCAAGAATAGTGATATCGTAATGGCACTAATAGCTGATAAACATAACAATAAATGTCTTTTGATCCCAAAAAACGCGTACTTCAATTCATACAGAGCTAGATTCAATTTCTCTTTCATACGCTCTTATATCCACCTTTGAAAGAATCATGAACAACATAACCATGATCTAAAGTGATTGTTCGTTTCTTAAATTTTTCAACCAATACAATATCGTGCGTAACCATCAAAATCGTTGTATTAAATGTTTCATTAATCTTTTCTAGAAGTTTGATGATCTCCAAGCTCTTTTCTGGATCCAGGTTTCCTGTTGGTTCATCGGCAATCAATACCTGAGGACGATTGGCAATCGCTCTACCTATTGTCACACGCTGTTGTTGACCTCCTGAAAGTTCATTTGGATAACAACGTTCCTTATCTTTTAGATCGACCAACTCCAATACATCACGCACACGTTTTCGAATCTCTTTTTTTGACATACCTAAAACTTCCAAGGCAAAGGCAATATTTTCAAATACAGTCAAAGTTGGAAGCAGACGATAATCCTGGAAGACACAACCAATGTTTCTACGATAATAAGGCACTTTTCTATGCTTTAAAGCTCCTACATCGGTACCATTAACAATAACCAACCCTTCATCAGGAACGATTTCTCCGTTTAAGATCTTTATCAACGTACTCTTTCCTGATCCTGTTGCTCCAATTACATAAACAAATTCACCATCATCGATCTTAAGCTTTACATGATTCAAAGCATGGACTCCATTTGGATAAGCTTTCGATACATCTAAGATTTCAATCATTTCAAGCCTCCTATCCGAAGAATTTTTCAGGTCTTTCACGACATGGAGTATTTCCCGAACCACAAGCCGTTGCAGTACTGTTCCATCCTGTTCCCCATGCAAAATCCGCTGTTGAGGCAAAGCGATTCACTGCCTCTTCAACACTCATAGAACCCAAATTATAAACTTCAATATGACAATGAGGACCACTTGAGTTTCCTGAGTTACCAGTCAAGGCAAGCAGCTGTCCTTGTGAAACACTCTGACCGGCACTTACCGCAAAACCATTTTGTGATAAATGGGCAAAACTTACGGCATACAATGTTCCACCTACATTACATAACATTTCAATTGTATTTCCACCACCAGCAGGATATCCTGTCCAGTTACCTAAATATCCACCATTTGTCGGTGCTGGATTATTCGCATATAAAATAACACCGCTAGCAGGAGCAACAACGGCTGTACCAATAGAAGCTGCCCAGTCTAAACCTAAATGCAAACCACCACCAGGATAAGCCCATGTTCCTGCAGAAATAGTTCCACCACTGATTGGATTGATGAACCCATCTACCTGTTCAATGCTTCCAGTGTACCCAGAAGAAATCGTAAATGATCGTATAGAAGCGATATCTGCCTGTGCTGAACGCATCTTTGCCTGCAGATCCGCTATTTGTTTTTGATACTCTTCAACAAGCTTGTTATAAGACTCTTCAAGCTGTTTTACTTGTTCACGTTCTTCTTCAAGCTGAGCCTTTTGCTCCTTCGTTTCGTTTTCTAAACGCTCCTGTTCTGATTTTTGTAATTCCAGCTCCGCTTTTAATTCATTTAATTTTTCGATTTGGTCCTGGTCATCTTCGGTGATTCTTTCAACACCAGAAATACGGCGTAACATATCATTTAAATTGTCACTACCCATGATCAAATCAATAACGATATTTGTTCCTATCGTTGTTTGTTCACTTTGCATACGAGATTTGATTTGTGCATCCCATTCATCAATTTCTGCCTGTTTTGCCTCGATTTGCGTAACTAAATCTTGAATTGACTTTTCAATAGTTTGAATCGATTCTTCCTTTGCCTGAATTTGGCTTGTTAAAGAATCTGCCAGTTCTTTTTGTTGTTTTGCCAAAGCTTCTATTTCAGCGCTATCTGATTTTAATGAGGCAATATCATTATTAAATGAATTAATATTTTCTTGTAATTGATGCCTTTTTTGTTCCTGATAATCCTGGAATCCCTGACATGCGCTTACTCCAGCTTGATCTGTCTGTGGTTGCGAACAACGTGCATACCACGCATCTTCATCGGAATAATCTTCCGCATAAACCGGGATCATTGTGCCTAATGATAAGGCAACTGTACTGATTACAGATAGTATTTTTGTCTTTTTCATCGTGCCCACCTCAAATATTTCCTAGTAGCCAGCAAGCTTCCAATCATTCCTACAAAGCCGCCAACGATCAATAATCCTAAACAAACCCAAATCACAAAAGGAAAAGGTTCGATCAACCGGAACATATCTGACATCAAGGAACCATTCAGCGCTTGATACAAATATGTATATCCAAATCCACAAATCAACATTGGTCCTAAAGCCCCAATAAATCCTGTGACCATTCCTTCTAACATAAATGGTACAGAAATATACCAGCTATATGCCCCAACTTGACGCATGATCGCAATCTCATCTTTTCTGATTCGAATCGTCATCTTGATCGTATTACGAATCAAAAAGATTGCCAGTACAACCATAACTACCACAAAGATCGAGCCTCCATATCGAATTGCTTCAAACAAGTTGATTAATGTCACAATAGCACTACCTCCATAAGTAGCCTTCATAACACCATCCATCTTGCTGACTTTATTGGTAAATGATTCCATGGCCGTATTATCATCCAGCTCAGCTATCAAAACATCATACAAAGGATTATTATCTCCTTCGTATTGAGAAAACATATTCCCATTTTCTTCAATTAGCTTATCCAATTCTTCTTCTTTAGAAGAAAAAGTCACACTGGCAACATGTTTCATCGATGAAACTTCATTCTCAAGCTCATTGATTTGTTCATCGTTCAATGTTGGATCCAGGGATATCTGGACAATAAATTCTTCTTCAATATTTTGCGTAAACTGATTGACATTCACCGCACTAACGACCATTAACATAGCAATCAATAATGCTACACCAATTGATAAAGCACTCGAAAACGTCATAGTGAAATGTCTTCGAATATCTGCATTAGCTCGATGTATCAATCTTGGTAAACATTTAAAAAATAATATCATTTCACATCCCCTAATCTCAGTCATTATAACATATATCTTAAAAAATCCAAAAATTCGACAATTTAACACATTTCAAATAAATCTCACATTTTTTCACACGATAAAGTGATACTTAAAACATAACTTTTAAGTATTCTATAGATGAGCTTAAGGAAAGCTCAATAAAAAAATCCCTTCATATATCTCTCTCCTAAAAAAACTAATTAATCATTAAGAAGATAGGGGGTCTAACAGTTAAAAGTTAGATCTAAAAAAGGACTGGAATTCCTTAAA
>OLNP01003237.1_pt1 | contig 10969 bp, 11 predicted proteins | sample 1671951 | NCBI WGS metagenome assembly OLNP01 (sample SAMEA3136629, study PRJEB25190) | human gut metagenome | biome: human gut; feature: human-associated habitat; material: faeces | place: Austria | collected 2013
CAGGCCAAGCACGGCGGTGCCGTCCGTGGCCACCAGGCAGAGGTTATGGCGGCGGGTCAGTTTGTAGCTCAAATCCGGGGCGTCCTGTATCGCCAGGCAGGCCGCGGCCACGCCGGGCGTATAGGCCAGGGAGAGGTCTTCCTTCGTCTCCACCGGCACGCGGGAGGTGATTTCAATCTTGCCCTTCCATTGCGCGTGTTTGCGCAGGGATTCCTTTGCGTAATCCATAGTGCTTCCTTTCAGAAAGAAGAGCGGCTGCTTTGAACAGCCGCTCAATAATTATGAGTTGCCGGGGATCAAGCTTCAATCCGAAGCTTATCGGCTTCCGGAGCGGTCAGGACCGTACAGTCATAGGCATAGAGCCGTTCCGGCAGGATGATGAGCGTATGCAGGGAGTCTGTATCCACGCAGAACGGGCCGTGGTGCCAGACGCCGGGGCGAAGCGTGACCATCGCTCCCTTTGGAACGCGGAAAACCTCGACCTCGTCATACGGGACATGGTCAGCAGGACCGGCAGGCGCGACGTGGATATACGCATCGCTGTCGAGCGGCAGCATGGCCTCTGCACAGGTGTTATGGTATTCATAGGTGTCGATCACGAGCGGACGGCGATAGACCTTCGTGATGGAAAGGCCGACGGAGGCGCACGGGGAGTAAACGGTCGTCATATCGCGGTAAAATTCAATGGGATCCGTGCCGATGTGTGGGCCTGCGGCATGGAGCATGTCGGCAAATGTGCCGTATAAGCTGAACCTTTCGGCGCTTAATTCCTGAACATGGACAGTTTTCATGCCTGTTTCCTCCTTAGAAATTGTCGATCTCAACGGTCGGCAGGACCTGAAGCTGCTTGAACAGGACCTTTTCCGGCGATGTGACGATCAGCTCGGCAATGTCCGCCAGTGTCTCGACCGGGAGCATTGCGTCAGTGCCGAACGAATGTGTCCACCGCGTCCACCAGCTTGTTGCCGTAGAGCCGGGGCAGAGCGCCGTGACGCGGATGCCGTACTTGAGCAGATATTTCTGCATACACTCGGTAAAGCCGTTGATGGCGAACTTTGTTGCGGTATAGATGCCGTTGTTGTTGACGGGGTCGGGAATACCGCGGATGGCAGACATGGAGGAAATGTTCAGAATATTGCCGCCGCCGGTCTTTTCAAAGTACGGGACCGAGAGCTTGACAGCGTAGATCGTGCCCTTGAGGTTCACATCGATGGTGGTGTCCACGTCAGACTTTGTCAGCTCCTCAAACGGCGTCATAACGCCGGTACCGGCAGCGTTGACCAGCAGATCCAGTCGGCCGTAGGTCTGCCACGAAGTCTTAAAGGCAGCTGCGATCGCGTCAAAGTCGGTGTTGCTTGCCTGAATGCCGAGGAAGCGGACCCCGAGCGGCTCAACCTGTGCCTTCATGGCTGCAAGCTCGTCTTCCTTGCGGGCAATAACGGTCAGGTTCATGCCAAGGCGTGCCATGCGCATCGCAATTGCGTTGCCGATCCCGCGCGTACCGCCGATGATAAAACCTGCCTTGCCGTGCAGATCCAGTTTCTCCATTGTTTTTCCCTCCTGCGTTATAAATATTCTTCAAATGTGAATCCGAACGGTGCAGCCTGTTCATTCAGTTCGCTGATCTGGAACGGCTGGATGGGAACGCCGCCCTTTTTGCGGTTGGCGATCTCGGCGCGGAATTCGATCTCACCCGGCATGAGAACTTCGTCCGTGCCGGCTTCAAGCTTCACGTTTTTGATCTCATCGATCAGAGCATCGACATTGCGGCGGAACTCGCCCTGCTCACAGAATGCCTCTGTCTTGATGGCGAGGAAGCTGCTGCCGACGATGGGCTTGTCCTTCGGCGTATCGACCGCGACGTCGAAGCCGCTGCCGTTGAGCACACCGGAGAGCATATCCACGATCACCGCCATGCCGTAGCCCTTGTAGCCCAGCGGCAGGAGAATGCCGCGGAAGGCCTGCGCGGCGTCGGTCGTGCGGCTGCCGTCGATTGCGAGCGCCCAGTCGTCCGGGACAGGCTCACCCTTTTTCATGTTGACGAGCAGCTTGCCGCGGGAAACGCGGCTGGTGGCCATCCACCATCCGGACTGGCCAAGCTGCGTCCTGCGCGCAAGCGAGGTCTTTGACAGCAAGACCATCTATTCGTTTACGACGGAATAAGAAGGAAGGAATCTATAAATATGGCTGATTTTACAATGGACCGGTTCAGTCTGAAGGGCAAGACCGCCCTTGTGACCGGCGCGGAGCGCGGCATTGGGCTGGAGATCGCAAAGGGTCTGGCCGCGGCGGGCGCGGATATTATCATCGCGGGGCTGATGAAAGAAGAATTTCCCAAAGCGGAGGCTGCCGTGCGCGCCAAGGGCGTGAGCTGTACGGTGCTGAAGGCGGATATCTCGAAGGAAGAAGACGTGCTGCGCCTTGCGGAACAGGCGTGGGAGATCTTCCCGAACGGACTTGACATTCTGGTCAACAACGCGGGCGTCAACAAGCTGGCGCCCGCGGAGGAGATGCCGCTAGAGGTCTGGCAGAAGGTCGTCGGTGTCAATCTAACGGGCACGTTCCTCATGTGTCGCACGTTCGGAAACCGGATGCTGCAGCAGGGGCACGGCAATATCGTGAACGTCGCGTCCATGTCCGGTCTGGTCGTGAACCCGCTGCCGCAGCAGCAGTGCGCATACAATTCATCCAAGGCGGGCGTCATCATGCTGACGAAGTGCATGGCCAACGAGTGGGCGCAGCGCGGCGTACGCGTCAACGCGATCTGCCCCGGCTTTACCGATACGCCGCTCACGGCCAGACGGCTGAGTACGCCAAACGACCCCGCGGTTGCGAAGTGGATCGGCGGCACGCCGATGGGCCGGGTCGCCCAGCCGGATGAAATGGTCGGCCTTGTGCTCTATTTTGCAAGCGAAGCATCCACGTTTACGACCGGCGCGGTTCTCTCCGTCGATGGCGGATATACGTGCCTGTAAGCAATACAGAATCAAAATCTCCCGGAATACACGGAGTTGCAGAAGTTTGACGCGGCTGTTCATCGAAGCTTCCCGTGTTGACAAGAGCTCCAGGCAGCCGCAGCGCGATATGAGCTATGCAGCCATACGCAGCATCGCAGAAGCAAAACCTGCTCCGGCTGCGGCGCGTCTACCTAGGGGGTATCTGAAAACTCCCAACGCACCCGGACAGCGGGCCTTTTTGCGGTGCGCCGCGTCATTTTTCCTTGAAATACGTCAGTATTCCTGCGAAAAAATGTCTTGCGCAACGCAAAAATCCCTCGCTGCCGGTCACATCATGAGTTTTCAGATACACCCTAACGATTTGCCCGCGTTCATGCAGCAGCAGATCGACGATATTCGTTTGATTCAGGAACGGTATGCGTGGTTTCTCGACGGCGTTTTTGCCGACGCAGTATTTGAAAAGAAAAAGGGCCAGAAGAAAATTCCTCTGGCACCGATGATCTGTTCGCGCGGATATGAAGCTTTTATCAGCGGCGTCAGTCTCGGTGAAAACCCTGAGACAGACGCGCCGCCGGTGAAGACGCAGTACCGCATCCGCGGCGAGAAGGAAAAAGCCGAGATCGTCGAAAAGATGTACTTTGACCGGCTGCTGGATTTCGTCTATGTGGAGTTCATGAAGGGACTGCAAAAAGGATTTGTGCCGAAACGCTGCGCCAACTGTGGGCGCTGGTTTTTGCAGACACCGGGAGCGACCTACGCCTATTGCACCGGGCCTGCACCGGGACAGAACGGCAAGACCTGCCGGGAAATCGGCGCGAGCAGCAGCTTCCGCAGCAAGGTAGAGAATAACGATATCTGGAAAGTTCACCAGCGGGCTTACAAAAAATATTTTGCCCGTATCAGAAGCGGACTGATGACCAAGGGCGAGTTCGAGGTATGGTCCAGACAGGCGGCAGATCTGCGGGATGCTGCGCTGGAACGATATGCGCGGGCAGAGAATGAGGAGGAACGGCAGCGCATCGCGCAGGAGGTCGCTGAGACATTGAATGCAGAGTGATAGAAAAAGAAGCCCATCCCTGCACCGGAAAATCGGTTAAGGGATGGGCTTTGCTGCGTGATTTTTAGTGCTGCCATGATCTGCTCTTCAGCAGCATTGGTTTGAATTCAGTTTATGCTGCATTTACAAAGAACGAAGTGTCAACTAAACCGTCGGCTCAGTCGTCCTGATCGTCATCGCGCTCATCATCGCTGTCGTCATCCTGATCGTCATCGAAATCATCGTCATGGTCATCGTCCATGTCATCAATGTCATCTGCATCGTCGTCATGCTGATCATCGACATCATCGTCGCTCACCATAGCAGGAACGGCAGGCTCTCTGTCATCGTCGTCATCATCTCTATCGTCGAGATCATCATGGTCGTCCCGGTCATCGTTGTTATCGTCCTGATCATCGCGGTCATTCCGATCGTCGTCATCCTCGATGTCATCGCGGTCATCGTCGGGGCGGTCGAACTCATTCTGATCGTCCCAGTCGTCGCGGTCATCCCAGTCGTCATTTCCGTCGATGTCCGCTTCCAGCACCTTGCCAGTGCGGGCGTCCACCTCGTACTCATACTCCACGCCGCCCGCGGTGAACTCAAACTCATACACACCGTCATCCAGCTCATACTCGTGGTCGCGGAAGGAGGCGCTCTCCAAACCCAGCTGCGCCAGCACCAGCTCCTTTGCCTTGTTCTGACCGATGTGTCCGGCATCGTCCAGATCGCCCTCGCTGACGGTCATGGTCTTCGCGTCGATGCCGCATTCCTGCACCGTCTCACGGACACCGTCGGCTACATCCTGCAAAAACTCGTCGCTCACATAGACGGAGCCTTCCTCCAGCTTCAAAACGATGTTCTTGGTGTGTCCGTCCACCGTTTTCTCAAAATAGCCGTCGTCATAGATCTCACGGACCAGCTCGTTCACCACCGTGCGGCAGTCCTTGCCCTGATAGTCCTTCACATCCTTGACAACGGTCTTGCCGTCCTTGTTCAGCCCTTCGATTTCCAGCACCAGACCGCTCTTGTCATATTCTACCTCGATCTCGGGGTTGACGCTCAACAGCACGGTGCCGACGGCCTTGCTTTCCGTCGAAGACTGTTCGGCGGGCTGTGCGCCGCAGCCTGCCAGCAGGGACAGCGCCAGTGCGGCAGAGGCGGTCAGGGTGAGGGACTTTTTCCAATTCATCTTCTTCATAGTGGATTCTCCAATCGTCATTTATTGTCGGCTTTCGTTTGCCTGATGGATATAGATTACGCAGCGGCATTTTGAAAACCGGGGTCGGGCTGAAAAATCCTTCGATATTTTTTATACTGATATTCAATTAAAAACTTTCATTCATGGAATGGAAGTTTTTAATATGAAGATCATTATGAGACGAGCTTCCGTGATTTTATCAAAAACACGGAAGCGGTTACGCCAAAGGCGGAACCTTTCTGATGAAAGAATTTAATCAGAAAATAGTATTAGTCGTCGTTTTCATTGTCATCATCGGAATCGCCGTCATCTGCATCATCATCCGGCAACTCAGGATTGTCGTTATCGTCGCTGTCCTGTGTGCCATCATCGTCAGAATCATCGCTTTCGGAAACGGGCGGTGCGTTATCCTGCTCGTCCTCTGTGTCTCCCGAGGCGCTGACGACCGTGTCAAGATCATCGCTCCCATCGTCATCCTCGCTGTCGACATCCTGATCGTCATCTTCATGAGAGCCGTTTCCCTGCGTATCATCGTCAGAGTCATTCTCGTCGATATCTTCGTCTGGCCGGGGGGGCGTAATAATGATATCTTCTGAGGACTCCTGCCCGGCAGACGGCCGTTTGCCATCGACCGTCACCGTGACGCGCTGCTCAAAGTGAACCTCCAGCTCCAGAAGTAGCAGCTCCTCCGCCGCGGTTTTCCAGTCGCCCTTTTCCGAATCCACCGTCAGCGTGATCTGCCCGCCGGCAGAAAGATAACCCAACTCCATGGCGCGATCTGCCAGCTCATCGGAAACAGTCTTCATTTCTTGGCCGTAAGCGCGGTAGCCGTCGATCAGGGCTGTGCCATCCTCGTTCAGCCCTTCCAGCGCCACAACCCGGTCAAAGCGGTTAACGCTCAACAGCACATCGGGGTTAATCTGCATTCGCACCGTTCCGATGGGCGACTGCCAGACCCAGCTTCCCAGCAGGAGCAGGCACAGGCAGGCTGCCAACGCGCTCCAGCGGGCAATGCGCTTGTGAAGCACCTGTTGTCTTACCGGTCGCTCCGGCAGCAGCACCACATCCTTCAGCGATTGGCCTACGGTATAGCCAAGATTCGGGACCTTCAAAATGCGGCCATCCTGATCCAGAACCACCGCATAGCTCAGGCCGCATTCCATCACCAGATATTCCATTCACTTCACCTCTTTCACAGGGCGTGCCATCTGCCGCAGATGACCGCGGATGATTTCGAAGCCGTTGGTAAATGCCAGCAGCAGCGCCACCAGATATTTCCGGTGCCGCTCCATGGTCTTGCGGTCCACGCCGCTTTCGGCGGACAGGACGGCGATGGGGAGCTTTCCGGTTGCAGTGAGCTGCTCCAAATAGGCAGGATGCTCCCGCGCGCAGGACAGCACGCGGTGGCAGGCCGCCAGCGTCCGTTCCTGCTTCGGGCAGTTTTCGGCAATGTCGGTCAGCCTCAGGCCGTACTGCGCTAATTCCCGCGCGAACTGCATGATCTCCTCCTGCGCCGCGCCAAGCTCCTGCCGGTGTGCGATCTCATCGTGTCCGGTATCAATGGTTTCCAGCAGCGTCCGCCCCTCTGCATCTCCGTCTACCGTCTGATCCAGAGAGATGTGCCCAGCGTGGCGCTGCTCCATCCGCTGATAGTCGATCAGCCGGTTGCGGATGGCGGCGGCTGCTAACTTCAAGAAAGAACCTCTGCCGCTTTGATACGCCATCGCCGCCTCGTGGAAGGCGAACATGGCAATGCCGAACTCATCGTCCTTCCCCTCAACGGGGATACGCTTCAAAAACTTTGCCGTTTCCGCCTTGATGAACGGCAGATACTGCCGGACAAGCGCATCGGCGGCCTGCGCGTCCTTCTGCGCCGCAGCCACGCTGCGCACGATCTCATGCTCCATGCTGTTATACACTCCTGTCCATCCATAGAATACGGATGAAATCTGCCCTTTCCGGGGTCGCCCGAGATAAAGGGCTGAAAAACTATAAAAAACCATTATAATAGTAGCTGCAAATCGTAAAATCTGAAATCACATACAGGAAAAATATATGTAAAATCCTCAGAAGAGAACGGTGTAAGAAGCAAACAGATCGGTTAATACCGCCAGCGCCAAGATTTTTGGAAATGCCGGTTTTTTTGCTATACACGGTGAACGGCTGGCAGCTCGTCTACCGCTTCCGCGACGGTGTGACCAGCGGCGTACTGAACATACAGCATAACTGAAATCAAGTTCCATAAAACGAATAAGAGGTCAAAATCGAGAGGCAAACGATGATGCGCTTGCCTCTCGGTCTTAATACTCGCCTACCACATGAAGGCTGTTTTTCTTTGCAAATCAATGCAGGATTGTGCGCCGAAATGAGATTTATCAAGGGTATTCTCTTCTCAAAAACACAATTCCAAAATCATTATATAAATGAGTTGGTCCTTCGCTTTCGCGACTGGCTCTTTTTTCATAGCTTCCTTTTTCCGCGTGTCAGGAGCCAGCCGCTCGTGATGGCGGTTAGTGGCGCGACCGTGACAAGACCGAACGAGCCGACGATGGTATGGACGATCTCGGCGGCGACGTATTTGTAGTTCAGCATCAGCTCCACCGGCGTGCCCTGTGCCATAAAGACCATGAGGAGCGCAATATAGCTACCGGAATACGCCAGCAGCAGCGTCGTGGTCGTCGAGCCGCAGGCTGCGCGGCCGACTGCAAAGCCGGAGGCGATGGCTTCTTTTGCGCGGATGCCCGGTTTTTTCTGCACGACCTCATAGACCGCCGAGCAGATGTCCACAGACAGATCCATGACTGCGCCGGACGAGCCGAGGAAGATCGACGCAATGAAGATCTTCGTCAGATCGAGGTGCTGATACCCGGCATAGAGCAGGCTCTCGCTCGATTCCATGACCGCGCCGTGGATCTGAAACAGGTTCGTGAACACCGCGCCCAACACAGCCGTCACCAGAATCCCGAGTCCGCCCCCCACATTGACGTGCTCGATGCGGATATGGCGAGCTTCCAGAATCCCGAGTGCCGCCCCCGACACAGCCGCCAGAAATCGCCGATCCCAGCCATAGATCAGCATCAAAATCAGCGCCGTCAGCGCCATGACAAGACCCAGTGAAACCCAGATGGGGTTATATCCGTTCAGCAGGCTCGGCACCAGCACCTTCCACATGAGAAGGATGGTGTCGATAAAGGACAAAATGGCGCGCAGTCCCGTTCCTCTTGCAAAGATCAGAAGCAGCAGCAGGAAAAGCCCCGCCAGAACGGCTTCCTTGCCGAGCCGGAAATGGTCGGTCATGTAGACGGTCGTGATCTCGCCGCCGCTGTGGCTCACGACGACGAACGCCTTGTCACCTGCGGCAAACAGCTTGTCCTGCGCAAGCGAGCCGCTCAGACGGTTGACCGCATCGGTTTCCGTCCCGGCAAACTGCCCGCCCAGAATGCGCACGCGGCAGCGCTGATCGCCGGTGCGGACAAGGCCGGTGTCGTAGATATCGCTCTCGTCGGTGGATAAAACCAGCGCGGGTACGCGGTCGGCATTCTGGTAAGAAAGCGCGCCTTCGTAGCCCGTTGGCAGGAAGAGCAGAGCCAACATCAGAGTGAGCGAAGCGACGACCGGCCAGAAGGTTTTTGATTGTATCAGTTTTTGAAATCCATTCATTCTTTTTTACCCATGCAGAAAGCAGGAGGCTCCCGCCCCCTGCTTTGCCTGTTTTCTCTTACTGCACGCCCACCAGAGAAGCCATCTTCTGGTAGATCTCGGTGTTGTCGTAGTAGCCGGTGAACGCGTCCGCGCCATTGCCGTCGGCAAAGACCGCGACCGGCAGGCCCGTATGGGAGTAGCTGGTGAAATCCACACCGGATTTGTTGTTCAGGATATGCGTAACAGTCACGGAGAAGGGGTTATAGGTGCCGTAGAGCACGTATTGCTCCTGCGTGTAATCGTCGGAGGACGTGTCGGACATTGCCAGATCAAAAGCGGTACGCAGGCGCTGCACCTCGTAGTCCGTCAGCACCAGACGGTCGGTTTCCTCGCCGGAGAGCTTGAGACCGAAGAGCTTTTCCACATCCTTCATTGCGTCTTCAAAGCTCGTGCCGTTTTCCTTGTAGGCGGCGACATACTGCTCGTCGAACTGGGCATAGGAGATCGTCTGATTGGCAAGGCTGTCGAGGTAAGTATCATAGTCCGTACCGGCAAAGCCGATTGTGAGACCGCCCGTCTCATGGTCACCTGTTACAACAATGAGCGTTTCGTCCGCGTGCTCCTTGGCAAAGTCGATGGCGACCTGTACCGCATCGGCCAGCGCCAGCGTATCGGTCACAGTCGCGCCCGCGTCGTTGGCATGGCACGCCCAGTCGATCTTGCCACCCTCGCACATCATGAAGAAGCCGGTGTCGTTGTTCAGCACCTCGATGCCCTTTGCGACGTAGTCGGCCAGCGCCCATTCGCCGTCCTGCCGATCCATTTCGTAGTCCATGGCATCGGAGTCTGCCAGATGCTCGTCGATCAGGATGACCTTTTCATCCGCCGCGGTGACAGCCTCGGCGTCGGCCTGCGTATAGGTGACCTTGTAGCCCGCCTGTTCCGCCAGATCATAGAGACTGGTCTTGTCCTTGTCGGGGCCGGTGACCTTCTTGAGGCCGCCGCCGGCAAAGTATTCAAAGCCAGAGTTTACAAGCTCCTCACCGATCTCATAGTAATTGTTTCGGCTGGCCTGATGGGCGTAGAACGCGGCAGGAGTCGCATGGTTGAGGTTGACGGAGCTGATGATGCCGACCTTCCAGCCTTTCTGGCTGTGGAGCTTTTCCGCGATCGTCTCATAGGGCGTGGAGCCTGTGATGTCCACGTTGATCATGCCGGAGTAGGTCTTGTAGCCGGTGGCGATGGAGGTCGCCGTGGAGGCGGAGTCCGGGGCGAAGCTGCATGAATCGTAGGTCACGGCAGAACCGGCAACGTCAAAATTCATGAAGCTCAGCGCCTCGGGGCCATCGAGCACCGCGCCCGCGCGGTCGTCATAGCTGTTGCTGGGAAGCGCCTGCGTATAGTCGCTGTCTGCCAGCGCGCCGAGGTAGTCGGACGCAGCCTGGAACTGTGGGTAGCTCATGCCGTCGCCGATGAACAAGAATACGTACTTGGGCGCCTTCGCGGATTCCTCCTGCTGTGCGGCGGGCTGCGCTTCGGGCGCGGCAGCTTCCTGCTTCGGCGTTTCCGCGGCAGCCTGTGTCTGTGCCGACTGCGATGTCGGCTCGTCTGTCTTTGCCGGTGCGGCGGAACATGCCGCCATGCTCAGCGCCAGCGCAGCACCTAAAATTCCACTGATGATCTTTTTTGCGTTCATTGGAGTCTCCTCTCTGTATTACGCGCTTTGAAATGACTTACTTACGGGGCTGATTTTAGACGGCGTATGTAAAAATCGCAGCCCGCGTTTTGAAAAATTTAAGAAAAATAATTCCCGCAAAGATTAAATCTCACCGCACAGCAGAAAATAGGTCAAAAACGGCTTCTGTCCGAAATGTTCATTTTGTAGAAAATGATGCAAGACGAATTTGGCAGGCAGGACTAGACTGCTGTCGGTGGGCTTGATGCTCGGCATTTTCATGCTGGCGGCAGGCATCACGGAGATCGTGGTGTTTGCCGGGATGAGCGGTGTGCTGATCGGCTCCAGCTGGCTGCTGCTTGACGGCGTGCTGACTGTAATCATGTCGTTGTTCCTGCTCTTTAACCAGTGGTTCACGCTGTTGTCGCTGCCGTTTCTCTTTACGGTCTGGCTGATGT
>OLNP01003246.1_pt1 | contig 10950 bp, 13 predicted proteins | sample 1671951 | NCBI WGS metagenome assembly OLNP01 (sample SAMEA3136629, study PRJEB25190) | human gut metagenome | biome: human gut; feature: human-associated habitat; material: faeces | place: Austria | collected 2013
GGGCGTCTTCGGCGCGGCGGCATACGCTTCGTGCAGCTCGGCCACCTCTTCGGCCACCTTGCTCCACACGTCATCGAGCGTGTCCCATTCGAATCCCACAGCCGCCGCCTTGCGCGACACCTTCTGCGCTTCCATGAGCGCCGGGAAGCTGCGCGGCACGCCATCGAGCAAGCCGGCCTGCCGGGCCTGCGTCCCCGACCCTTCGTCCGCTCCTTCGGAAGTCCTTTCGCCTGTTCCTTCGGCGCTGCGCCTCTCGGCAAGCTTCACCTGGTCCCACAGGCCCAGCACGTCGTTGGCGTTTTCCGCCGTGGCCTCCCCGAACACATGGGGATGGCGGCGGACCATCTTGGCGTTCACGTCCGCGCACACGTCGTCGATGGTGAACTCGCCCGCATCGGACGCTATCTCCGTTATCGGCTTCATTTCGCAAGCCTGAGCTATTTCTATATCCGAAAGGTATGCCATACAGTTCCGCTCTCCTTTTTCTCTCGTAAAAACTATGCGCCCGACCGCAACAGTCAGACGCATGGTGAGTATTCTCAATCTAAACGGTCTTTATACCTTTTATTATATCAAAGATTTTCGCTCACGTCAAGAGGAAAAGCCTTTTCCGATCAGTTTTGTTTCGTATCGCAGTAAATGCAACGATATGTTTTTGTTTCGGGATCCGTCAGTCGGAAAACATGGTCGAGATCCGCTTCCGTCGATGTGATACATCTCGGATTTTTACAGAAAAGGACATTTGTCAGTTTTTCGGGCGCCGAGATCTTCTTTTTTTCAACTATCTCGCCGTTTCTGATAACATTTACCGTCACGGACGGATCGACATAGCCGATAACGTCAAGGTCGATATCTATGTCCGCGTCGATTTTTATTATATCTTTCTTTCCTTTTTTGACGCTCGGAACGTTTCTTATCATGGCAACGGGGCAGTCGAGGTCATCAAGATGAAGAAGAGAATAAAGTTTCATACCGTTGCCCGCGCCGATATGGTCGATGACAAAACCCGTTTTTACGCTGTCTATATTCATACGTTTACCCCCAAAAGTTTCATAATAAGCGCCATTCTGATATATCTGCCGTTATGCGCCTGTTTGAAATAGCAGGCTCTCGGATCGCTGTCCACATCGGTCGAAATTTCTCCGACACGCGGAAGCGGGTGCAGAACGCACATATCGGGGCGCGCCCGTTTCATTTTTTCCGCGTCAAGGATATAGCAGTTCTTCAAACGCAGATAATCCTCTTCGTTGAAGAAGCGCTCGCGTTGAACGCGGGTCATGTAAAGAATGTCGAGGTCGGAAATAACATCGTCAAGCGACGTGCTCTGCGTATACGGAATATTCTTTTTCTTTATATATTCCTGCTTTACAAACCCGGGAAGTTTAAGTTCTTCGGGCGATATGAGAACAAATTCAACGCCCTCATAGCGGGACATCGCACCGATGAGAGAATTTGAGGTCGCCGCAAAGTCCGATTTTAAGGTTGTCGAATCTGCCTTTTTCGCGGTGTACGGTCAAAAGGTCGGTCAGGGTCTGCGTGGGGTGATAATGTCCGCCGTCGCCCGCGTTGATAAGAGGTACGGCACTGTGTCTTGCCCCGACTATCGGCGCGCCCTCTTTCGGGTGTCTCATGGCAATTATGTCGGCGTAACCGCTGACGACTTCAAGAGTATCGGCAACGCTTTCGCCCTTTGACGCGGAACTTGAAGAAGCTTCGGAAAATCCGAGCGTACTGCCGCCGAGGGAAAGCATCGCGGACTCAAAGCTGAGCCTTGTTCTTGTTGACGGCTCAAAAAAGAGCGTTGCAAGAATTTTGCCTTTGCACACATCCGCATACTTTTCGGGGGTCTTCATAATATCTTCCGCAACGCGGATAAGGTCGTCTATCTCTTCGACCGAGAGGTCGAGAATGTTTATCAGATCTTTCATTGTTACGCTCCTATCCAAGACTCGTCCGACGGATCGTTTCTGAAAGCAATAAGTCTTTCAACATCTTCTTTCCTGATATATCCCTCTTCCGCAGCGACCTCCGCTATCGCGTCAAAGTTTGTCAGACTGACATTTTTGACATTTGCTTCGGCAAGTCTTTCAAGTCCCTTTTTCATTCCGTATGTGAATATGCTGACAACGCCGAGAACATCAGCACCTGCTTCGCGCAGGGCGTCCACCACGTCGATAACGCTGCCTCCCGTTGAGATCAGGTCTTCCACGACAACGACTTTCTGCCCCTCTTCAAGCCTGCCCTCTATTCTGTTTTTTCTGCCGTGATCCTTTGCTCCGGAGCGGACATAGCCCATGGGCATACCCATAAGGTGACCGACTATCGCGGCGTGCGCTATGCCGGCGGTCGAGGTTCCCATAAGCACTTCGGCATCGGGATAATTTGCTTTTACAAGTTCGGCAAGACCGTTTTCAACGTCGTTGCGGACGGCGGGAGCGGTCAGGGTCAGCCTGTTATCGCAATAAACGGGGCTTTTAATGCCGCTTGCCCATGTAAACGGCTCGTCGGGGCGAAAGAAAACCGCCTTTATCCCGAGCAGGTCTTTTGCAATAAGTCTTTCTGTTTCAGTCATTTTCATATCCTCCGTTTTAATCAACAAATTCGCGAACGCATCTTTCATAAGCCGTGACAGGGTCTTCCGCCTGCGTCACGGGACGTCCGACAACGATGTAATCCGAACCCTCCGCCTTTGCCTGTGCGGGGGTCATAACTCTTTTTTGGTCGGCAATATCTCCGTCCGCAAAGCGCACGCCTGGCGTGACCGTCAAAAAGTTTTTGCCGCAGGCAGAGTGAACCTTTTTTGCTTCAAGCGGGGAGCAGACAACGCCGTCAAGTCCCGAAGCCGCCGCATTTTTCGCGTAATGCTCAACAACATCGGCAAGAGGGCTTTCTATAAGAAGTTCCTTTTTCATCGTCTCTTCATCGGTCGATGTCAACTGCGTGACCGCGATAAGCAGCGGTCTTGTACCGTCTGCTCTTGTCAAACCCTCGACAGCCGCAGTCATCATTCTGCCCGTTCCCGCCGCATGGACATTGCACATATCCACATCAAGCGCAGAAAGCACTTTCATCGCCTTTTTGACGGTGTTCGGAATGTCGTGCAGTTTCAGATCGAGAAAAATTTTATGTCCGCGCGCTTTTATGTCGCGAACTATCTGCGGTCCCTCCGCATAAAACAGTTCCATGCCTATTTTGACAAACGGTTTTCTGTCCGTGAACCTATCAAGAAAGTCAAAGACTTCTTTTCTTGTTGCAAAATCACAGGCTACTATTACATCCTTACCCACGATGCGCCCTCCCTATAATATCTTTCAGATTTTCTATTCCGTACTTATCCATAACCTGCGGCAGATCAGCAATAATGTTTTTGCAGGCGAACGGGTCGATAAGGTTTGCCGCACCGACTTCAACGGCGCAAGCACCCGCGCTCATCATTTCCAGAACATCTTCCGCGGTCGCAACTCCGCCGCACCCGATTATCGGGATATTGCACGCGCCGCTCACCTGATACACGGCTCTGACGGCAACAGGGAAAACCGCGCTGCCCGAAAGCCCGCCCGTAACATTTGCAAGCACGGGGCGACCGGTTCGCAGGTCAAGTCTCATACCGAGCAGAGTGTTTATCAGACAAAGCCCGTCCGCCCCCGCATCTTCGCACGCTTTTGCAACGGCGACTATATCGGTCACATTCGGCGAAAGTTTTGGTATGACAGGTTTTTTGACTGCCTTTTTGACGGCTGCGACGACTTCCGCGGCGGCTTTTGGGTCGCTGCCGAAATTCGTGCCTCCGCTGTGAACGTTGGGACAACTCACGTTGATTTCCAGCCAGCCGACAGACTCTTCCGCATCAAGGTTTTCGCTGACGCGAACATATTCGTCAACTGAAAACCCGCCGACATTTGCGATGACCTTTTTCGAAAAACACTTTCCGAGTTTCGGCAATTCTTCGGAAACGACTTTTTCGACGCCGGGATTCTGCAATCCGACCGCATTGAGCATTCCCGACGGAGTTTCCGCAATTCTCGGCGCGGGGTTTCCGAAACGTGGTTCGGCAGTCGTACCCTTGAACGAAAACGTTCCGAGAATATTTATATCGTAAAGTTCCGCAAACTCATATCCGTAGCCGAATGTACCGGAAGCGGGGATAACGGGATTGTCAAGCGTTATTCCGCAGAGTTCCGTTTTCAGTCTTTCCATATTATCTCCTCTCTTTCAAGAACAGGTCCGTCACGGCAGATACGTTTGTTTCCGTAAAGAGTTTTGCAGGAACAGCCCATGCAGGCGCCGAAGCCGCAGCCCATGCGCTCTTCAAAACTGAACTGACCCGAAGTTTTGCAAACGGCGTTGACGGCGCAGAACATCGGTTCGGGACCGCAGGTATAAACATACGAATAATCGAGATGTTTCATCACGTCCGTGACAAACCCTTTCTCACCGTAAGAACCGTCCGCCGTGGCGACAAAAACTTTCGCGCCCGCCTTTTTGAACTCATCTTCATAAAAGACTTCATCTTTTGTGTTAAATCCTATGATAACCGAAACGCTTTTGCCCTCGGCAACAAGGTTTTCGCAAAGTCCGAGCATCGGGGGCGTTCCCACACCGCCGCCTATCAGAAGCGGCGTTTGCCCGCTTTTTGAAGTGTCAAACCCGTTTCCGAGCCCGACAAGCGCGTTGAGCGTTTCGCCTTTTTTCATACGGCTCATTTGTTCCGTTCCTTTTCCGACGGTCTTGTAAACAAGCGTCAGTTTTCCTTTTTCATATCGGCAGACCGAGATGGGACGGCGCAGAAAAAGTCCGTCGAGTTTCAGATCAACGAACTGCCCGGGAGCGGTTATTGCCGAAGTGTCGCCCGCAAGCGTCATTTCGTATATGTTCTTTGCCAACGGTCTGTTTGAAGTTATTTCGAATACTGTCTCTTTCATATTATCCCCTGTCCCCCGTAAACGGTCAGAACGCATTCCCCGAAAACTTCTCTGCCCGCAAACGGCGTTGCTCTGCCTTTTGTTTTGAATGTGTTCGGGTCAACCGTGTATTTTGCTTCGAGATCGAACACCGTAAAGCCGGTGTCTCCGCCTATGCCGAAACGCCTGCGGGGCGAACAACTCATAAGGTCAACAAGTTTTTCAAGCGTTATGACGTTCTTTTTCACAAGTTCGGTGTAAAGCACGGGGAAAGCGGTTTCAAGTCCGACCACACCCATCAGGCTCTTTTCAAGCCCTTTTGATTTTTCCTCCGCGGAGTGCGGCGCATGATCGGTGGCTATCATATCTATCGTCCCGTCCTGCAAGCCCGCTATAAGCGCGGCTCTGTCCTCGGAACTTCTCAGCGGCGGGTTCATCTTAAAACGTCCGTCCTCTTGCAGGTCATCGTCACACAAAACAAGATAATGCGGAGCGGTCTCGCAGGTCACGTCAACGCCGTTTTTCTTCGCGTTCCGAATAAGTTCGACGCTTTCTTTGCACGAAATATGGCAGACGTGATAAGCACAGCCCGTCCGACGGGCAAGTTCGATATCCCGTGCTACCTGGGCATATTCGCTCTCAGAACAGATTCCTCTGTGTCCGTGTTTTTTCGCATACTCGCCGTCGTGGATATATCCGCCTTTGAGCAAAGAGTTCTGCTCGCAATGCGCGGCAACCGTTTTTCCGAGACGTTTTGCCCTCGTCATGGCGGCAAGCATAATTTCTTCATTCTGAACGCCGCGCCCATCGTCGGAAAAAGCGCAGACGAACGGAGCCATTCCGTCAAGGTCGGCAAGTTCCTCGCCCTTTTCGCCTTTTGTCAACGCGCCGTAAGGCAGAACCCGTATTTTTGCGAAATGCTCTATCGCGTCCATTTCCGCCGAAAGATTTTCAAGACTGTCGGGCACGGGGTTCAGGTTCGGCATGGCGCAAACCGCCGTAAATCCCCCGTTTGCGGCGGCAAGGCTGCCGCTTTCCACAGTTTCTTTATAAGAAAAACCCGGTTCGCGAAAATGAACGTGCACATCGCAAAAACCGGGAAATACAAAATATTTATCATTGTCAAATTCAGGGAAAAGCCCGTTTTTACCGAAAAACTCTTCCGCACTTCTCTTTGTTTTTTCGTCGAAATATCTCACGCTTTTCTCCGTTCTTCGGCACTTTGCGCAATAAAAAAATCTTGCCTCGACGGCAAGACGGAATTGATGTTTTTACAGTCGGGCGCAATATCCCCGAACCTATCATTCAACAATCTTACCGACATCTCGTGCCGCCTTAAAAACTGTTATGATAACTATAACATATTTCCCGCCGATTGTCAACAGTCGGCGGGAAAACTTGTTTTTATGTTCCGAAAAATTTACAAAGAGACCGAGTTTATCACTTGCGGGCGTTTTTGCAATTGGGACAGTTTGTTTTTTCAGAGTGCGAACAGTTTGAGCAGCAACCCGAACACCCTCCCGTGCCGCAACAGCCGTGCGCTTTGTTCCGAAATATCGCAACGACGGCGACAACAGCCCAAAGCCCGACAAGCACAAGAATTATAATATCAAAAACACTCATATCAAAAGACTTCCTATGTTAAATACAAGAGTGGACATAACCCATGCAACGCCGCATTGAAGCGCAACAACGGCAACTGTCGAACCGACAGAGCGCAGTTCTTTGCGAACGGTTGCTATCGCCGCGATACAAGGGGTGTAAAGCAAAGTGAATATAAGAAAACTTACGGCGGCAAGACCCGTGGGGAACAGAGACGAAAGAGCACCGCCGAGCGCCGATGTGGTCGTACCCAAAAGTACGGCAAGGGTGCTGACGACCGCTTCCTTTGCGGTAAAGCCCGAAAGCAGCGCGGTTGCGGCGCGCCAATCCCCGAAGCCCGCAGGCGCAAGCACGGGGCTGATGAAACGGCCTATCCATGCAAGCATACTGTCCGAACTCGATTCAACAACATTGAACCGTGCGTCAAACGTTTGCAGAAACCAGATTATCAAAGTGCCGACAAAAATTACCGTAAAAGCTTTTTGCAAAAAGTCTCTTGCCTTTTCCCATAAAAGAAGCAGAACGCTTTTCGGGGACGGAAGACGGTAGTTCGGCAATTCCATAACAAACGGAACGGGCTGACCGACAAACGCAGTCTTTTTCAGAACAAGTGCGACAAGTATGCCCACGATTATGCCCGTTGCGTAAAGTCCTATCATGACCAACGCGGCATATTTGGGGAAGAATGCGGCGCAGAATACCGAATATATCGGTATCTTTGCGGAGCAACTCATAAACGGCGTCAGCATAACCGTCATTTTTCTGTCCCTGTCGGAAGACAGCGTTCTTGTTGCCATTATCGCGGGAACGGTACAGCCGAAACCTATAAGCATGGGCACGATGCTTCTGCCCGAAAGTCCTATCTTACGCAGAAGTTTATCCATGACAAACGCTATTCTTGCCATATAGCCCGTGTCTTCGAGCACAGAAAGGAAGAAAAACAGCGTAACTATAATGGGCAAAAAACTCAAAACGCTGCCGACTCCCGCAAAAATGCCGTCTATAACAAGGCTGTGAACAACAGGATTTATGCCGTAAACGGTAAGTCCCCTGTCCACAAGTGCGGTCAGGGCATCTATTCCCTGCGCAAGCAGATCGGAAAAAAAACTTCCGATAACATTGAAAGTCAAAAAGAATACGGAGAACATAACAAGCAGGAATACGGGTATTGCGGTATACTTGCCCGTCAGAACCTTATCTATCCGCACGCTTCTTCGGTGTTCCTTGCTTTCATGACATTTGACAACGGCTTTTTCAACGACATCTTCAATAAAAACATAACGCATATCGGCAAGCGCCTCGTTGCGGTCAAAGTCCGTTTCACTCTCCATTTCGACGATGCTGTGTTCTATCATCTCGCGCTCGTTTTCGTCAAGCCCGAGTTTGTCCGCCAAAGTCGGATCGCCCTCGATGAGCTTTGTTGCGCAGAAGCGCGGAGAAACTCCCTCTGCGTTCGCATGGTCCTCTATGAGGTGAGCCACGGCGTGAATGCAGCGGTGAACCGCGCCCGAACGGCAAAAGTCCGTCACGGTGGGGCAAATTTTGTTCTTTGCCGTTTCGACCATCTTATCAACAAGTTCCGAAACCCCTTCTCCTTTTGCGGCGCTTATCGGAACGACAGGAACACCGAGCGCGGTGCTCATCGTCATAACGTCCACCGTGCCGCCGTTTGCGCGTACTTCGTCCATCATATTCAGCGCAACGACGGTGGGAATGTGCATTTCAAGCAGTTGCAGCGTCAGATAAAGGTTTCTTTCGATATTCGTCGCGTCAACAATGTTTATGATTCCGTCGGGCTTTTCATTCATTATAAAATCGCGGGTAACGACTTCTTCCTGCGTATACGGACGCAGAGAGTATATTCCGGGCAAGTCTACAACGGAACTTCCGCCCGAATTTTTTATCTGACCTATTTTGCTGTCCACCGTTACGCCGGGGAAATTCCCGACGTGTTGGTTCGAACCCGTCAACGCATTGAAAAGCGTGGTTTTCCCGCAGTTTTGGTTCCCCACAAGCGCAAATCTCATTTTTCGATCACCTCCGAGACCTCGATATTCTTTGCGTCTGACACACGGAGCGTCAGTTCATATCCGCGAACGCGTATCTCTATCGGGTCTCCCATCGGAGCAACTTTCATCAGCGTGACTTCAGTGCGCGGGATAAGTCCCATATCAAGCAAACGGAGCCGCAGTTCCCCCTCACCGCCGACTGCGGTTATTCTGCCTTTTGTGCCGGGTTTCAATTCATCAAGCGTCATATATTTCTTTCCTTTTATATACATATATGTATATGTTAGTCTATTCTAACTTATTTGTCAAGACTGTTGCGTTTTTTGTCGAAAAAAATCGAATGTACAAGCGTTGTCAGATATCGGAACAGTTGAAAAGGTCTTTCAGAAAAGAAAAAAAACGCCGCGGCAAAAGCCGCGGCGTAAATACCGTTATTCTTTCGGCGATGACAGTTGTTTCTTTGCCCTGTAAATGTATATCAGGCAAACAAGAATTACCAACCCGCCCATGGCACAGATTATCAGAATGTTTTTCAGTCCGTTTGACGGTGTCGGAGCAACGGCGACAACGTCCGAATATCCGTTCGCCGTCGTTTTTTCCGTTTCCTCGGCAACAGCCTTGGTCGCGGCAGGTGCAGGCTCGGTCGGTTCTTCGGCAATCGTGCAAAGAGGCGCAAAAACCGTAATCAAAACGCAGATAACGAGAAATATTGGCGAAAACGTTTTTTTCATGCGCGTCTCCTTACTTTCAGACTGAACATACCTAAATCAATGCCGTAATTTTATATAGTCTCTTTTATAACTTCGCCGGTCTCCCCGCTTCTGAAAACGGCCTCCATAAGTTTCATCGTTCTGCGGAGTTGGTCGTGCGTTATAAGTTGTTTTTCTTCACCGTGTATCGCTTTTGCGACGTTTCTGTAATAATCTCTTTCATCGGACGGAACGCGGGGTATCGGGAACGTTGCTATCGTGTCGTCTGTTCTCGGCGCCATGGTCTTTGTCATACCCGCAGAGGTCTGCACGGGGACGGCGTCGCGATTTTCCCAATCGGTGACTTTGACAATTTTTCCGTTCATATTCCAATCGTTGATGACCATTGAGCCGTTTTCGCCCTGAACATACCAGCGCGGAAGTTCAATGAAGTTGGAAGTTCCGACCTCTACAAACGCGACAAGACCGTTTCTGAATTTGAGAGTAACGGAAAAGCCGTCGTCCACTTCGGCATTCGTAACATATGTCAGATCGGCGTGTACGGAAACGATGTCGTCCCAACCCGTAAGGCAATACAACTGGTCAAACAGATGAATGCCCCAATCGAGTACCATTCCGCCGCCGTGGCATTTTTGATTGCGCCAGTCGCCCGGAATACCGCGTGAACCGTGAACGCGGCTCTCTATGCGGAATATTTTTCCGAGTTCGTTCTCATCGTATACTTTTTTGACGGAAAGAAAATCTTCGTCCCAACGTCGGTTCTGATGTGCGGTGAAGACCACGCCGTTTTTGTTTGCGGCGGCTATCATCGCTTCAAGTTCTTCGGAACTCAGACAAACGGGCTTTTCGCAGATAACGTTTATTTTGTGTTCAAGAAGTTCGATGCAGACGGGCTTGTGCACATCGTTGGGAACAGCGACTATCGCAAGTTCGACCTTGCCGCTGTTCAGCAGTTCGTCCATGGACGAAAATGCCTTGACGCCTGAATCTTCTTCAAACAGACGGTTTCTTTCGGGGTCGATATCGTAAGCGCCGACTATCTCGAAAATATCGGTCATCTCTTTAAGTCTTTTGATATGCCAGCATCTTGCCATTCCGCCGTATCCGACGATGGCAACATTAATTTTCTTTTCCATAATTTTTTCTCCGTTGCGATATATTCAAAAGGTGTTGCCGCTTTTGATTATATACCGCAGATTTGCTTATGTCAATGACTTTTTGTTTACGTTTTCAAAAGAGAAATTTCTTCCTCCGTCAGCCGCCGAACCTCACCCTCTTTGAGTGCGGGGTCAAGCACGACCGAGCCGATGCGGACGCGGCGAAGCGTCTCGACACGGTTGCCGCAGCAGGCAAACATTCTTCGAACCTGATGATATTTGCCCTCGCAGATAACAACGCGGGCGGTCTTTTCGTTGATTGCTTCCAACTTTGCGGGCTTTGTTTCAAAACCGTCCTTCAACGTCATTCCGTTTTCAAAGAAGTCAAAACAAACATCGTCAAGCGGACGTTCAAGCGTTGCCGTATACTCTTTTTCGACCTCGTGGGACGGAGACGTGAGTCTGTGCGAAAAATCGCCGTCATTGGTCAGAAGAAGCAATCCCGAAGTGTCCTTATCAAGCCGTCCGACGGGGAACATACCTTTTCGGAACAGTTCAGACGGAACAAATTCAAGAACGTTTCTTTCCTTTTCATCTGTCGTCGAAACAAAACCGCACGGTTTGTTCAGCA
>OLNP01003252.1_pt1 | contig 10939 bp, 8 predicted proteins | sample 1671951 | NCBI WGS metagenome assembly OLNP01 (sample SAMEA3136629, study PRJEB25190) | human gut metagenome | biome: human gut; feature: human-associated habitat; material: faeces | place: Austria | collected 2013
GATAATTCGTCAATTTCTTTTTTTGCTGAAGTTCCAATACCCGGCGATGGATCAGTTCTTTTGTGTCATTGTCCGCAAGGGCGGCATCCCGTACCGAACAATAGCTGCGCCAAACCTTCAAATAGCCTTCCGGCAGTTCATGGGACTGGTTTTCTAAAAGCAGCAGCATTTGCGCCAGCGAATAGCGATTAGAAAGCTGCTCATATTCCGCAACAACCGTGCTGTTCGCAGTATAACGGAGCAACAGATCTACTTTATCAAAGGTCAGCGCATAGAGAAACAGCGGTTCTTTCAAGCGAGGATTTTCGGTCATGCAATCTGCCAGCTTATGGACACTTACCGTCTGAATCCCGGAAAGCTCTGCCACATACTGCTTCAAAAAGCCTTCGAATGTCAGCTTTCGCATGGTCTCCACCTCTCCACATACTCCTGATAGCGGATATAGAAATCCCGATACCGCCAGTCGTTCAGGATGCTGGCTCTCAACTCATCTTCATCCGTTGCAAGGTGTTCCAGCAAATCCCAATCCAACGAATTCCGCACAGCCTCACTCTCTACGTCTGCCTTGTCAGTGTCCCGGAAAGAGCAGAGCTTTGCAATCACCAAATCTTCCAGGCTGGGTGTGTAGAACTGCACCTTTGTACCACCAAAGGGTAGCGGCTGAAGCCGGTCTTGGAAGTTATACGGGAAATTGTCGATGTAGGCTTCCACATCGGTGTTGATGTCGTACTTGCCAAGCAAACTGTACAGTTCTTTCGGAACACTCAAGGCATCAATGTCATGAGTAGCGCGGGTCAGCTTTCCCAACAAAATGAACGCACTACCGCCTACAATCACCATCTGATAGCGGTCGTTATTGTCGATCATCAGGTCTGCGTCTTCGTCCAGACGTTCCAGACGCTTGCGGAGGTCATCTAAAATCATCTTTCCCATAAAACAGCCTTTCGTATTTTCAATAATAGTATTTTCTAAAATTATTTTACAGGAAGGAAATCTGATTGTCAAGCACAAATCAACGACATTTCATACAATTCATACTACCATGTTGTCAGTCCACATCTCACACTGGCTAATGACCGTGCTGATTGCCGTATCATAATCTTCCGGTGGATACTTATATTTTTTCAGCAAGTGCTTCACCATCTTACGCATACTCGCACGGGCAGTTTCTTTTTTCTGCCAGTCTATCGTCCGATTTTTGCGCAGCATTTCCGTAAGTTCTCTGGTCAAGTCAATCAATTCATTATTTTGATAGAAGTCCTTTATGTTTTCCGGCTTTGTCAGAGCATCGTAAAAAGCCAGTTCTTCCTGCGTCAAGCCCAGCTTTTTACCGTTGTTATACAGTTCTGTAATCTCCTGTGCCGTTTTCAGAAGTTCCTTGATGACCTCCTCGTTTGTAATCAAGCCATTGTAGTAAGAGTTCATCAACTGTGTAATCTTTTCTGAAAACTTCTGAGACTGCACAACATTTGTCCGTTTATACAGTGAAACTTGCTCTGCCATAAGTTTTTTCAAAATTTCTACGGCAATGTTCTTTTCCTTCATTTTTGAAATTTCATCCAACACCGCCGGGTCAAACAGGCTGATATTTTCATCCGCCTGCTTGCTGTCAAACAAGCTGATAACGCCTTGGCTCTGGATACTCGCCTTTAGCAACTCATTGATTTGAGCATTGATTTCTTTCAAAGAAAGTGTCTTACCGCCACTCCCACCATAGGTGATCTTCACCACCGTAGAACGGACTGCTTCCATGTAGGCCGCTTCGTGTCGCTCCTGCTCCGTGGTCATGCTGGAACACAACGAATGCGACTGTTTCAGCAACAGAGCTTCTCGCAGGAACAGATCTTTGCGCTTGGGTGCTTTTGCGTCCAGAACAAAGTTCACGCCGCCAGTGACCAGCTTTGCCATCATCAACGGAGAACCGCCAATAAATCCGCTGAAATCAAAGCCGTGCAACAAATCTTTGCACACCTGAAGCTTTTCCTGAAACTTTGGATAAGCAACTTTGGCAATGTCCATATCGCCATATCGGGACTGGTCACGCTTGGTGTACTCTTTCATAGCGGCTTTGAGGGCAGATGCAATGCCAACGTAATCTACAATCAAGCCGCCCTCTTTGTCCTTAAACACGCGGTTGACACGCGCGATGGCCTGCATCAGATTGTATCCGTGCATTGGCTTGTAAACATACATCGTGGCCAGTGAAGGCACATCAAAACCTGTCAGCCACATATCCACAACAATGGCAATCTTCATCGGGTCATCGTTGTCTTTGAATTTCCGGGCAAGTTCTTCTTTGTGAGATTTTGTACCGATGATTTCTTTCCAATCCTCCGGGTCATTGTTGCCACCCGTCATAACTACGCCGATTTTTTCGTTCCATGTCGGGCGCAGCTCCAGAAGTTTTCGATAAATCTTCATCGCAATCGGGCGCGAATACGCCACGATCATCGCCTTGCCCGTCAAAAGATTAGCGCGGTACTTTTCGTAATGGTTGACAATATCTTCGCACAGCGATTGAATGGTAGAGTCTGCCCCCAGCACACTCTCCATCTGCCCCAACATCTTTTTGCTTTTTTCAATCGTTGCAGCGTCCGATTGCTGTTCCAGCGCATCGTAGGTCGCATCAATCAAGGCCAGCGTATTTTGGTCAAGGTGGAGTTTGATAACGCGGCTCTCATAGTAAACCGGACGCGTTGCACCATCTTCCACCGCCTGTGTCATATCATAAATATCGATATAATCACCAAAAACTTCACGCGTATTTCTATCTTTTGCCGAAATCGGCGTTCCCGTAAAGCCTATGTAGGTTGCATTCGGCAGAGCATCATGAATAATACGGGCATTACCAATGACCGTATGTGCTTCTTTTTCACCCTGTTCATTTTCTTTAATGACTATTTTTTCATCAAAACCATACTGTCCGCGGTGGGCTTCATCCGCCATTACCACAATATTTCTCCGTTCGGACAGCGGCTTTTCGCCACGCTCAAACTTAAACATCGTGGTAAAGATGATGCCGTTTGCTTCTCGGCCATCCAGCAACTTGCTTAGATTGTCCTTGCTGGTTGCCTGTACAGGTGTCTGACGCAAAAACGGCGCGCACTTGGCAAACTGCGTGTAGAGCTGATCGTCGAGGTCGATGCGGTCCGTCATCACAACGATGGTGGGGCTGTCCAGAGCTCCTTGCAGCAAATGGGCATAGAATACCATCGACAGAGATTTTCCGCTGCCCTGCGTATGCCAGAACACACCACCCTTGCCGTCTGTTTTGGTGGCAATTTTGGCCTTTTCGATGGCTTTTCGTACAGCGAAATACTGGTGGTACCCAGCCAAAATTTTAATCGGCTTCTGCCCATCACCGGAAAACAGGATGAAATTTTTCAGAATATCTAGCAACCGGGCTTTCTGGAACATCCCCTCATAGAAGGTATCAAACTGCGCATACGCGGTGTTTTCATAATCACCGTCTTTTGTTTTCCATTCCATAAAACGGTCAAGTCCAGAAGTGATTGTTCCTGCCTTGTTGGTCGAAAGGTCGCTGATTACGCAGATTGCATTATAGTAGAACATCGAAGGAATATCCTTCATATAGTTCCGAATCTGGTTGTATGCGTTTTCTGCACCCACTTCGTCCTTGGAAGGACTTTTCAGTTCCATCAAAACCAACGGCAAACCATTGATAAACAAAATAATATCCGGACGGCGGTTGTTTCCATTTTCCACGAAGGCATACTGGTTTACCACATAAAAATCATTTTTGTCTGCATCTGCATAATCAATCAGCTTTACTACCGAAGACCGTTCTTCACCCTTGACTGCATATTTGACCGTGATACCGTTTTGCAGATAGTCCATAAAAACCATGTTTTTCTGCAACAGACTTCCAGCATCAAAATCATTCAGCTTCAAAATCGCTTCGTCAATCGCCACAGCCGGAAGGCTGCGATTCAGCCGCACCAGACAATCCCGCAAAACATCGTCCAGCAGCGGGCGGCTGTAATCCGTCCGGTTCATATCAGGAGCATGGATATGGGTGTAGTCCATGTTCTCAAACAATTCGATTATGGCTTGTTCAAAGGTGTCTTCATTGAAAAGCATATTCTTTCTCCACCAATAAATCAATCTTGATTTTTTTCGAGCTCTTTTGTGATGGCATCAACTATATCGTCAATGATTGACTTTGACACAGTTTTTGCCATAGGGCGTTCCATCGATGAATATTTCTGTAAGGCATCTGCTAAGGCTTTTCGTGCCTTACTCTGCCCGATTTCTTTGTTGTACCAATCAGGAATCAAGCTTTCCTGAACTGCAACATAGCATTCATCAAAAAGAATCGGATTGATTTTCTCTTTCAAAATGTCTCTAACGATTTGACTATCTTCGACATGTGGTGTTTTCTCCAGTGTTGCAGTATCACCATTCATTGAAGCCACATCAAACATTTCAAATGGCTCATCTTGTAGGGATGGCATGTTTACATGCACATCTTTTATATACGCCATTTGGTGTTCCAATTCAGGGAACAGGCTTCCTTCGTTTATATTGTAAAAATCCAACTCCCTTAGAATGTGCTCTTTTGATTCTGCCGGGATTCTAAAGCTGAATTCATCAAATTCATCCCGAACATTTTTATAGGCTCTTTTTATAATGTATTCTCCAGCCCCCTCTCCTGCGATCTGAATATTATATTGTCCGCAGATCAAGAATGAGCCATTTTGCCTTATCAAACGTTCGTTATTAAGATTTGATAAAACAAAATAGTTGTTCTGAATGATTTCAATGATACTCTTGTATCCATTTTTTCTGCAATTGACCGCATCAGCTTTTGAATAGATGCCTTCCTTCTGAAGCTTGTCGAGTAACGTTTCCAACTTGAAGTTTCCTGTTATCTTTTCTGTTGCCAAATAGGACAGAACCTTAATCTCGTCATCGTCATACGATTTTCCATACTCCTGCTTAAAATAAACGCGTCCGTCTGTTGGCGGCAACAACACAGTCTTCCCATCTGAAATCGATATATCTTGATTGGTCTGGCACGCAAAAAACAGAGCAACCAATGGATTTTCTGTAACATCCAATAGTCTTGTTGGCAGTCCGTAATGCTGCAACTTTGCAAGCTTTTCAAACGCCGTCATCGTATCGCCGAAGTCTCTTGGGTTCCGTATGTACGCAGCACGAATCATATCATACTCGTGCGCCAACATTCCGTTACGAAATATTCCCGGCATAACATTCCAATCATAGCTGGCTTGTCCTCGAAAGAAATAATGCTTCGCGCTCTCTTCGGGTTCTACATTAGCCATTTCATTCTTTATCAGCGAAATTCCGTCCAAATAGCCATTCAGATCCCAGACAACCCAACTGTCATGGCTACTGGTTCGTGTTTTGTCTGAATTATCCATGTTATTCCTTCATTTCTTTTATAAACGATAATTTAGCGGCTTAGAGCTGAATACTAGAAACATCGATCTCACCTAATATAAGTTTAGGGAGAAGTGTGTCCCGTATAGCTGAAAGCCTTTCGGATTCAGTTCTATTTGAATAAATTTGCGTCAGAATAGGAGTTGCAACAGAATTGAACTCACTAAGATCTTTTTCTGATGGAAGCACAACAGGATAAGTCATAATTTGCTGCTTATCACCACGGGGCATCTTAGTTCCTTTAGCTCCAGCAGCCATAAAATTAAAAAAACTGTCAGCATACAGTGTACTAAATAAATACGCTGTATAACGCGGATGTACTGGTTTGAAGCACAAGACATCGGTTGAACATCCGCAATCATCTTCGCAATAGACGATTTTCTTGAAATATGGGCGAATATTAGAAATCAAGGTGTCACCTTTATGGCAAGCAGTGGTTTGTGATGTGGTTGGAAGGCTTGTAGCTTTAACTGCGCCAGATTTTTCCGGCAACATATTTTCAGTGGAGTAGTAAGTATCAAGGCTCAGTTTGGAAATTTCTATTTTATCTTTGGAATACGAGCATATGTCAGCAAGGATTCCACGATTGTTCGCTAAACCTACTTTACCAAATTGTCCTTGATAGATTGTTTGCAAAAGATCAGATAAATTATCGTTTATCTTTTGATTGACTTCAATTTTACTATCGATTGCAGATAAAATTCCAGAAATCCTTTTCTGCTGTTCCAGTTCCGGAAAAGTCACTACAACTTCTCCAAGTAACTTGGTATTGATTGAAGGCATTGTTGCTCCAACGGCTATATTTCGGACAAATTGCTTTGTTTCCTCTAAGCAAAAATAGTAGTAAAGATACTCGGAATCAATTTCACTAGTTGGGCGTACTCGAAGGCATCTTCCAGAAAACATCCATCCATCGTGTTTTTGATCAACATACGAGCATCTATCTACAGAACCCACACGACTAAATACAATATCGCCTTGTTTTAGCACATATTTCTTTAATCGATTTTTATCCGTATTTGATACTCGCGGCAAATTCTGTTCGGAAAACATCTTGTTCCCTAAATGTTCAACTGTGACAATAGGTGTTCCATCCGCAACATAATCTTCTTTATGAAGTTGACTTCCAAACGGTCCTGTTTGAATGTCCGCAAGTTCTCTCAAAAACTTTTCTTTCATTCATATCACCTTATCCAATAAATTTTCTATGTGCCAATTTCACATTTTGTTGTTTTACCATTGCATAGTGCATAGTTGTGTCGATTTTCTGGTGTCCTAAAAGCTGCTGCACTTGTTCAATCGGCATTCCCTTGTCAATCGCTGACGTTGCCAATGTCCGTCTAAACTTGTGCGGGTGCACCTTATTTAGCTTCAATCGCCGTCCCAATTCACGGAGCATCGTTTCCACGCCACCGATCATCAATCGCTCGTGCGGCTCTTTCAGCGTCACAAAGAGTGCTGGATTGCTATCTGACCGTTCATCCAAATAATTTTGAAGGTGGATCTTCGTCCGTGCGTCAAAGTATACCAATCGTTCCTTGTTGCCTTTGCCAAAGACCACGCATTCACGCTCATTAAAATTGATATCCTCCCGATTGAGCGTCACCATCTCACCAACACGCATTCCCGATGAAGCCAGCAGGTCAATAATCGCTAAATCCCGCACCGTCGAGCAGTGATCACGCATCAGTTCCAGTGCTTCATCCGTATATGTTTCCTTGATGATTTTTGCCGTCTTCACCTTGTGAATCCTTCGGACAGGGCTTTTCACTATGAAATCTTCATCCTCTAGCCATGAGAAAAAGCTGGAAAGGATGCGCCGGATATTATCAATCGTCACTTTGCTTGACCGCCGCTGCGTCTGATAATCGGTCAGATACTTTCGCAAATCATCCGTTGTGATTTGCTGCGGCAACTTTCCGACACCATTCAGCATTGTTTCGATGGTTTTTGAATAGTATGTCAGCGTTTTTTCCGAGCATCCTTCAATTCGTTTTGCGGTGATAAATGCTTTTACTGCGTTCTGTTCTTCAGCTTTTGGCAGTTCTTCGCCCTTTTCAAAAATCATCCCCTGAAACGATGTTTCCAGCACCATTTTCAGCTGTAAAAGCTGTTCATTATTGAGATACGGCAGCATTTTTCGCTGTATCTCATTGATAATCTGATTTTTCATCGCCGTATCTCCTTATTACGATTTCAGAGAACGACGGCAGTGGCAGTTTCTCCATAGAATCTCCCGCCACTGGTGAGAGTTATTGAAATTCTGGTAAACGATAATTTACAGAAGCAACTTTATGAAATATACAAAGCGTGGTATCAAGATTTTTTATGCATTGACAATTTGACTCTGATTGAATCACCTTATGGAAAAATACCACAAGGCTGGCATTATTCTATGCTCGGAGATTTATGTAAGAGTGTATCTGTCACCCATAATTTTAATACTGAACGGCTCATTTTCTTGAATACGGGCGATGTTGAAGACGGAATGTTTCTTCATTCGGATTATATGGCTGTTGCCGATATGCCAGGCCAAGCAAAAAAGACTATTATGCAGAATGATATTTTATATAGTGAGATTCGTCCAATCAACAGACACTTTGCATATGTTGATTTTCAAGCAGATAATTACGTTGTATCAACTAAGCTTATGGTTATTCGGGCAACTTCGTTCGATTCTCGTCGGTTGTATCACTTTCTTACATTACAAGACACACTTGAAGAGCTACAAATGCAAGCTGAATCGAGATCGGGCACATTCCCTCAAATTCGATTCGAGAACATTAGCAAATTGCCAATATTGATTGCAGATAGCAATACCGAAACCGCCTTCGTTACGTTACTTCATGCGGCGTACAATCAAATAGAGCACAACAATAGCGAAAATAAAAAACTTTCGGAGTTACGGAACAGTCTTTTGCCTCAGTTGATGTCTGGCAAAATTGATGTATCAAGAATTCGGCTCTAAGCCGCTAAATTATCGTTTACCCTTTCATTCAAAGCAATTTTATCATCGAGTTCAGCCAGAAAATGACCAATCTTCTCCTGCTCTGGCAGCTTTGGAACTGTTAATTCGAGATTTTCAAGGACAGGTTGCTGAACTCTCTGCCTTCCAGAAGAGCCAACCATTGATTTAATTGCAACATTTCTAAATTCCGGGCTTGTTGCAAGATAGTATACAAATTGTGGGTCACTCACACCCGGTTTGGCTCGAAGAACAATAAATTCAGTAGAACCAAATGCGATTTCGTTTTCTCTTAAGCAATCAACGAATGCCGTTTTTCCGTTTTCCAAGCAGGGAGTAATTCTTGCCATTATCGTATCGCCATTTGCAAACTTTGTTCCACCCGAAAACTCCGCTTGCTCGACACTCGGGACGGCTTTCGTAAATGGTCGCAGCTTGTCCATAGATATTTTGGTTGCGACTGTTCCTTTTTTAATGCTTAATCGAAGATTGAAGTCCATGAAATCAGCCGCCCGAACAGTTTGCCACTCAGATTTCATACCCAATCGCCCCCAGCTTCTCCTTAATTTCCGCTTCCAGTTTGTGCGACTGTACGAACAAATCCGACAGTTCCGAAGTCAGGCGTGCCATTTTTTCCTCGAAGGGTTCGCCATCGTCCTGCTGTTCCTCGATACCAACGTAACGCCCCGGTGTCAGAATGTAGTCCTGCTTTGCAATTTCTTCTGTGGTGGCAACAGCACAGAAACCCTTGACATTTTCCAATGTGCCCGAAACATAAGCGTTATAGGTGTCGGCAATCTTTTTAATGTCATTTTTTAATGTGCCATCTTCATTTTTGTATTCTTCTTTTGTACCATCCGTCAGCTCACGCAGCTTACGGCTTACCATAACGCCCATTTTACGAGCATCAATGAACAGCGTTTTGCCGGGCTGCTTTTTGCGTTTGGAGATGAACCAGAGCGAAACGGGAATCTGGGTCGTATAGAAAAGCTGCGTTGGCATAGCAATAATGCAGTCCACCAAATCAGCATTCACAATGTTCTTGCGAATCTCTCCCTCGCCGCCGGACTGGGAGGACAGGGAACCGTTTGCCAGAACCATGCCCATCCGACCACCGGGCGCAAGGTGATAGATCATGTGCTGAAGCCATGCAAAGTTAGCATTGCCAGCCGGCGGCATACCATACTGCCAGCGCACATCATCCTTGAGCTGCTCTGCGCCCCAGTTAGACAGGTTGAATGGCGGGTTTGCCATGATATAATCTGCGCGCATCGTGGGGTGCTGGTCATCGAGGAAGGTGTCTGCTGCATACTTGCCAAGGTCAGGCTCAATGCCACGGATGGCAAGGTTCATCTGCGCCAGTTTCCACGTTGTAGGGTTAGAATCCTGACCGTAAATCGAAATATCATTGATGTTGCCGCTGTGGTTTTCTACAAACTTAGCCGACTGCACAAACATACCGCCGCTGCCACAGCAAGGGTCATACACACGACCCTTGAACGGTTGCAGCACTTCCACCAGTGTCCGTACAACGCAGGACGGCGTAAAGAACTCGCCGCCGCGCTTGCCTTCCTGCTCTGCAAACATGGACAAGCAATATTCATAGGTGCGCCCCAGAATGTCCTTTTCGCTGCCGTGTTCAATCATTTTGATGTTGGTGAACAGGTCAACCACTTCACCCAAACGGCGTTTGTCCAGTTCCGGGCGTGCAAAATTTTTCGGCAGGATGTCCTTCAGGCGCGAATTTTCTTTTTCGATGGCGCGCATTGCATCATCGATTACCTGACCGATTTCCGGGTCATGTGCTTTCGCTGCAACTTCATTCCAACGTGCGCCAGCAGGCACAAAGAAGATACCCTCCGAGGTGTACTCGTCGCGATCTTCCTCAAAGCCATCACCATCTGCGACCAACTGATCATACTTATCTGTGAAACGATCCGAAATATATTTCAGGAAAATCAGTCCAAGGACAACGCTCTTGTACTCCGAAGCGTCCATATTGCCCCGAAGCACACAGGCGGCATCCCAAATCTGCTTTTCAAACCCAATGTCGGCGGTGTTTTTCTCTGCCATGGTTCAATACCTCCGTTTTAGCTCAACAAATTCTGTTTTGAGTATAGCACAGATGTGCTGATTTTCCAATTTGTGCGCACAAATTCTTTGTAAGATGCTTCAATTTCCGGCAGATAAGTCCTACTATCACAACTTTATCGCAATAAATTTCACAAAACCATCTTGACGCGCCCTGCAAACCATGATATTCTCTGTCACAAATCCCACTGATTTTGTGGATTGGTTTGAAACCATCCACAAGATGTGGTCGTGTTCATTTTGAACACTGCCTCGCCGTGGATCATCCCTGAAAGATTAACCGCCCCGCAACACACCCGATTCATTTTGCCGCCGATTCACCCCGACAAAATCCATCGCTGCGCTGCTTGGGCGGTATTTTTCTTTATGGGAAACGTACCTTGAAAATTTCATAAGCCGACCGGACGTGATACCGACTTTTCGTCAACGCCGCTGCACAAACAGGGGCAGGAACTTCGT
>OLNP01003253.1_pt1 | contig 10937 bp, 8 predicted proteins | sample 1671951 | NCBI WGS metagenome assembly OLNP01 (sample SAMEA3136629, study PRJEB25190) | human gut metagenome | biome: human gut; feature: human-associated habitat; material: faeces | place: Austria | collected 2013
CGAACCCGAGAAGTGCTGTCCGACAAAAAGAACTATCGGTAGCTTGCTATCATAGGCAAAGCTGAATAATATAACAGAAGCACATCTAATACAAGACTTTTTCAACAATCTGCGCTCGTAGGCTTAGCCTACGGGCTTTTTTGACGCTTTTTCCCGAATATAATCAAAAAATAAAACGAAAATGTTGTGAAAATTTACAAAATAGCTTGATTTGCGTTATTTTTTATGGTAAAATTAAATAAAATCATAATGGCGGTACTGCGTATATCTGTAAAGCAATCATATTTCACTGCCTTTGATTTCAGTTATTTAATTGCGTTGCCCCACTTTAACAGTTTATCACATTGAACTATTACATACATATTAGCCCAAGGAGGCGAATAAGGTGCAGTTAAACACCAACGGTCAGAAGTTTATAAATATAATAATCGGCTTTTCACGGGATTTTCCCTTTACCGTAAATCCGGGCGAACATTCCGAGAAAACCTACCCTTCTCTTTTAGAGCTGATAAATCCCGATGATATTCCTCCGATAACCGAAATGTTCACCGATGTTTCGCAGGACGAGGAAAAGCGTTTTGAAGCGCATTGTCGTTTTATGGTGAACGATGAATATCACTGGTTTTTCCTTTCGTGCAAGGCGGTATATGCAGAGTACGGCAGACCTGTGCGTTTTGAGGGAACGATGTGCGATGTATCGACCTACCTTGAAACAGCGGGCGACGACCTTGTATATAACGAATTCCGCAAAAAGCACAACATAAAGCTGTCCGAACTTAAAAAAGGCGCTCCGCGTCTTGCCGATGTGCTTGATGTCGACTACCTTACAAGCATACAGCGTCCTTTTGCCGTGCCACAGCTTTATTCCGCCATATTTGACGAAAAAGGAAAGCTGATATGTGCGCCGAAAACACAGCATAAATCCCTTTCTCCCAATGATTTTGCCTATCAGAAGAAAAAGAATATCCGCATAAATCACCTTATCAGCGGAACGTGGATACTGGGAGCGAAAACGCAGGAATTACTCGATGACAACATTCAGCTGTGGGAAACGCTCGTACAGACCGTTTCCCGTATGGCAAACGCATTTGTTGTAGTTCTTTCGGAAATGGACAATTCGCAGAATGCAAACAAGCTGCTCGGTCAGAATGTCGAGGAGCAGATACTGCTGAATAATATCTACGCTATCATAATGCAGAGCAAAAGCGCAGATATTGCGTTAAACTCCGTCACAGAGCTTATAGGCGATTACTTTCACCTTGACAGGATAACCATAATCGACCGTGATGATTTTACTCAAGAGCTGTGCTGGTGCAAGGATTACAAGTACCGCCACCTCCCTCTTGAAATAGACGGCGATACCGCACTTGACTGCGCCTCGATCCGTGATGATCTGAGCCTTACGTCATCGGCTTTTTCGGATACGGATACCAACGACCTTACAAAGTTCGGTATCAAGTCGTATGCTATCTTCAAGCTGATAAATTCGGGTACTTTTGACAGCCTTATAATGTTCCAGACGATTGAAAAAGAGCATAACTGGACACAGCGTGAGCGTAAACAGCTCCGCAACATTTCACAGATAATCTCCTCGCTTATGATGCGTAAGGAAACGCAGGATAAGCTGGAGCAGTCGCAGAAGCTTATGCGTCAGCTTGCCTTTTATGACGCTATCTACAATATTCCGAACCGTGCAAGGCTGAACAAGGACCTTGACAAGATAATTAAGCGTAATACAAAAGGCTCGCTTATCGCTTTCAAGGTCACCAACACACGCACTCTGTCCGCAGTTTACGGTCACACCTATTCGGATATGCTGCTGCGCAGTATCGCTCAGTATCTTAAGGACCTGCCCGTAAAGGACATTGGTGTATATTATTTCACAAATGCGATTTTTATGCTTAATCTTCCGGATTGTACCGACAATGAAGCTAAAAATCTTGTCGAAATGCTGATACACCGTTTTTCAAAGCCGTGGAAATTCGGCGAGGATGAGCATTCCATCCATTGCAGTCTTGGCATAGCGTTCTATCCCGAAAACGGCGAGGACGCTGAGGAGCTTTGCAAGGCGGCAAGCACGGCAATGTACCGTGCAAGAGAATTCAAGCAGAACAGCTACGCCTTCTATTCAGGCTCGCTTGAGCGTACAAGAATGTTTGCGGCAAGCCTTGAACAGCATATAAGAGAATGTATAAACGACGGTATGAGAGGCTTTTCACTGCGTTTTCAGCCGTCCTTCAGTGCGGTTGACGGCAGTATAATCGGCTGTGAGAGCTTTGTACGCTGGCACGACGATCAGTACGGCAATATTCCTAACTCAACTTTGTTCCCTATGGCTGAAAATCTCGGCTTATCCCACGTCATAGACGGCTGGGTAATGGAACGTTCGTGCGAATTCTGCAAGGAGATACAGGACGCAGGCTTTGAGAATTTTACCGTCAGCGTAAATCTTACCGCAGGCGAACCGCAATCTGCCGAAATCGTAACGCAGGTACGTCACGCTCTTGAAGAAAGCACACTCCCTCCGTCCTCTCTGATACTCGAAATTCCTGTAAAAGCCAACATTTTCTACAGCGACAGCACCCATATCCTGCACGATCTGCGTAATCTCGGTGTAAATATTGCCATAGATAAATACGGCACAGGAAATATTTCATTAAAGGTCCTCAAAAACTCATACGTTAACCTTGTGAATCTTCCGGCAAAGCTGTTTATGAATCACGAGGACGAATTTGACACTGAGCTTGTAAGCTCGGTCATCCATCTTGCAAAATGCCGTGAGCTTACTGTATGCGTAAAGGGCATTGAGGACAAGGAACAGCTCGATACCGTGCAGAAGTTCGATATTGACAGGATACAGGGCTACTACTGTTCACGTCCGCTGTCGCTGACGGAAGCAAAGACAGTATTTACCGAAAGTATAAGAATAAAGGGATGCTGAGCGTATCCTCAGACTGTCGATAAACCCACGCACCGCAAAAATGCAGAAAAGTAAACCGGCGCAAACTAAAAATCCGATAAATAAAAAGAATTTCGCACAGCCGTAAAAAAACGGCTGTGCGAAAGCATTTTTGCTTACTGCGTCAACCGCCCCTCAACGTACCTTTGTACGCCTGTCGGGGCGGTTTCCTTGTCTGCGTGTGTTTCTCAACGTCTGCTGCGTGCCGTAAGACCGCAGGATGTATTTTAACGTCACTTGTTGAAAAAGTCGAAGAATTGTTGATAATTCTTCGGCTTTTTGTATTTAATTTGAAAAATTGATGTAAAGGACGCTTTTATTTGCAATTCGCTTGAAAAGAGCGCATTTTTCGAGTATAATATATTTATCTGTAATTGTAAAATCGACTGCGGCTGAAACCGCATTTATATTAAAAGGAACACAGCTTTATGAAACTTATTCTAAGCAAAATTAAGACCTATTTCGGAAAACTTGATAAGCTGCTGCTGTTCATGTGTATGGGCATTGCTTGCTTTGCCGTATTTATCCAGTATACCCTTTATGAAAACGATATAAGCTCGGCAGTTACCGCAAGCCAGTATAAAACGCAGATTATAGCCTTTATTGCAGGAATTGTAATAGCGATGGCACTGGCGGCAATCAACTATAAATATCTGGCGAAGCTCTGGTTTATATACGTTCCGTTGGCAATGGGGCTGACATTACTGCTGTTCACCCCTCTCGGAATACAGCGTGAAGGTGCAGATGATATAGGCTGGCTCGATCTCGGTATAATGACGATACAGCCGTCTGAGATACTGAAGCTCGCTTTTATACTTTCGCTTGCCGTTCATCTGTCAAAGGTTGAGGACAGAATGAACGAGCCGATACACTTTATCCTGCTGTGCATTCACGGGGCGATACCTACACTGCTTATAAGGCAGACGGGTGACGACGGCTCGGCTTTGGTATTCCTGTTCATCTTCATATGCATGATGTTTGCGGCAGGCCTTTCGTGGAAATATCTTGTAATGATAGCGGTGGCTATCCCTCCGGCTGTATACGTTTTATGGAATTACCTTATGCAGCCGCACCAGCAGAAGCGTTTTCAGGTGCTCTGGGACGCACAGATGCAAGAGGACGAGGCACTGGGAATATATATGCAGCAGCGTGTGGGAAAAATAGCCTTAGGCTCGGGCGGACTTACGGGGCTTGGGCTTTCGGGAGGAGATTATACCTATGTTCCCGAAATTCACAACGACTTCATTTTTTCATATATCGGAATGACTATGGGACTGCTCGGCTGTCTTCTGGTAGTAGGGCTTATAGCGGCTCTGTCGCTTAAGATTCTGTCAAATGCAAGCGGTGCAAAGGACACTCTCGGCAGACTTATCTGCATAGGCGTATTTGCTCTTATAGTATTCCACACAACAGTAAATATCGGAATGGTACTCGGCATCGCTCCCGTTATCGGCATACCGCTCCCGTTTTTCAGTGCAGGCGGCACATCGGGAATGTGTCTGTTTGCGGCAATAGGGCTTGTGCTGAGCGTGAGCTATCATAATTCGACCAAGTACAGAATGTTCTATACGGAAAAGGATTAAACTCCCTACGGGAGAAAAGATAAAGCAGATAAAGCAAAATGAAAGGAAACGATCATGGCAAAAAAGACAATTCACACCCTTGAGGAGATTTATCCGGAAAGTGCTGTAACGGCGCAGAGAGAAAGATATGAAAAATCTGCGGAGGAATTCAGGAGCATCTTCGGCGACAGCGATCAGCTTCGTTATTTTTCCGCACCCGGCCGTACAGAAGTCGGAGGCAACCACACCGACCACAATCACGGCAAGGTGCTTGCGGCAAGTGTAAACCTTGACGTTATCGCCGTTGTAGAGCCTACAGATGACAACATCATCAAGATAAAGAGCGAAGGCTTCCCCGAGGATTCGGTTGACATATCTGACCTTTCAGTTCACGAGGATGAAAAGAATTCATCTGCCGCTCTTATAAGAGGTGTTGCCGCCGGTTTTAAGAACAACGGTCTGAATATAGGCGGTTTCAAGGCTTATACAACATCGAACGTTATGAAGGGATCGGGTCTTTCAAGCTCTGCGGCATTTGAAGTACTTATAGGAAATATACTTTCGGGCATATACAACGCAGGCGGTATCAGTGCTGTGAAAATCGCCCAGATAGCGCAGTATGCCGAGAACGAATATTTCGGCAAGCCCAGCGGACTTATGGATCAGATGGCAAGCTCGGTAGGCGGTTTCGTTGCTATCGACTTCAAGAATACGCAGGCACCTATCATCGAGAATATCCCCGTTGATTTCTCGTCATACGGACACGCACTGTGCATAATTGATACAAAGGCAGACCATGCCGACCTTACAGACGAATATGCAGCTATCCCCCGTGAAATGAAGGCTATAGCAGGCTACTTCTCCGCAGAATATCTGCGTGAGATCTCCCGTGCGGATGTTATACTCAATATGGGTATCTTAAGGCAGAAGTTCGGCGACCGTGCGGTTTTGCGTGCGCTCCATTTCTTCGAGGAAAACGAGCGTGTGGACAAGCTGGTACATTCGCTGAGGCATCAGCATTTCGATGATTTCCTAAGTTCGATAAACGAAAGCGGAAACTCAAGCTACAAGTACTTACAGAATATATTTGCCGTTTCGGACTATACGCATCAGGCGGTAGGCATCGCACTGAACGTTGCGGAACACGCTCTTACAAGAAAGGGTGCGTGCAGAGTTCACGGCGGAGGCTTTGCGGGTACTATACAGGCATTCGTTCCGCAGGATATTTTAAAGGGCTTTATAGTTGATATAGAAAAGGTATTCGGTGCAGGAAGCTGTCACGTTCTTTCGATACGTCCCGTCGGAGGTACTGAGGTACAGCTCTGATTGCGACGGGTAAAACAAAACAGCCCTTTCGGGCTGTACAGACTGTCGATAAACCTCTTGATTATTTAAAAATGGGGTCGCAGGGGCGTAGCCCCCGACAGGGTCTAGGGGCGGTAGCCCCAGTAATATAGCCCCTTTCCCGGGGAAAGGGGTTTGGGGATAGGGATTGAGAATTTGCTCTATTTTTACAAAAATAGACTTTTTCTACAAACTGAACAGCCCTTTCGGGCTGTAATGTATATCGTCAGATGACAAACTCCTCATACTCATACTTATGCAACTTGTCCACAAGGGCGGTTACGGCGATGCCGTTTTCGAGGTACTCCTCGCTCAGCACCTTTCCGTGTGAGTGGAGAGCCGCCGCAAGTCCCGACTTGTCATACGGTATCAGCATTTCCATACGGCTTACCTTGTCGGTAAGATTATCCGATATGGCTTTCAGCAGTTCGTCAAATCCCGTGCCGTTCTTTGCGGAAATCATTACGGTATTTTCTGCGGGCGGCAGTTCATAATCGAGCTTGTCGCATTTATTGAGAACGGTTATTACCGGTATTTCGCCGCATCCAAGCTCCGACAGCAGAGAAAGCGTTGTTTGTGCTTTTTCTCTTGCCTCCGGATCGGACGCATCGCAGACGTGCAGGATAATATCCGCACTCGCCGCTTCTTCAAGCGTTGACTTGAACGCTTCTACAAGGTGGTGAGGAAGCCGTCTTATAAGCCCTACGGTATCTACAAGCGTAAGACTTCTTCCGTCGGGCAGCTCTATTGCCCTTGAGGTAAGATCCAGCGTTGCGAACAGCTTGTCCTCGGCAAGAACACCTGCGCCTGTAAGAGCATTGAGCAGGGTCGATTTTCCGGCATTCGTATATCCTACGATAGCGCCGACACATACGCTGTCTTTCTTACGGCGGCGACGTGACAGATCACGGCGTTTTTCAAGTTCTTTAAGTTCATCGCTGAGTTTATCTATTCTGCGTCTTATGTGACGGCGATCGGTTTCAAGCTGGGTTTCACCCGGTCCTCTCGTTCCTATACCGCCGCCAAGACGTGACAATGACGTACCTATTCCCATAAGACGTGGCAGACGGTATTTAAGCTGAGCCAGTTCAACCTGAAGCTTTCCCTCATTTGTCACTGCTCTGCCGGCAAATATGTCAAGGATAAGCATTGTGCGGTCGATAACACGCACCGAGGTTATATCCTCGATATTGCGTATCTGGCTTGAGCTTAGCTCCATATCAAATATAATAAGCTGTGCGTCAAGATCCTTTGCGGCGGCACTGAGTTCTTCAATCTTGCCCTCGCCCAGAATTGTCGCACTTTCGATAGCAGGACGTTTCTGAATAATACGGCACACAGTCACCGCACCTGCGGTTTCAGCCAGTTCTTCAAGCTCGTCCATAGATATTTCCGCATCATATTCGCCGGTATCTACTCCTGCGAGTATGGCACGGGTTAATTCGTTTTCCTTTAAGATCGGATTGTTTACGGCTGATTCGTTCATAATGTTCCTTTCCGGTTTATAAATAATCAATAATAAAGTAAATTTATGCGGTAATCCGCAAAAGGTGGTAATCTTTATGAAGTTCAAAGAATACGACGTAATAATTGTCGGCACAGGCGTTTCAGGTCTTTATGCCGCACTCAACCTTGACAGCAGTATGCAGATACTTATGCTCTCAAAGCGTGAGCTGACGCTGTGCAACTCGGCTCTCGCACAGGGCGGTGTCGCCGCTGTAATGGACACGTCAAATGACAACTACGAACTGCACATCAAGGATACTCTTATAGCCGGCGGCTACAAGAACAATATCGACAATGTACGCATACTTGTCGAGCAGGGTCCGAAGGACGTTAAGAATCTGCTCAATTACGGAGTTGACTTTGACAGAAAGCAGGACGGCTCAATCGACCTTACCCTTGAGGGCGGTCACTGCCGTCACAGAATCGCTCACCACAAGGACAGCACCGGCTTTGAGATAGTTACTTCGCTTATCGAGGGCGTAAAGAAGCTGTCCAATGTCACAATTCTTGAAAACACTCACCTGCTCGGCCTTACCAAGCGAGGCGACGATTTCCTGTTTGATGTGCTTCACGAAGGAAAGCACAGTTATTATACCACAAAGAACACCATACTTGCAACAGGCGGTATAGGCAGAGTTTACGATTATACAACAAACTCTGCGATAGCAACGGGCGACGGCATACAGTTTGCTTATAATATGGGGGCTGATATTCAGCATTTAAGCTATGTGCAGTTCCACCCCACAGCCTTTGCCGACCACGAAAACCGTGAGTGCTTCCTTGTATCCGAGGCGGTACGAGGCGAGGGCGCATATCTGCTCAACTGCAACAAGGAGCGTTTTATGCACAAGTATGAGCCTGAACGTAAGGAGCTTGCTCCCCGTGACGTAGTTTCAAAGGATATGATGAAAGAGCAGAAAGAAACGGGCAGTGACAAATTCTATCTTGATATTTCGTACAAGGATCCCGAATTTATCAAAAACCGCTTTCCTATGATATATAATAAGGTTCTTGAAAAGGGCTACGATATGACCAAAGAGCCTATCCCGATATACCCCTGTCAGCACTATCTTATGGGCGGTATCGGCGTAAACGGACACGGCGCTACGAATGTAAAGGGCTTATATGCCGCAGGAGAATGTGCACATACCGGCGTTCACGGCATCAACCGCCTTGCAAGCAATTCTCTGCTTGAAGCGCTGGTATTCAGCCGTCTTATCGCAGAGGACATAAACAAGAACAATACCCACAGAGAGCTTGGAACGCTTGAGGCTGATTATCCATTGCCCGACGGCAAGCCGCTCCCTAAGGGAATACGCACCGAGATAAGACACATAATGCAGCGTTCTTATTTCGTTGTACCTGACTATGTTGAAGCGGCAAAGGATATAAAACGTGTAACGGAGCTGAAGGACCTGCTCGATAACGGCGGTTTTGAGGTAACTCCCGACTATATCGAAGCAAAATCACTGACGACAGTTGCTTACATAATCCTCAGCGAAGTAGTCGCAGAGGGAAAGGAAAAGGGCATTATATAATGAAATTATTACAGTTTTACGTTGACGATCTGATAAAAAGAGCGATAACAGAGGATATAAACTACATAGACAGCACCACCGACCTGCTTATTGACGCGGACGATATTTCGGAGGCATATTTTGTATCAAAGGCTGACGGCGTTCTTGCGGGAATTGATGTTGCAATGCGTGTTTTCACATTACTTGACGACACTATCGAGATGAATATTCATTTCAAGGACGGCGACGCTATAAAGAAGGGCGACGTTATCGCCGAGTTCAAGGGTCACACCTGCGCTATGCTGAAGGCTGAGCGTACAGCGCTCAATCTTTTACAGCATATGAGCGGTATTGCAAGCTATACAAACAAGTGCGTAAAGGCAGTCGAGGGTACTGATGCTTCTATCGCAGATACGAGGAAAACGCTCCCCGGCTTACGTCCTTTGCAGAAATACTCCGTAGTGGCAGGCGGCGGAAGAAACCACCGCTACAATCTTACCGATGCGGCAATGCTCAAGGACAACCACATTGACGCATACGGCGGTATAACACAGGCTGTTACAGCTCTGCGTAAAAAAGCGGGACATATGCTTCAGATCGAGGTCGAGGTACGCAACTTTGACGAGCTGAACGAGGCGCTTGCGGTAAAGGCAGACGTTATTATGCTTGACAATATGAGCTGTGAGGATATGAAGAAAGCGGTAGAAATAACCGCAGGCAGAGCAAAGCTGGAAGCCAGCGGAAACGTAACGCTCGACAATATCCGTGACGTTGCGCTGACGGGCGTTGATATAATCAGCCTCGGTGCGCTTACTCACAGCGTGACAGCTTTTGATATTTCGATGAAGTGGAAGAAAAAGGCATGACAAACTGTGATTGCTGCGTAAACTATGTTTATGATGATGAGTACGACTGCTACACCTGCCTTGTAAATCTTGACGAGGACGAAATGCGCCGTTTTATAACGGGCGACAACTACAACTGCCCGTATTTCAGAAACGATGATGAATACGAGCTTGCAAGAAAGCAGTAACGCTGAAAGGAAAAGCTATGACAAAGATACCGAGAGGTGACAAATCATATATCGGAAAGGTTGTCACTGTGACAGTTGACCGACCGATAGGCACACATCACCCCAAGCACCCGGAGATAGTATATCCGATAAACTACGGCTATGTCGAGGGGCTTCTCGGCGGTGACGGCGAGGAACAGGACGTATATATTCTCGGTGTTGATAAGCCGGTTGACAAGGCAGAGTGCGTTATCATCGCAACTGTTATGCGTACAGACGATAACGAGGACAAGTGGGTAGGAGTGCCGTCTGAGCTTGTCGGCTCTGAGATTTGCTGTGAGTGCAATATAATAAATGCCGTTCATTTTCAGGAGCAGTTCCACACCTCTGAGATATTCGCCTTATACGAAAAGACCTGCGGTGCGGTAATGTACACAGGGGACGGCGATGACCGCAGATATTTTCTTATCAAGAACAACAGCGGTCATATCGGCTTTCCGAAGGGTCACATCGAGTACGGCGAGAACGAGCGTGAAACCGCTCTGCGTGAGGTTTTCGAGGAATGCGGACTTGAAGCGGAATTAGATGAAGATTTCCGTGCGGAGTACACATTCCACACACTTGACAACACCGAAAAGACAAGCGTATTCTTTGCAGGAAGGTTTGACAGGGATGCCGCCGTGAAGATTCAGCAGGAAGAAGTAATAGGCGACTGGCTGTTAAGCTACGGGGAGGCTATGAACAAGCTGAACTGGGAGCAGGACAAGGCGATTTTAAAAGCCTGCGAGGAATATCTCAATTCAAAGCAGAAGTAATTATATATTTATAAAATACCCTTGCGAAACGTTCCGGAGTTTGCAAGGGTATTTCAGTTTGTAGAAAAAACCTATTATTGAAGCTGTACTGTGAAATATTTCACTAACACTGCTTAAAACACTTTCCTTAATGACAAGGTATTAATAATTTCGTGAGTGCATCGGTACAACTGCACTGACATTAACCTTTCAAAAAAACGCCACTAACTTAAGATATATGTA
>OLNP01003254.1_pt1 | contig 10932 bp, 7 predicted proteins | sample 1671951 | NCBI WGS metagenome assembly OLNP01 (sample SAMEA3136629, study PRJEB25190) | human gut metagenome | biome: human gut; feature: human-associated habitat; material: faeces | place: Austria | collected 2013
GATTTATTAAATATTTTTTATAAATTTTAAGTATTTATAGTAACATTATCCCAAGATGCTCTATTATTAATACCTATAAGCCAATTTAGAGCATAGTGTCTTTCCTTAATAACTCCTTCATTTAACCCAGCTGGCATTTCTTCTTTTTTTATTCTTGCTTCTACACAGGCCCAATCATAACGAAGAATTAAATCTGCTTCATCAAGTATTTCTTTTTTACTTCTAGGCTTACTTTTTTTAATAATTTCAGTTAAATCATCCATTGTCCACATTATTCTTGCAATAGCTTCTACATTACATATTTTATCTGGATAAGGTAAATCTACATAACCTAAGGCCCATAAAAGTACTTGACAACATTCATATCTCCAAGATTTATCTATACATACCCATTCTGGTGGATTTTCACTTTCTACATATTTTTTCTCTTCTGGGGATAGATATGGCTTTATATGATAAATTTTATCTACCATATCATAAAATTTTCTAGCCTCTCTAATATTATGTCTACTACACATAACCTCTGAAAAAATACATACTCCAAAAAGAGCTGCTAAACGTGCTGTTATTTCATTTGGATTACGAAGTACTGCCTCTTCTTCCATAATAGAGTTTTTTAATTTAGGCATAAAAGGAATATTCTTTTCTTTTAACTTTTCTATAGACCTTTCTCTTCTTTCTATATCACACTCTTTTTCCTCTATATCTCTATCTAAAATATCTGAATTTCCTATTGGAAAGTATTCTGTAAATTCACTTTTTCCTGTAGGAGAAATAAGCATTTTTCCCTTTCCATCATAAAGACAATTATCTGGCATAAATAAAAGTCCATTAAGTTTTTGAGCTACAACAAACATTGAATTTATAATAAAGTTTGTACGTTTTTCTATGTCATTTTGAACAAATCTACATCCTATACAACAATTAAATATTGCTATTTGTTTTAATATTTGTTCTTGAAGCTTTTTGTCTTCCATACTATTTTGAGAATAAAAATTTATCATAGATTGTAAATGTTCTTCAAGAAAAGATTTTTCCATATTAATAAAAAACTCCATAGTTGTATCATCTTTAAATGTTATTAAAAGTTTTTTATTATCTCCATTTGAACCTAATTCTGCTTTTTTAACTACTTGTGAAAATGTATCTGCTATTACTTGAGCAACGTCTCTATTTCTTCCTATAACTGTGTATAATGTAATATTCATTACAACTTCTCCTTAATAAAATATTTTTAGTAAATGTTTTCATATATTATACCATATTTTTATATTATTTTTAATTTAAATTATAATTTATTTATATAAATCCTTTGGAATATTAATCCTCACTTTCCATAAAGATTCTAGTTTATAAAAAACTCTTTTGCACATAATAATAGTGCAAAGCAAATTAGCTTAACAAAATAATTACTTAAAAGTAATTTTTGCAAAGCAAATTTACTTAGCAAAAAAATATTTATTTAATAGAGGAGGAATTTATTATGTCACAACAAAAAGCAGTTCCAGAAGCAAAAAATGGTTTAGCCAAATTTAAAAATGAGGTAGCTAGTGAAATGGGAGTTCCTTTTACTGATTACAACGGAAACCTATCTTCAAAACAATGTGGAAGCGTTGGAGGAGAAATGGTTAAAAGAATGGTAGAACAATACGAACAAAACATGAAGTAAAACAGTAAAAAGGTAATGACAAATTCTTGTCATTACCTTCCTCTTTTTTTACTTTCTATTTAGTTGTTATGATTATTTCATCATTTTGTCCATCTATTACAGCAGTTGAACCATAATGAATATCACCTTTTATTATTCTTCTTGCTAAGTTATTTTCTAGTGTATTTTGAATATATCTCTTAAGAGGTCTTGCACCATAAACTGGGTCATAACCTTCTCTTGCAAGGATTGTCTTTGCATTTTCAGTTACTTCTATATTTATATTTTTATCTTTTAATCTTTCTTTTAATTCTCCTAAGAATATATCTATAATCTTCTTAATTCCTTCTTCTGATAATGGCTTAAACATTATAATATCATCTACTCTGTTTAAGAATTCAGGTTTAAATTTCATCTTTAAAGTATCCATAACTTGTTTTTTAGATTCTTCACTTATACTTTCTCCATTTTCATTTAAAAGATATTGAGAACCTATATTAGAAGTCATTATAATTATTGTATTTTTAAAGTCTACTGTTTTACCTTTATTATCTGTTAATCTTCCATCATCTAATATTTGAAGGAACATATTAAATACATCTTCATGAGCTTTTTCAATTTCATCAAAAAGTATAACACTATATGGTTTTCTTCTTACAGCTTCAGTTAATTGTCCACCTTGTTCATATCCTACATATCCTGGAGGCGCTCCAACTAATCTAGATACGGCATGTTTCTCCATATATTCAGACATATCAATTCTTATCATAGCATCTTCACTATCAAACATTGTTCTTGCTAATGTTTTTGCAAGTTCAGTTTTACCAACACCAGTTGGTCCTAAGAATATAAATGAACCTATTGGTTTGTTTTCATCCTTAAGTCCTGCTCTTGCTCTTAAGATAGCACTTGATACAGCTTCTATTGCTGTTTCTTGACCAATTACCCTCTTTTCAAGTTCATCATCTAATCTTAATAATTTTTCTCTTTCACTTTCAAGAAGATTAGCTACAGGAATGCCAGTCCATTTAGATAAGACTTGAGAAATTTCATCTTCAGTTACTTCTTCTTTAAGAAGAGCACCTTCATAATTATCCTTTACTTCCTTTTCTTTTTGTTTAATTTCTTCTTCAATCTTAGGAATTTCAGAATATCTTATTTCAGCTACTTTATTATAGTCATAGGCTCTTTCATATTTTTCTAAGTTTCCTCTTGCTTCGTCAAGTTTTGTCTTTAATTCTTTAATTGATGAAATATGTTCTTTTTCTTTTTCATATTTAGCAGTCATTTCATCATTTTTTTCTTTTAATTCTGCAAGTTCTTTTTCTAGGTCTTTAAGTCTTTCAACTGAACCATCATCTTTTTCTTTTTCTAGAGCTTCTTTTTCAATTTCTAATTGGAATATCTTTCTTCTTATTGTATCAAGTTCTGTTGGAAGAGAATCTATTTCAGACCTTATCATAGCACCAGCTTCATCTATTAAGTCAATTGCTTTATCTGGAAGATATCTATCTTGAATATATCTATCAGAAAGTTTTGCAGCTGCAACTATTGCAGAGTCATGAATTCTTATTCCATGATGTATTTCAAATTTTTCTTTTAATCCTCTTAAAATAGAAATAGTATCTTCTACTGTTGGTTCATCAACAATAACAGGTTGGAATCTTCTCTCTAAGGCTTTATCTTTTTCAATGTATTGTCTATATTCATCAAAAGTTGTAGCACCTATACAATGTAATTCTCCCCTTGCAAGAAGTGGTTTTATTAAGTTTCCAGCATCCATTGCACCATCTGTTTTACCAGCACCAACTATTGTGTGAATTTCATCAATAAATAGTATTATCTTTCCTTCGCTGCTTTGAACTTCTTTTAAAACAGCTTTTAATCTTTCCTCAAATTCACCTCTATACTTTGCACCAGCTATTAGTGAACCCATATCAAGAGAGAATATTATTTTATCTTTTAATCCTTCAGGCACATCACCCTTTACAATTCTTTCAGCTAATCCTTCAACAATTGCAGTTTTACCAACACCAGGTTCACCAATTAAAACTGGATTATTTTTTGTTCTTCTTGAAAGAATTCTTACAGTTCTTCTTATTTCTTCATCTCTTCCTATTACTGGGTCAAGTTTATGTTTTTTAGCTAAATCAACTAAATTTGTACCATATTTAGCAAGAGCATCATAAGTTCCTTCTGGGTCTTGAGTATCTACTCTTTGATTTCCACGAACCTCTCCTAATACTTTCATAAATTTATTTTTATCTATTCCATAATTTCTTAAAATGTCACCTACTTGGCCATTTTTATCTACATCTATAATTGCAAGCATTAAATGTTCTACACTTACATAAGAATCTTTAAATTGTTTTGCTATTTCTTCTGCTTTAACTAAAACACTTTCTACTTGTCTTGTTATATAAACTCCACCACCATCTGCTCCACTTCCTGAAACTGTTGGCATAGATTTTAATTTTGCATTTATTGAATTTTTTAATCCCTTTATATCAATACCCATTTTAGTAAAGATATTTGGGATAAGTCCATCCTCTTGCTCTACTAAAGCAGAGAAAAGATGTATTACTTCTATTTGCTGATGATTATATCTTACAGCAGTTGAATTTGCATCATTTAAAGCTTGTTGAACTCTTAATGTCATTTTTTCTACATTCATAATTTATCCCTCCTGGATATTATTTTTCTTCCATGCTTATATAATAGCACTAAAGTCAAAGAAAGTCAAAGTAAAATTTAATTTTTTTTAGATTTTTTTTCAGAATATTTAAAATCTTTTTCTTTTATTTTAACACATACTTTACCATATTCAATGTAAATTATTTCCTATTGTGCTTTTATATTTTTATTTATATAATTGTAATTAGTTATTAATATACAAGGAGGAATTTTTTATGGAAATATCTTTAGCTTCTTCTACTGCTACTTCTGATGAAGTTTCTTTATCATCAATAGAAAAACTAATTAATAATTTAATAGATTGGGCTACAAATAATGGCATAAAAATATTAATTGGTTTAATAATTTTAGCAGTTGGTTGGAAAATCATTAAAAAATTAATGAAGGTATTTAACAGTTTTTCAAGTAGAAAAGAAATTGATTCTACTCTTCATTCATTTTTAGGTGCTTTTTTAGAATTAGCACTTAAGTCACTTTTAATAATATGTGTTCTTGGTTATGTTGGTTTTGAAATTACAGGCCTTGCTGCTTTACTTGCTTCTGCTGGTTTTGCTCTTGGTTTAGCATTACAAGGAAGTTTATCAAACTTTGCTGGTGGAGTTATAATTCTTATAATGAGACCTTTTAAAATTGGAGACTTTATAGAATCTTCTGGTAATACAGGTACTGTTGAAAGAATTGAATTATTTTATACTCATCTTATAACTCCTGATAATAAAGCTATTATGATTCCAAATGGTTCTCTTTCAAATAGCACCATTATAAATTATTCTTCTAAAGATACAAGAAGAGTAGATTTAGTTTTTGGAGTTGGATATGAAGATGATATTCTTCATGTTAAAAGAGTTTTATCTAATATAATTGATAGCTGCCATTTAATATTAAAAAATCCAGAACCATTTATAAATATATGTGAACATGGAGATAGTTCTGTAAATATTGCTGTAAGAGTATGGACAGATACAAGTAATTATTGGAATGTATACTTCTATTTAATTGAACAAGCAAAAATTAAGTTTGATGAAGAAAATATTAATATTCCTTATCCACAAATGGACTTACATATTCAAAACAAATAAATTAACTTAATTCAAAAATAGTAGTTTTCTTATGACTAATAGTTTATAAATTGAAGAACACTTGTTAAAATTAGTGTTCTTTTTTTATTATATTAGTAAATTATATTGTTTCTTAAGTTTGAAAAAATAGTTAAACTTATGATTTTTTTGAATTATTACTTTGTTTTTACATTGTAGGAAATGTGAAGTATGGTATTATTATAATATAATTTATTAAGATTTTTTGGAGGACTAAATTGAGGAAGGAACATATAATTTATAATTCTAATATTCCTGTAAAAATAACATATGCTTCTGTAAGGGAATATCCTCTTCATTGGCATAATTCTGTTGAAATAATTTATGTTCTTAAGGGTATGGTGAATATTTCTATTGATACAGATAATTATTCTATTTTTGAAAATGAAATTGAAATTATAAATACTAATGAAAGTCATAGAATTCATTCAGATGAAGATAATCTTGTTCTTATATTTCATATAGATTCTTCTTTTTTAGAAAAATATTATAAAGATATTTATAATATTTTCTTTTATACAAATACCTCTAAAGAAGATTCTCAAGAGGGAGAGGAATATTTAATTTTAAAAAAACTTCTTGCAGAAATACTTTGTGAAATGGTTCAAAGGCAGGAGGATTATGATGAAGAAATTGAATCTATTGTTATAAAACTTCTTTTCCATATTATAAATAATTTTCATTATTTAATTTCTGGTGAAGGTGATTTAAGTGAGGAGCAATTTGATAGATATCATAGAATTTCAAAATATATATTTAGTAATTACAATAACAATATAACTCTTCAAGATATAGCTAAAAAGGAGTTTTTAAGTCCTGATTATTTATCTCATGATTTTAAAAATGCTACTGGCTATAGCTTTACTGACCTTCTTAATTTAACAAGAGTTGAAGAGGCTATGAAACTTTTATTAGATTCAAATATGAGTCTAACTGAAATTTCAGAAGAAGTAGGATTTTCTCATACAAGATATTTAAATAAACACTTTAAAAATTATTATCATCTTACTCCTCTTCAATTTAGAAGGAAAAATAAAGTTGATGATAAAATCTTAGATAAACTTAAAAATTTAACTGAATATCCATTAGAAAATTCAATTTCACTTTTATCTTCCTATCTTGAAAATTATGAAAGATTTAATTATGAAAATAAACTTTGGAATATTGATGCTGATATGTCCTCTTCTTTAGGGGATTATACTGAAGACTTTAGAGAGATTATAACTCTTGGAGATGCTTTTGATTTATTAATAGAAGATAATAAAGATATTCTTGAAGAAATTCAAAAAGAAATAAACTTTACCTATGGCAGATTAGAAAATTTGTTTCATAGTGATATGGGAGTTTTTAAGCATGGTCCATTTTTTAATTGGAATAGAAGTAAATCTGTTTTAGAATTTTTAAGTTATCAATATATTATTCCACTAATTGTTTTAGATAATACAGAATTTACTTTAGAAGATTATAAAAATGCACTAGAAAGCTTTTTTTCATATTTTTCTGATTTAGAATATGATTATCTTAATGATATAATATTTCAAATATCCTCTTCTCTTTCAGAAGAAATTGAAATTCCATTAAGAGAATTTATAGAAAAAGAACTTAATCATTCTGTTTTAGATAAAAAATTTGTTCAAAACAGAGAACTTAATCCAATTTATGATACTTCTTATATGATTCCTTATATAATTCATAAAGAACTTTTCACAAATGAGGATTTAAGCTTTTTAAAAGCCTTTGATGTTATAGAAAAAGAACCTAGATTAAATAATGAAGTTTTTATTGGGGCTTCTGGTTTAGTAAATGATATGAATATAAGAAAACCATCTTATTATGCCTATTATCTTTTAAGTAAACTTAATGGAACTATAATTTCTAAAGAAGATGGTTATATTATAACTAAAAATGGAAATGAATATTCTATACTTTTATATAATTATAACCCTATGATTGATAATATTTTAAAATCAAATTATTCATCAAATAAAATATCTTTATCAAAGGCTTCAGTAAAAAAGGTTTCTCTTAATTTAAGAAATATAAATATGGATTCAAAAATTACTATATATGAAATAAATGAAAAAATAGGTTCTTCTTATAACTACTGGCTTTCTATGGGGAGTCCTGATAGATTAAGTAAAGAAGAAAGAGAAATTTTATCTAAAGCATCCTTTCCAAAAGTTGAATTTAGATATTCAAAGAAAAGTCCAATATTAAATATTATAACTAAGCTTAATGGTTATGGAGCTACTTTAATTCTTATAACACCAATTGTAAAAAAAGCAGAGAAAAATTAAATTTTTCTCTGCCTTTTTTATATGCTATTTTCTTTTTCCATAGCTAATGAAAAATATTTTATTGATTCCTTAAATTCATCTAAATTATAATACATATTTCCCATTTCCATATATCTTTTTCTTCTTTCCTCTTTTGAACCATATTTAAGAAGGGAATCTAAAGATAAATTCATATAAAGTTCAGCACTTCTATAGTTGCCTTCTTGTTGAAGTATTATTCCTTTTAAATAATAAGCTCTTTCTATTAATTCTATTTTATTAGTTTCTATTGCCATATTTAAAGCTTCATCAACTAATTCATAGGCTTTGTTGGCTTCAAAATTATCTAAAAATATTTTTATACATCTATTTAAGAATTTAACATACTCTTCTTTATTTTCTTTTGGGAATATAGCAATTCCTTCCATAATTTCATTGGTTGCTATGGTTTTTTCATTTGCTTTAAAATAAGCTTCTCCATAATCACCCTTTGATAAAGCTACTAATACATCATTTTCTTCATTACATTCATATGCTTTTTCTATATATTCTTCCACTTCACTTTTACCTAAAACAATACAAGATAAGGCATATTGATGATATATTTTTCCTCTTTGAAGCTTATCCTCAATACTATTTGCATACATTACAGCTTCTTGTAATAGATTATAAGCTTCTTCTTCTTTAGAAAGCTTACAATAACATATAGCTTCATCATAAGCTATATTAGAGTAAGAACTTTTATCTTTTATTTCATTATTTCTTAGAATTTCTCTAAGTTTATTATAATAAGTTATAGCTTCTAAATACTCATTATTTTGGAATAAATATTGAGCCATATCTCTAAAATAAACAATAGTGTTTTCTTCTGTATTAGTTTTTTGATATAAATCATAATATTGAGATATTATTAATTGAATTTTTTCATACTTTTTATCATTTAAATAATATTCAAATAATATATGTACAAGTTGAAAAGATAAATCATAATATTCATAATGATTTGCATAACTTAGATTATATTCTATACTCTCTTCAAAATCATCTTCTTTTTTTTCAATACTCTTTTTTATATTCTCTATATTATCTTCTATTTGTTCATAAACATCTTGAACTAAATACTTAAAATCAACACCAATTTTATCTGCTATATATTGTATTATATCTCTATCTGCCTTAACCTTACCGTTTTCAATACAGCTCATTTTTGATATTGATATTTTATCTCCACAAAGTTCTTTTAAAGTTATTCCTTTATATATTCTAGATCTTTTTATTTTTTCTCCAGTAGACAATATTTCCATAACATTTCCCCTTACAATTTAGTTTTGTAGTTTTCCCATCTTTTTGAAAATCTCTACACCTTCATCTAAATACTTTTTAGCCAAATCATCTTCTCTTTTATCTAAATAGAATTTTGCTATGGCAATTGCCAAATTACTTGCTTCTTCATTTAAATTAAATTCTTTTGCCATATTATAAGTACTAACTAAAATATCTTTAGCCTCTTCTGTTTTTTCTTCAATTGTAAGAATTCTATGTTTAAGCAAATTAACTTCTATAATGCTTTTTATATTATTTCTATCTAGTCTTAAATCTAATTCTTCAAGAGTTTCTTTACATTTAAATAAATCTTTAATTTTAATGTAGTTTTTACATAAGTTTATTAAAGTATCTACTAATTCACTATCATTGTTTCTTAATCGTATTTCTTTAGATAATTCAAAATGTTTAAATGCTTCATCAATTTCATTAAAGTTATAAAATAACTTTCCTAAAGTATTTTCTATATTTGAGATAGTACTTGATTTTTCAATTTCTTTATAGACTTCTAAGGCTTTTGTAGAATATTTTATAGCATTTACTGAATCATCTTTTTTATTATATTCATCTGATAAAGAAATAAGACTACTTGCATATTGTTCTTTATTTTGAATTTCATTAAACTTATTTTTAGCTAAATTTGTGTATTTTCTAGCTTCCTCTGTTTGTTCTATAGTAAATAAAACTTTTGCCATGTTGTAGTAAATTTCTCCTAGCAAGAAATCATTTCCAATGTTATTATCAGTATAAACTTTATCAGCTTGTTTTAAATAACTACTTGCTGAATGATATGCTTTAAGCTTTAATGTAATTTTAGCTAAATTTAAAAAACTTTTTATTATTTCTTCATATTTATTATTTTTTATAAAAATAACATTTGCAGACATTAATAATTGTTGAGCTGTTGCAAATTCTTCTTTATTCATATTAATTTCTGCTCTTAAAAAATAACATCTTGCTTTTTTATATTCTAAATTATATTTTTCTGCATATTTTAATGCTTCATCTATATAAACTTCACCTTTTTCATATTTTCCACTAATTATGTATGACTCAGCTAATTGTTCATAGTAAGTACAAATCTTTTCAGCTTGACTTTCTTCTGATTCCATTAAAACAATTTCGCCCTGCCAGGTTGCATTCTGTCGATACTGAACGCACACCAGAAATGTTCCCTTTGTGCCTTTTTGTTCTAATACAGTTTTAGGTTCAACAGCTTTAGGAATTGTTTCTCTTTGCTGTGGAGCTTTTTCTCTCAAAAAAGACCTGCTCTTTGTTGATGCTTCCGGAAAATGAAGTTTATCATACAGTTTTTCCATCTCATCCAAAAGCTCAACGACATTTTTAAAATTCGTCGCCTCTTTTTTATAACAATGATAAAGACGTCCTTTCATTTCTTCCTGCGCAATTTCGTCTACACATATATTTACAAGATTAGGTGCCGCCTTTATTCGTCCTATATTTTGTCCGCTTCTCATATTTTCATACACCACACCTTTACCTCTTAACCTTCAAAGGTCATTCTGCCCGTTGAAGGTAATCTTTGATTTTTTCTGTTCAACATCCACAATAGATGAGACATAATATTCTAAATACTGTGCCCATGTTTTATGCTCACGGCTGAAATATTTTGTAATTCTATCATAAATCTGAGGACAATTTTCCTGTTTTGTCCCTACCAGTAAAATCAAAAACTGATTCGGGCTGTATCTGGTATAAGAGTCGCCTTTACGCAGTGAACATTTAATTGTACGATCCAACTCTTCAGATAACACCTTCAAACGCTCTTTATTTTCTAATGGGCGTCCTTTTCCGTCTGTTAACGTTACCAACATCAAATAAACAGACTGACCATTTCTTTCGATAATACGGGTCACCAGACGATAGGTAGCAC
>OLNP01003255.1_pt1 | contig 10926 bp, 7 predicted proteins | sample 1671951 | NCBI WGS metagenome assembly OLNP01 (sample SAMEA3136629, study PRJEB25190) | human gut metagenome | biome: human gut; feature: human-associated habitat; material: faeces | place: Austria | collected 2013
TCAGTCACAGGGGAACAAGCACTGGAGGCCCTCGATAATCCAAACGACCAGAACTCGTCTTCATCGGCCGCCGTCAACACCTCTTTAGCCAACACTTCTTTAGAACACGTAGCCGAAAATCTCACAAAACGTCTCACCACTCCTGCAGAAGTGCCACTCAAAGATGCCGCTGCCACTCTTTTGGAAAGTTTGTCAGAAAACCTTTCAGGAGAAGCAATCAACCGACGCGAAGAAACCGTCAAAACGTCTACGGGCGACCTACCCGAGAATGAAGAAACCGCTGAAGTGCCTGCCGACAATCTTCCCGAAAGCGTCGATGAACCCGCCACCGCAGTAGTAATGAAGCGCTATGCCGACCGCATTCGCGAGCTTATTCCTCTTGCCAGCGACGAAGTTGCAGCGCAAGCACACGCTCTAGTTAAACGATGCGATGAACTCTACGATCAGGCTAATGCCTTTGCTGAAGAGCTTAGCAACATTTACGAAGATGACGATATCGATGTCGAAGGACTTCAAGCGCGCATGATGGCGGCTCAGCGCGTTAACGAAGCAATTGACGACATCCAGGATGCTGCTTTATCTCGTGAACTTGAATTCATCAAGCTTGCCCAGCGCGCCGGAGAACTATCACCTGAACACGCTCGCGATTTGCGAAACGACGTTTACGTTCAGCGTATGGTAATCAATTAACATTGCCTGAGCTGCGCAATGAGGAGTACCCAAAGTACTCTCGTTCACAATCACGAAACACATTAAGCCTATGATCAGGGTACATGCTTGGATTTTGCCTATCTCTAAGGATTATCCAAGCCGCAAACACTAGCCAATCCGATCTAGCAATTAATCCAGTGATAGGACCCTTATGGCAGCATTCGATCGTATTTCGTGTGGCATTCCTCAGCTTGATACTGTTTTCGACAACATTCGTTTAGGCGACAACGTTGTTTGGCAGCTATCATCACTTGAAGATTTTCCAACATTCGTTGAGCCGTTTGTGGCACAGTGTCTCGCAGACAAACGCCCCATTATTTATATGCGTTTTGCCCCCCATGAGCCTCTGGTAAAACCGCAGCCAGGCGTTACTATTTATGAACTCAATCCTCATAAAGGATTTGAGGCATTCACGATTGAAGTTCGAGAACTTATCACCAAAGAAGGTCGCGAAGCCTGCTATGTATTTGATTGCTTAAGCGAATTGCAAGCTGCCTGGTCTGCTGATCTTATGATGGGCAACTTTTTTAGAGTAACGTGTCCCTACTTATTTGAGCTTGATACCGTTGCTTACTTTCCTATTATCCGCGGAGGTCATTCGTTTCAAACCATTGCGAAAATTCGCGATACTACTCAAGTTCTAATCGACGTGTATTCTTCACCCGAAAACGATCTGTATGTTCACCCTCTCAAGATGTGGAACCGCTATAGCGAAACCATGTTTTTAGCCCACCGCTATTCTCCACAAACCAAAGAAGTTTTTACTTTGACCGATGGCATGGAAGCAAGCAAATTTTATGCCCTTGCAGGCGAGGAAGCTCAAGCGGCGCCCGATCGCAATACCGACAGTTGGGATCGATTTTTGCGTCTGCTCAGTCGGACTTCAGGCAAGGAATTTTAACCGCTAACACCTGCACCAAAATGTGCAACATGATGATTACCAAAGATCCCAAAATGCGCGAAATGGTTAAGCGTTATTTTGAGCCAACCGATTATTTCGAAGTCCGCAATCATATGGTAGGAACCGGAATCATTGGCGGCAAAGCTTGCGGCATGCTTCTCGCGCGCAAAATGATTCAACTGCAACAGCCAGAGGTGTATAAGCACCTCGAACCGCACGATTCGTTCTATCTTGGTTCGGATGTGTTTTATTCCTATTTGGTTGCAAACGATCTGTGGACTATTCGCATAAAACAACGAAGTGAAGAGGGATTTATCGATGAAGCTCCTGCTCTGAAAGAGGGTTTGCTTAATGGGTCCTTTCCTGAGGACATACGCGAACGCTTTATGCGCATTTTGGATTATTACGGACAGGCTCCCATCATTGTGCGCTCCAGTAGCTTCTTAGAGGACGGTTTCGGTAACGCCTTTGCCGGAAAATACGATTCGGTTTTTTGCGCCAACATGGGATCGCTCGAAGAGCGACTTGACGCATTCGAATCGGCAGTACGCCGTGTCTACGCGTCCACTATGAATCCTTCCGCTCTTGAATACCGTCGTCGTAATGGGCTTGATCGTAAAGAAGAGCAGATGGCGCTTCTTGTTATGCGCGTAAGCGGATCGCATTACGGACATCGGTTGTTTATGCCAACAGCTGCAGGTGTTGGCTATTCCCATAGCACCTATCGCTGGTCTGATTCGCTTGACCCGAGCGCAGGGATGCTTCGTCTTGTTGCGGGGCTCGGTACAAAAGCCGTCGATCGAACTCAGTCAGACTACCCACGCATTATTAGCCTTGATAAGCCTTTGGCACAAACAAATCAAACTTGGGCAGATAAACATCGTTATTCTCAGCATAATGCCGATGTTCTCGATCTAGAAAAACGCACCATAACCGAATGCAACGTGCTCGATTTGGCTGATTTGTTTCCCCGCTTTGCCCAACAAGCCGTGTTCGAACACGATCGCGAAGCGGAGGGGAGACTGCGCGAACGAGGTCAGTTTCGTCCCGTTTTATTCGCTTCGTGTCAGGGGCTGGCTGAAAACCGCGAATTTACGACGCTAATGGCGAATATGCTTTCGACCTTGGAGCGCTGTTACGAACATCCCGTCGATATTGAATACACCGTAAATGTTGGCAAGGACAACGAGTTTGTTGTTAATCTTCTGCAATGCCGACCGCTTCACCTGTTGCAATCTGGAAAGCGTATTGATTTACCAAAGCTGCTCCAAGAAGATACGTATTTCAGCATTAAGCAGTGCGCGATGGGAAAATCGCGTGTTACCCCCATCGATGTCGTAGTAGTAGTTGATCCCTTTCATTATTATCAGTGTCCCCACATCGAAAAGCCTACGGCAGCACGTCTCATTGGAATGGTTAACGAGCATTTTCGCAATACGGGCAAAAATTGTTTGCTGCTGGTACCGGGGCGTATTGGCACTTCCTCTCCTGAGCTTGGCGTGCCTGTCGCCTTCGCCGACGTAAGTAATCTTATGGGCATATGCGAAGTTGCTTCTTCGGAAGCTGGTTATTCGCCCGAGCTTTCCTATGGCAGCCATTTGTTCCAAGACCTGGTAGAGGCAGATATCTACTACGGAGCCTTGCTAGAAGATCGTTCACACGTGTACTACAACCCTCATTTTGTTGAACGTTTTATCGATATCACAGCAGAAGTACTGCCATCGACTGTTACGCCATCGGCGGGAATGGCATCGGTCGCAACGCCGTCGGCGGCGATGGCGTCCACTGCAACACCATCGGCGACACAGCAATCCGCAAAAGCTTCTTCTCAATTTGGAAAATCTGCCTCATATGAAAAGACTACAACGTTAGTACAAGTATTTGATACAAGCAATTCCTCGCTCACTTTATGGCATGATTTGCGCACCAATACCAGTATTTGCGGATTGCAGAAAAGTGTCTGTGAATAACAGAGAAGAATTTTGCAAGCTCAGGCCATGATTGATTTAGTTGTGGAGTGCAGAAAAACCTCCGTGAATAACAAAGGGGAATAGGAAATTTGGTAGTTATTGGGGTATTTAGATCTTTTTATCTAATTTTTACCCCTATAACTTAATAATTTGATATGCATGATTTAGCATGCGCCTTTAGAGAAACATCAGCGAACGCGATAAGGCTTCTTGCCCCAATACACTTTCGCGAAATGGCGCTTTGGCAGCTGTATCTTTCCCACCATATCAAGCGTGGTCGTAGCAATATCGCGTGCTGCATGGGGACGTCGCAAAGATTCGCCACCAGAAAGCATAGTTTCAAGCCGCTCGGGATTCGAGTGAATTTGATCAAGTTCGGTGAGGAGCTCTTCGGAAGTTTCCGCCTTTACCGCAGCACCAGCCGCGGTTACGGTAAGCGTATTAGCGCGCTCTTGCCCATAGGATTTACCCACCAAAATTAGTGGCAGGCGAGCACATAAGCATTCTGTAGTTGCTAAGCCTCCCGACTTAGCAATGATCATATCGCTTGCCTCCATAAGCCCTGGGATATCTTCCACATAGTTAAACACCGTAGCGTTAGTGATGTTTCGTTCAGTGAAAAATTCTCGCAACTTATCGGCGTATTCCTTATCCGCTCCTGCAAGAATCGCAAAGTGCATTTTGGAAAAATCAGACAGGCAAGGCAGGATTCTATTTACGATTTCTCGAAAAGGAATATACGGTTGAGATAAACGAGCACCCGCCATGACAATGACGTTAATTTTGTCATGGGGTAAACCGAATTTATCTAAGACAGCATCTCTATCGCATGGTTCTGAAAAGCCCTTACGAACCGGAATGCCCGTCACTTTTATATGACTATCAGGCACTTTTCTTGGCTTGAGTTCTTTTACCATTTCGTCATCTGCGCAACAAAAGAGATCGCAATCAAGATGAGGCCATAAACCTTCCGCGCCGTAGTCGGTCGGCACACACACCATGGGGAACGCTTGTCGAGTTATCATGCGAGCCGCTACGGCAGCATTCGCAGCTACGATATGGGTTGCAATAATCGCAATTGGCCTGCGCTTTTCTACCAGTTTGGTGAAAGGCTTGAACATGCACGGCGACCAGCCCCATCCGCCTGCCCAGAGAAGGCGGCCTGTAAATACATGATGCCAGGTGAAGTCATAAAGCGAATTGAAGACCACCGTTACATTGGCGGTTTTGTCGCCATCGAACTTCACATACCCGTAGTCCAAAATATCCAATACCGCAATTTCAGTATCGGCAGGAAGATTAGGATGTTTTCCACAAAGATCTTCGAGAGCCTGAGAAACAGCTTGAGCAGCGCTCCGATGGCCAGATCCAACAGAAGCATGCACGACAATTACGAGAGGACGCGTAGAATTTTCATCACATGTCGTGGTTATCATCGCGCCTCCCTTCAATTAACGCCTTAGGTGCTTTAGTTCTAACTTTCACATACTGCACTGCGCGCGTAATGCTTACTGCAATGCACGCGTGATGCTTACTGCGCTGCACACGCAACGCTTACTGCAACACACGCGTGATTATCTAGTCTACCTTAGTTTATCGCACCCGTTACCAGCCACAACAAAAGCCACGATCTTGCTACATATGCTTCTTATAAGGGAACATATTTTTTCGACTAGCGGTTATTGTTGTAATCAGGCCTGCTCGCAGGAAATGACTTATGCGCAGGAAGAGACTTACTCACAACTATATCTTGAACCTGCAACTGCAGAGTTAAACACCGTTAACCCATAACCCTAACTACATTCTGAGCTGAAATAAAAACCTTCAGTCGGGCCAAAAATCTCCATCGGATCAAGAATCTTCAGTCGGTCAAGAAAATAGCAGCCATAAGACAAAACCGCCCTGCTTGCATGCAGGGCGGTTTATTGTAAGTCAATTCAATGCAGCTTTAACTCAATGCAGATATGTAAGTTTGCACTAGTTAGCAATCCTGATGGCTAACCCTAATGATCAATCCTGATGCTTAAACCCGATAGTTGATCCTGACGATTAACCCTGATGAATACTAGTTGCAAATCTTTCCAGGATTCAAGATCATGTTCGGGTCAAACACTTGCTTAATGCCTGCCATCAAGCCAATCGCCGTATCGCCAACGGATTCACGCAGGTATTCTTTCTTTGCATGACCAATGCCGTGCTCACCAGAAACCTGACCACGAAGTTCAGTACATTTCTCGTACGCTGCCTTCATAACCTTTGCGCTGCGCTCCAAGAAAACTGCTTCATCCATGTCATTCGCACAGCAGTAAATATGCAAATTGCCATCGCCTGCATGGCCAAATGAGCGAATGCGAACTTCGTACTTATCGCCAATTTCATGAGCATATTCCAAGAATGTTGGAATCTTATCAACCGGAACAACTACGTCCATTTCGTCAATAAGATCAGTTTCCGCTTCGATAACGGTCAAAAATGCACTGCGTGCCTCCCAAACAGCACGCTTGTCAGCAGGATGGCTCAATACCAAGGTGTCGTATGCGCCAATTTCGTCACCAATCTCGGCCAAGGTTTCTGCGCGCTGGAAAATTTCATCCTGATCGTTGCCATCAAGCGTAACCAGAATATAGGCGCCCGCTTCCTTGCCGTCGATCACGGTAGGAATGATCTTATTGCCGGTGTAGTTTGCTGAGGAATCCACGATGTCGCGTTCCATGAACTCAATTGACTGGGGGCTAAGGCCAGCAAGTTTAATCTTTGGCACTGCAGAAATTGCTGCATCGATATCAGCGAAGGGCAAGATGAAGCTGATATCTTCCTTGGGATTAGGAATGAGCTTCAAGGTAAGTTCGGTAATTACGCCCAGCGTACCCTCGGAACCAATCATCAGATGGAGCAAGCTGTATCCGGAGCTTGTCTTAGTAACCGAACGACCAAGTTCCAAAATCTGGCCATTTGGCAAAACAACCGTCATTGCCAGTACGTAATCACGCGTGGTGCCATACTTTACTGCACGCATACCACCAGCATTGGTGCTCACGTTGCCACCCAAAGAACCCGTCTTCTCGCCAGGATCAGGGGGATACATCAAATCATGTTCGAGAGCATCGGCAGCTAAATCGCACAGACGAACACCAGGCTGTACATGAACAAGCAGGTTGTTCATGTCATAGTACAGAATTTTATCCATACGCATGGTGCACAATACCACGCCACCAAACAGAGGTGTTGCGCCACCAACCAAGCCGGTGCCAGCGCCTCGTACCGTAACAGGGATATTGTTGTCATTGCACAGCATCATAATTGCAGCAACTTCAGCCGTGCTTGCAGGCAAGCATACCGCTTCGGGCATTTGCTCGCCATAAATAGGCATTTCGTCATGCGAATAGTCAGCACTGATATCGTCGCCGACATAGCAGTTTGCCTCGCCTACTATTCCTTTAAGTTCCTCGATAAGTTCTGGAGTGAGCTTGTTGTACTCAGCCATCGCAACCTTCCAAATAAAACGAAGTACTTCAATTCAATCAAGGGGATCAATTCAAAAAAACGCTGATATACGATCCCCGCCAAAGATTGATCTTATCGTAGGGAAAAAAGATATATTCCCTGTCTAGGTGAAACTCACCGATCAGCGGACAAACGGTACACCAAGTATGGAGGACTCATTAAGAGCAGGACTCATCGTGATGTCTACTTCCCTGGCGATTTTGTTGATGTTCGCCACGATAGTTAGAGCCATCATGATTAGCGGCACTCTGATTTGTCTCACCTTGAGCCGCTGTGCTTTCGTCTGTTGTGCCTTGACCCGCCGCGCTTCCATTCGTTGCGCTTTGATTCGACGCACCCTGACTTGCCGCGCCTTGATCTATCTCTACTCCTTCTTGAGCCGTAAGGGCACGCAATTCCGACATGGTCATATGAGCTACATCATCTGCTGAGATATCCACTCCCGCATCCACAAGAGAACGCCAGGCTAAATACTTCCCCATACCAAGACCCGCTTCGTGCGCCTCGTGATGTTCTGCGGAAGTAGCACGAGAACAGTGCACACCTTGCCCTGCTGATGAGAAGTAACGTTGGCTTGTTTCCTCAAGGTTTGAACATCTGCTATCGTCGTCACACATAACCGTAACTGCAACTGCGGCATCCGCAGTTAAATAACCTTTATTCGTCAGCGAATCATTGAGCGACGCTAGCGCCTCTTCGTATGTCATTCCTACAACATTTGTTTCAGAAAGAATATCTTGTCCGTCAGCATTAACTCCCTCTGCGCTCACCACGCGATCAAAGTAATTCACGCCCAGTTCTATCGAGGGATTAATATCGATCCCCACATACGCTACGGGAGTCTGGTAAACATAAGCACCGCCACCAATCCCGAGAGCTATCAATACTGCACATGCCGCTAGGGCGATTTTTGCCCGAAGAGAAGTTATCACGCGGATCTTTTTCTTAGTCGGAATGCTCGCGTCATCAGCGACGTCAGTTTGAAACGCGTCGCCAGCGGCAACACTAGTTCGAAACGCATCGCTAGTGGCGACGTCAACTTGCCCATCTGCCGCATCAGCCTGATCAACAACACCATCAGTTTGCCTCATGCGCTGAGCTTCTATCATCTCAATGGTGCGCATCTTCAATTGTTCCGGCGCATGAACCTTGTCGAAAGCACCGCTCAAAGCATCGCGCAATTGTCTATCGGATTCGCTCATCGCAGTGCCTCCCGTAATAGTTTCTTGCCACGCGAAATCCAGGAATAAACCGTGCTTTCAGGTTCACCGGTCATCACTGCAATCTCTTTAGCGGTATAGCCTTCATAAAGTGAGAGATATAACTCTGTTTTTGGTGGATCGCCTAAAGAATTAAGTGCACCGAGAATTTCTCGCAAGCCAAACAACGATTGTTCCACCGATGGTTCAGATAACCCCAAAGCGACTTCGTCTGAAGCTTCGCCTGTAGAAATGTTCTCCGCACCTCTTGATAGAGCTTCCCCGGCAAAAGCACCTTTTACATGATTTGCTTGAGCAAGCTGACAATCAAGCGAAACGTCTTTTCTCCTTGCCGCCTTGAGCACGTCTTTGCAGATATTTATCGCCACTCGCAAAAGCCATGCTTTTTTATGCTCCTCGTCGTTAAACAGCTTGTCGCACAAAGCATATTTCATAAAGGTATTCTGAAAGGCATCTTCAGCCTCCGAAGGAGCAAGATACACCAAACAAGCGCGCCACACCGCATCGCCATGGGAATTTATCGTCTGCTCTATGTCAGATGAAGCTCGCATACTAATTTCAGACTCTCTATAGCCTCTCCAACGAATGTCGTGTCTTTGGCTGCGATCTTTTATAAAACCGAAGGCATCGTTAAAAACAACAATTGGCAACTAATTTCGATTGACAACTAATGACAACAAATTTTGTTCGGATAGTTTTGTTCGATTAGTTTTACTCAACTTGTTTTGCTCAACTAACCTTGTTCAATCTCAATATACCTTGAGATATCTAAGCATATAAGCTCAATGCAAATTAGGCGCAATGCCGAGCAAATCCTTTTTGACAGGAATTTCCCTTGTCTGCAGAGCCTGCCTGACCATTCCAAGAAGAATTTGTGCCTACTCTATTTACACCTGTTCCATTAATGCCTGATCCATTTGCGCCTGTCCCATTCATAACACGATGATTTTCGCTGATATATTCGCGATGGTCGCAAATGCCATTATTGTTTTCATCGACATAATTCGAAGAACAATAGGTGTAGCCCTTACAAGCGTTCCCACAGTTGTCACACAAACCATCGTTATTGGCATCGTTACATTTCTGGCGAGCATCTTGATATGAGCTGCCACAGTTGTCGCATATGCCATCATTATTGATGTCGCTGTATTTTTGACAGATCCCCTGATACGCCTGTGATAAACCGGAAGAATTACCGCCTACCGTTTGAGCACTTTGTTCAACCTGAGAATCCTTTACAACAGATCCACCTAGCGCATGAGCAGGCAAAATCGAGCAGCCGGACAAAGTTGCCAGGCAAAGCCCTGCCATCAAAACCACCAACGCCCCAACAAAAGCCAAACGCACTTTTCCCCGAAAGCTCCAACTCGTTTCTTGGCTCGCATTATTAGTACCACTTCTCATAATTGCACCCCTTCGTATCCTTTGTGTCTGAATTTCTTCTTTCACTTAGAACACGAATGGGGTGCGTAAATCCTTGCATATTTTTGAAAAAATCTTAAAACAGGCAATGCGAGAAACTGAGAGAACAAAACCTTTAACAGACAATGTAAGAAGCCGCGAGAACAAAAATCTTAGAAATCGTCAGCAAATTGCTAGTTATCTCGCACCAAGCGCTTAAAGAGCGCCACGAACAAAATTGCACAACCAACAGTCCAACCCAAGGTCACCGCTAAAGGAACCAATGCTTCATTCGTAAATAAGTTACCCTGCATCATCAAGCCCACGAGTGTATTCATGCCACCAGTTGGCAAGTACAAAACAAAGTCAGATACCGTTTCGTTGTAAGCACCAAACATAGGCGCCAATGCTATCAAAATTACAGGAACGGCATACAGTCCCGCAGTCATCTGATCACGCGAAGCAAGCCCCAGCACCAACGAAAGCAGAATTATAGGCAATGACCCAAGAACACCCAATCCCAAATAAGGAAGCAAGAGAGTTACCTCAGAAACATCAGCAATGAAAAAACATGCTGCTGCCACTATAAGCATCATCACCAAAGAAATGAGCGCACGCGACACAATAATTTGTCCAGCACTTACATTCGCAAGCATGAGTGTGCGCAAGGTGTGCTTTTCTTTTTCTTCAGCAATCCCATAGACCACCGCCATGCTTACAACCATACCTATTGCCATGCAAAGCGAAGATGACAACTCGAACGTAGCGAGTATTTGGCCTACTGCAGCTCCCGCCGCATTAGGATCCTCGCCAACGGTTGCTACCCCTACATCACTGAGCATATAGCGGAAGAGCACTGCAAAACCGATTGGCATAATCAAGCACACCAACATACTGGGATTTTTAAACATGTCGATAAAATCTTTTTGGCAAAGAGCCCCAATTTTCCTCATAGTTGCTTGCATTAGAACTCCCTCCCCGTCAAATCCAAAAAGACTTCCTCTAAATTTGGTTCATCAGAATGAATGGATAAACATTCGCCCGATTCTAGCAACTCACTAATTATTGCAGCACCCGCCGCATCTTTGGTAGTTGAAATCACCCCGCGTGTTTTAGTGTGAATGGTGACGTTATTCCGTGCGTGTTCAAGCTTGAGCTTTTCAGGAGAATCGCACGCTGCAATATGGCCTTCGTCAAGAATAGCTATTCTATCGCACAC
>OLNP01003256.1_pt1 | contig 10924 bp, 10 predicted proteins | sample 1671951 | NCBI WGS metagenome assembly OLNP01 (sample SAMEA3136629, study PRJEB25190) | human gut metagenome | biome: human gut; feature: human-associated habitat; material: faeces | place: Austria | collected 2013
CGAACAAGCAATAAAAAAAATAGAGGGACTGCAAAAACTTAGGTTTTGCAGTCCCTCTGTTTTTATTCGGTTAAGTTACAGAACATAGAACAATATGCACACAAAGTGGCACACGCTTGCCAGGTCTATAAAGATATGGAAGACCGAATGTATATATCTTTTCTTGTGTCCGAACATGTACAGTACAGCGCCTATCGAGTACATAACTCCGCCCGCAAGCAGCCACATAAAGCCCGCAAGCCCTATACCGTTCAGAACCGATTTCGCGGTAAAAATTATGCACCAGCCTATTGCAAGATAAGAAATTATTGAGAATATCTTATACTTTTTCAGGTCAATGGCGTTGAGCAGCGCCGCAAATGCGGACATTCCCCAAACGATGCCGAAGACCGTCCAGCCGAGCGCAGGATTCTGCTGGCGCAGAGTGCAAAGCGTAAGCGGAGTGTAAGTTCCCGCTATCATAAAATATATAACGCAATGGTCAAGCACCTGCATTACCTTTTTGCCTTTTTCGACTCGAAGCCCGTGATATATGGAAGAGACGCTGAAAAGAACAACGACAGAAGCGCCGTAAATCGAAGCGGAAACAACGGCATAGGGGTCGGAGTGGGTTGCGGCATAAATGACGCAGAGCACAAGATATGCAATGCCGAGAGCACCTCCGACGATGTGTGTTACCATGTTGAATATTTCTTCACCCTTTGTATAATCGGGCAGTTGTCTGTCTTTGAGTTTTGTCCGTTTCATGTTTCTTCCTTTCCGAACAGTATTTCGTATGTAGTTTTGAAAACTACATACAGTATATACGACAAATGTCTTTTTGTCAATCGGAAAAGAGCGAAAAAACGGAAAAGTCCGAAAAAATATAACGGAGTTCCCGTTTTTATATTGAAAAGACATAAAAAGTATGGTATACTGTATATATTAACTCAAACGGAGAATTATTATGGCTGTAAAAGTTATTATATATATTTGTATCGGAATACTCGCTTATCTGCTCGGCTCGGTCAGCAGTTCCATAATTTTCGGAAAACTGCGCTTCAAAAAAGATGTCCGTGCGCAGGGCAGCGGAAATGCGGGCGCGACAAACGTTGCGCGCGTGTTCGGGTTAAAATTCGGATTTTTGGTGCTTTTTCTCGATGTTGCAAAAGCGGCGATAGCAACTCTCGGCGGTTATTACATAATTCTTTTGATAAACTCGTTTTACCCGTTCGGAGCGGACATAGAACTTTTTCAACAAATAGGAAAATGCGTTGCGGGCTGCTGCTGTGTTCTGGGACACTGTTTCCCGCTTTATTACAAATTCAAGGGCGGAAAGGCGATCTCCGTCGGGCTTGCCGCTGCGATAGCGGTTGACTGGCGCGTGGGGTGTATAGCGCTCGGAACATTTATTCTTGTGTTCATTATATCAAAAATAGTCTCTCTTTCCTCTGTCTGCGCGGCGGCGGCTCTTGCAATTTCGGGCACACTGTTTTCAATATTCGTTGACCCGTGTACACCCGACATCGTGCTCAGCGTATTTGTCGGACTGCTTGCGATATTCATGCACAGAGAAAACATCAAACGTCTTGTCAAAGGCGAAGAAAAACGCTTTATTCCGAAAAAATAGTATAGATATATCTTCTTAGAGAAGCCCTTTTTCGGGGCTTCTTTTTTTGCGCAAAAGAACCAATATGCCGAAACAGAAAAAAGCGAAACCCAATTTATGATAGAATTAAATCGGCAAGGTCGGAATCATACATATTTCCGATTCGGAATTATAAAAAAGTACACAAGGAAAAGGGTGTTTCCAAAAGGGTCGTGTTTGTGTTATAAAGAGGCATAAGATGACAAAAACATTTACTTTTTGCAATATTTATTGTATTCTTTTTGTATTAGAAAGGAAAAAAGCAGATGATAGACATAACAACGGACAACAATTCCGTCTTTGTCACCGTGAACGGCAAAATATTCAGATATGCGTTCTGCGACGATAACGGAGTTTCAATTATCCGATTTCTTCCGACGCAAAAACCGATTTGCTTTTCAAGTGACTTTGCCGCCATATTGTCTTTTTTGACAAAAGATCTCAGCGCAAAAATAACGCTGCAAAACATTTGCACCGAATTCTATACAAACAAGAGGGCGATAGAAAAACTCTTTCGAGAGAATGTTGAGATGTCATATTACGATTATATGACCGAACTGAAACTCGGTATATCCATCGCGATGCTGTTCACGCCGCAAAGTTCGATATCCGAGATTGCAACGGAAACAGGTTTTTCGACTCCGCAGAATTTCAGCAAATTCTTTTCGAAACACATAGGATTCCCACCGACGGAATTCAGAGCGGTACTGCGATCGAAGATAATCGAAATGCTTAACGATCTTCGGACAAAAGACTTCGCGGAAACGGAGCAGACACAGGGCGTCTGTCTTTATGTGCAAGCAACGGACAGTGCAAAAAATCCTATAAAATCAAGTATTTCTGTCCCCCCCCCCCCCCCCCCCCCCCCCGCAAAATTCACGTTTTAGAAGATTAGAAGAATAAAAAGAATTAAAGAAAAAAGGATCAGAAAAAATGGAATACGGAATAAGCGAAGTTGCCAGAACCATCGCAAGACGGCAAGAGGGCGCAGGCAAAGTCTCGGGCGCGGATTTCCCACCCGGAACGATTGTTAGGTTTCCGACCTCAAGCGATTGCGATTCGATGATTTTTGCATGCAAAAGTAAAGAGGATTACATAATCACAAAGAACACCGTAAAAAATGCGGAGATAATCGCAATGGGCGTTATCGGACAAAAGCCGAAAGGGACGGACACGGTTGCCTGTTACGGAATAAAATATAAAATAGAAACGACCGACGGAAAAACGGCAATTATAACGGTTGAAGCGGGAGAGACTCAATACAAAGTGGAACACATCATTTTTTGACTCATGATACTCCTGTAAAACATAAAGTTTCCGCGGAATGCGAAGCTCTTACGCATTCAGGTCGATTTGTCTGTATTTATATCCGAGTTCGGAGACAGAATCTATCCCACCTTTTTCTGTTCAGACGAATTTTGCGTAGGAGCGCCGCATTCCGCGGAACGGGGATGTAGAAAACTCATGTTTTTTACATCCCCGTTTTATTTTGATATTTTTAACATCTGCTTTTTTAGAATAATAAACTCTCTTTTTTCATACTTTGGAATGAACAGTACAACGGCAAACATTGCCTAAACAAGGGAGAGAGTTATGGATAAAGAGTTGACGCTCCGCGTTCTCAGACTCGGAAGATACATTGCGGAAAACGGGGCGACCGTCCGAAGTGCGGCAAAAGAGTTCGGAATATCAAAATCAACCGTTCACAAAGACGTTGCGGAACGGCTCGAATATATCAACGGACCGCTTTTCAGACGTGTCCGAAAAGTTCTTGACAAGAACAAGGAAGAACGACACCTGCGCGGCGGACTTGCCACAAAAGAGAAATACGAAAAGTTAAAAGAAGAACCGTAATAAATTACAACAGCAAAAGACCCGCCGAAAGGCGGGTCTTTTATACAGAGGGATTCATGCTTCCTGTTCATGTATGCCGAACAATGCGCGCAGCAGTCCGCGCATAAAAGAGGGTGCTTTTACGACAACGATTTTCATTTTATCACCTCACCGACAAAGAGCGACCGCTATTACCGTCAACGCAAGCGCGGAAATAACAAGTATTGACGGAAAACAGAGTCCGACAATTATTCCGACGGCTGCGGCGATACATATTTGAGAAAGAATGCAAAGTCCTCTTCTCGGTCTTCTGCGCATACCGTTCACCTCCGACGGAAGTTGTTTTATTACAGAATATGCGAAACCGCGAAATATTGTGAATTTTTTTCAAACAAGAAACATATCTTGCAGGTTTTTTCGACCGTTGCCGCGTATTAGTATATGGAAGAGGAAAAAAGAAGAATGAAAGGAGGACGTCGCAAAATGGCGTACACTTTTACGGATGATTTTCTTGCACAACTCCGAAACCGTTGCGACATTGAAGACATTATCGGCAGATATGTTCAGTTGAAAAAAACTGGCAGTTCGACGGTCGGGCTTTGTCCGTTCCACAGCGAAAGAACACCGTCGTTCCATGTCTCGGGCAGAAAACAGATGTTTTATTGTTTCGGCTGTCACAAGGGCGGCGACGTTATCACTTTCATCATGGAAGCGGAGCATTTGCCGTATGTGGATGCCGTGGTATTTCTTGCCAATATGGTCGGGCTTCCCGTTCCGCAGAAAAACGTGTTTGACACGGAGATAGCGGAACTGCGCAAGCGAGTGCTTGAAATCAACCGTGCGGCGGCAAGATTCTATTTTAAAACGCTGTTCACAGCAGAGGGAAGCGCGGGGCTTGAATATTTCAAGCGCAGGCAGCTTTCGCAGACAACCATAAGAAGATTCGGGCTCGGCTATGCGCCCGACGCATGGGACAGCCTGTTAAAGCACCTGCTTGCAAAAGGCTATGCGTTGGACGATATAAAAGCGGCGGGGCTTGCCATTCAATCAAAAACGGGCGGCAAGCATTTTGACAGATTCAGAAGCCGCTGTATGTTTCCGATAATCGACCACCGCGGCAACGTTATAGGCTTCGGCGGCAGAACCATGGACGCAAACAACCCCGCAAAATACCTGAACTCTTCGGAAAACCTTGTTTTCAAAAAGGGACAGAACCTGTTTGCGCTCAACATGGCAAAGAATACAAAAGCGGACTGTCTGATACTCTGCGAGGGATATATGGACGTCATATCGCTGCATCAGGCGGGATTTGACAACGCGGTGGCTTCTCTCGGCACGGCGCTGACACCCGATCAGGCGCGGCTTATGCGCCGATACACGGAGAACGTGGTGGTTTGCTACGACAGCGACGCTGCGGGCAAAAAAGCGACGCAGCGCGCGCTTGAAATATTGCCGACGGCGGGGCTTAACGTTCGAGTTGTGACCGTTACGGGCGGCAAAGACCCCGACGAGATGATGAAAGAAGAGGGAGGAAAGGAAAAATTCCGAAGGCTGCTTGATGCGGCGTTCAACTCGGTTGATTACCGTTTTTCCGAAACCCTTGCGAAATATGATATTTCGGTTGATACCGAAAAAATAGAATGTCTGAAAAAAATGGCGGAAATAATCGCACCGCTGCCGTCACCTGCGGAAAGAGACGTATATGCGGCAAAAATTGCGGAGATAATGCAAGTGGACAAGCAGGCGGTCGTTGCAGAAATAAATCAGCGCCGACGCCGAATGCAGCGGTACAAAGAAAAAGAAGAGCAAAAGAAACAGCTTTCGGTTTTGACGGACACGGGAGACAAAATAAACCCGCAGCGTCCGAAATATCTGAAAGCGGCAAAAGCGGAAGAGGACTTGCTCTCCGTTTTGATAAACCTGCCCGAAAAGGCGGAGAAAATAACATCACGGATCACGGAAGAAGATTTTGTGACGGACTTTAACCGACGGGTCTTTATCGCGCTCAAAGAAAAAATAGCGCAGGATCCTACGGCGGAACATCTTTTGAACATAGCGCAGTATTTCAATCCGGACGAGATGTCCCACATCAATATGTTCATGGCGGGCATTGAGACCATAAGCGTCACGGACGCGGCGATAGACAGCGCGATAAACATACTTAAAACGGAAAAGAAAAAAATACTTCAAAGGTCTTTCGACTCCGACGAAACGTTTGCGATGAGGTTGAAAGAATTGCAGGGAGGAAAAGAATAATGACGGAACAGAAAAACAACGAACAGCAAAATGCGGTAAACGAAAAGAAACAGGCACTCAAACAACTGATGGAAAAGGGCAAAGAAAAAGGATCTCTTTCTTATAACGAAGTCAACGCGCTGCTTGACAAACTTGAATTCACGGAAGATCAGAAAGCGATAGTTTACGACCAACTTCACTCCGAGGATATCGAACTTCAAGAAGATTTTGCGATAGACTCCGAACTCAAAGAACTTGAAGAAGAGATAAGCGTTCTTCCGTCCGACCCGGACGATATGGAAGCGCTGCTTCAATCCGAGGGTATAACGATTGACGACCCCGTTAAAATATATCTGCACGAGATAGGCAGAGTTCCCCTTTTGACCCCCGAGCAGGAATCCGAACTTGCGGCGCGCATAGCGCAGGGCGACGAGGAAGCGAAAAGAATACTGAACGAATCGAACCTGCGTCTTGTTGTAAGCATAGCAAAAAGATATGTCGGCAGGGGACTGCTCTTCCTCGACCTTATCCAGGAAGGTAACCTCGGTCTTATAAAAGCCGTTGAAAAATTCGACAGCGACAAAGGCTACAAATTCTCGACTTACGCAACATGGTGGATAAGACAAGCCATCACAAGAGCCATCGCCGACCAGGCAAGAACGATAAGAATACCCGTTCACATGGTTGAAACGATAAACCGTCTTGCCAAGACGGAGCGCGCGCTTGTTCAGGAACTCGGCAGACAGCCGCAGGCGGACGAACTTGCAAAAGAGTTGAATATGCCCGTGGACAAGGTCCGCGAAATAATGAAAGTTGCAATGGAACCCGTGTCCCTTGAATCCCCCGTCGGAGAAGAAGAGGACAGCCACCTCGGAGACTTCCTTGCGGACGATGATATTCCCTCGCCCTCCGATTCCGCGGCTCAAACGTTGCTGAAAGAGGAACTGAACGAGGTTCTGAAAACACTTTCCGACCGTGAAGCAAGAGTTCTGCGCCTGCGTTTCGGACTTGACGACGGCAGAACGAGAACGCTTGAAGAAGTCGGCAGAGAGTTCAAAGTTACAAGAGAGCGTATCAGACAGATTGAAGCGAAAGCGTTGAGAAAACTGCGTCACCCGTCGAGAAGCAAGAGACTTCGCGACTTTATCGAATAAAAAAGAGGTAACAATGGAAGAAAATTTCAGACAGGTCGTTGACGGCAAAAAGGGCTTTATATGCGACATGGACGGTGTTATATATCACGGCAACCGTCTTTTGCCGGGCGCAAAGGAATTTGTTCAATGGCTGAACGAAAACGGAAAGAATTATCTGTTTCTGACCAACTCGTCGGAGCGTTCGCCGCGTGAACTTTCGCAAAAACTCGCAAGGCTCGGGCTTGATGTCGGAGAAGAGCATTTTTACACGTCGGCTATCGCAACCGCATCGTTTCTTGCCACGCAGAAGCCGGGCGGAAGCGCATATATCATAGGAGAAGCGGGGCTTATCAACGCAATGTATGCCCACGGCTTTACGATGAACGACGTCAACCCCGATTATGTTGTTGTGGGTGAAACGCCGTCTTACAGTTACGACAAGGTCACAAAAGCGGCTCGTCTTGTTTTGGCGGGAGCAAAACTCATAGGCACAAATCCCGACGTTTCCGCGCCGGGCGAACACGGAATTTTGCCCGCGACAAAGGCGATAATCGCGCCCATTGAACTGACAAGCGGAAAGAATGCGTATTATATAGGCAAGCCCAACCCTCTGATGATGCGCCACGCGATAAAACTGCTGAACGTGCATCACCGTGAAGCGATAATCATCGGAGACAGAATGGACACCGACATTATCGCGGGACTTGAATCCGAGATAGACACGGTACTTGTGCTTTCGGGCGTTTCGAGCCGTGAGACGGTGGATATGTTCCCCTATTCGCCGAAATATATAATAGACGGCATTGGCGACGTTCCGCCTCATATATAAACAGGGCTGTTAAAAATGTCCCGGCCGCAAAAGCGGAAAGGGACAAAACAGACCGCAAGATAATTTTTTATAGACGATATAAAAAAGATGTTTAAGATACTGAAATATTTTCTGCTGGCGTTGCCTGCGCTTTTGGGAGCATTGATACTGACGCTTGCGAAAACGATGCCGTTCATGGCTGAAAACGTGTTCGCAGCGTCGTTCTTTCCCGTTGTAAGCGGTGCGCTGACTTGGTTTTCGGGACTGTTTCCGTTTTCGCTGACGGAATTCGGGCTTTATGCACTTGTTCTGATATTGCTCGGGGACGTTGTTCGTCTCATAGTTCTGAAACTGCGGCCGTTCCGCTTTCTGCGTCGGGTTTTGTTCGTCTGCTCCGTCGCATTTCTGCTTTATGTGATAATGCACGGCGTGAACTTTTACCGCCCGACGGTGCAGGAGTTTATGAAACTTGACGACCCGTCCGACAGCGTGGAAGAACTATATAACGCCTGCGTTGAAGAAGCAAAGGCGGCAAGCGCACTCCGCGCAACGCTTTCCGAGGACGAAAACGGACGTTTCAAACTTTCAAACGGCGTTTCGGAAACGCTGAAAGACATCGGCAGCGCATACAAAAACGAAACAGTGAAGTCGCTGACTTTTCTGAAAAAAGGAGCGTCAAAGGCAAAAGGAGTGCTTATCTCCCCGCTTTGGTCGTACACGGGCATTACGGGAATGTATTTTCCGATGCTTGGGGAAGCAAATGTGAACACAAACGTTTCGCAGTCCGACCTGCCGTTTACCGCAGCACATGAGTTGGCGCACACGAAAGGCATCGCAAGAGAAGATGAATGCAATTTTATCGCATATCTTGCCTGCATTTCTTCCGACAATGCGGAATACAGATATTCGGGGCATTTGTCGGCATACACATATCTGGCGAACGCACTTTACGCAAGAAGCCCCGAACTGTTCGCAAAAGCCGCTCAAAACATATCCCCCGCCGCAGAACGTGACCTTGCCGAGCAACGGGAATATTCCGCAAAATACACATCGGGCAAAGCCGCGCAGGTCTCGGACAAAATAAACGACTCGTTTATCAAATCGCAGGGCGTGGCGTCGGGCACGGCAAGTTATTCGGAGGTCACGAAACTGATACTTGCATACAAAGAATCACAGAAATAAATCGCATTGGATGTTTATTCAATATAAATCATAAAGAGCATCCGCCGCAGGGGTCATAAACTCCTGCGGCGGATGCTTCTTTATTGAATTATCGAAACTCTATATTGAGATCAATTATTCAGCGATGTCAGCAACAACGCCCGATCCAACGGTTTTACCGCCTTCACGGATAGCGAAACGAAGACCCTTTTCGATAGCGATCGGGGTGATCAGTTCAACGTTGATGGTAACGTTATCGCCGGGCATGCACATATCAACGCCGTCTTTAAGCGTGATAACGCCGGTAACGTCGGTGGTTCTGAAATAGAACTGAGGTCTGTAATTGGAAACGAAGGGCTTATGACGGCCGCCTTCTTCCTTCTTCAGAACGTAAACCTCACCGGTGAACTTGGTGTGCGGGTGAATGGTTCCGGGCTTAGCAAGAACCTGACCTCTCTTAACTTCGTCACGGCTGATACCACGAAGAAGGCATCCGATGTTGTCGCCTGCTTCTGCGAAGTCAAGGAGCTTTCTGAACATTTCGATACCGGTAACAACGGTCTTCTTCTTCTCTTCTTTAAGACCAACGATTTCAACTTCGTCGGAAAGATTAAGAACACCACGCTCTACACGGCCGGTAGCAACGGTACCACGACCGGAGATGGTGAATACGTCCTCGACAGGCATAAGGAACGGAAGGTTGTCATTTCTTTCCGGAGTGGGAATGAAATCATCAACAGCGTCCATAAGTTCTTTGATGCACTGATATTCGGGAGCGTTGGGATCGGTGGAAGAAGAGTCGAGAGCGAGGAACGCAGAACCCTTGATGATCGGGGTGTCGTCGCCGGGGAACTCGTATTTGTTAAGAAGGTCACGGATGTCCATCTCAACGATTTCGAGAAGTTCTTCATCGTCAACCTGGTCGCACTTGTTCATGAAAACAACGATTGCGGGAACGCCAACCTGACGGGCAAGAAGAATGTGCTCGGAAGTCTGCGCCATAACACCGTCGGATGCGGCAACAACGAGGATAGCACCGTCCATCTGAGCGGCGCCGGTGATCATGTTCTTGATGTAGTCGGCGTGGCCCGGGCAGTCAACGTGAGCGTAGTGACGTTTGTCGGTCTCATACTCAACGTGAGCGGTGTTGATGGTAATACCTCTTTCTCTCTCTTCGGGAGCCTTGTCGATGTCGGCATAACCCTCGAACTGAGCCTGTCCTTTAAGGGAAAGATACTTCGTGATTGCAGCGGAAAGAGTGGTTTTACCATGGAAAACGTGACCGATGGTACCAATGTTAACGTGAGGCTTGGTTCTTTCAAATTTAGCTTTTGCCATTGGAATATTCCTCCTTGAAATGAAGTAATAAATAATTTGGTTTCAAATAAATCAGTTGTTCGCTCTCTTCGAAATAATCTGCTCGGAGATAGACTTCGGAACTTCTGCGAAGTGGCTCGGCTCCATGGAGTAAACTCCGCGGCCCTGAGTCTTCGAACGAAGGTCGGTTGCATATCCGAACATCTCGGAAAGAGGAACGTTTGCGGTGATCTCCTGGATTCCCGGCTGGGTCGCTTCCATGGACTGGATCTGACCGCGGCGGGAGTTCATATCACCGATAACATCGCCCATGTATTCTTCGGGAACGATGACAACGACTTTCATGATGGGTTCCGTAAGAACGGGGTCTGCCTTTCTCATAGCTTCCTTGAATGCCATTGAACCGGCAATCTTGAATGCCATTTCGGAAGAGTCGACTTCATGATAAGAACCGTCATAAAGAGTGACTTTGACGTCAACAACTTCGTAACCTGCAAGAACACCGTTCTGCATTGCGCCCTTGATACCGGCGTTGACGGGTTCGATGAATTCTTTCGGAATCGAACCGCCCGTTACTGCGTTGATGAACTCATAGCCCTTGCCCGGCTCATTCGGTTCAAGAATAATCTTAACGTGACCGTACTGACCCGAACCGCCCGACTGTCTCTTATATTTGGTTTCCTGATCGACCCTCTTGCGGATGGTCTCTTTGTAGGAAACCTGCGGAGCGCCTACGTTTGCCTCAACCTTGAACTCACGCAGCAGACGGTCTACGATGATCTCCAAGTGGAGTTCGCCCATGCCGGCGAT
>OLNP01003261.1_pt1 | contig 10913 bp, 6 predicted proteins | sample 1671951 | NCBI WGS metagenome assembly OLNP01 (sample SAMEA3136629, study PRJEB25190) | human gut metagenome | biome: human gut; feature: human-associated habitat; material: faeces | place: Austria | collected 2013
TAATGTTTTTACACGATTATAGCAAGGATTGCAACCGGCTTTTCGGACTGACCCATTTTGTTTTGTGTTTCGCCTGTTGGTTGATGCTCGGCGCTATACAGAGCCCCGGCGGCAGGGCAATGGTGTATCACCGCTGCCATGCTGCACAGTGAAATCCTGACGGCCGACCGGGGGGAACTTGGAATAGGGCTGGCCGATGGAATATTACTAAGGCGGGAGCACTCTTGCCTCGTTGCATGCCCCGGGGCGTCCATTCCCTTATGTAATGTGGCAGACGCCGGGCTTTGGCGAGACATGGCATAGAACATGATGGATGGGGGAGTTTACGGCAAACGCCCGTGCGGAAATCCACGCTCCGCCTGTAGTTGCGCGTGGGCGACACCGAGTCGGTCGAGATGGCGAGGCGGCACGCCGGGACAAAGAGGTCGCTGTTGTGCTTGCCCACATAGCCCTCTTCTGTGGCAATGTCGACAAGCAGCTGCGAGGCCTCCTCAAACCTGCCGCCCAGCATCATCTGCCGTATCTCGTCGAGGTGCTTGCCCTGCGACGGTGGCATCATGATGGGGTTGATGGGCAGGAAGAGCAGCGAGTGGTTGAGCACCACATGCTCCCGGTATGGGTTGCCCTCGACCATGGCTCCCATGATGCCGTTGCCCGTTACGAGCGACTCCTCCCAGCGCCCGGCAGGCCGCTGGGACCAGAACGACGTGGGCGACTGTGCGTGCGACATGGAAGGAAAGAGTGAAGATTGTAGAGCGATGAGTGTTGATATGAGTAACCGTTGCATTGCTATTTGAATTTGATGTAGTCTATGGCCATTAAGTTGTCAGGGTGAGAGCCGAAGAAGCGCAGCACCACGTTGTGCGTGCCTTTTATCTTCGCCACGGGAATCTCTGTCTCGCGCCACTCGCCGCCGGTGCATGGCAGCTTGCACGAGGCCACTGCCGCCCCCGAGTTGTCGTTGAGGGCCACCTCCAGTTCGGAGCCTTCGTATTTGCTGTTGACGCGTATTGCCACGGCCGACGTGCCGCCTTTGCCGAAGTCGACGTTGGCGAAGAGTATGTAGTCGAAGTTGTTGCACGAGGTTACGATGCCGCCCTTCACCTCCGTTCCGGCCAGGCGGTCGGCCTTGGCTGCATAGAGCCCCTCGAAGGGCGACATGGCACAGGGCTTGAAGGCCGTGGCGAAGTCGCGGTCGGGCTTGGCCGGGGTGTGGCGCCGTGGCGCGTTGCGCCTGCCCACAACCTCGACTGTCACCCCGCTGGCGTCGGCCTTGCCCGTCCATTCTGCCACAAGTTCCTTGGCATAGCCCTCGCCGACGCGCCTCACGCGGCATGCCTTGCCGTTGACCCTTACGGCTACGTCGGCGCCGAAGTCGTCGCGGAGGTGTATGCCGCTGATTTGCATGTCGTTGGTGGTGCGCAGGGTGATGGTGCGGCCGTTGCCGGTCTCGGCTGCGTCGATTGTGCCGTCGGTCTCGGGAGAGATGAAATAGGCGCCTTCCATCCTGTCGGTATTGTAGAGTATGGGTGTGAGCCACACTTCCTTTGTGCGGGCGTCGCGGCTGTAGCCTATCAGGTCGTAATAGTTGCGCCAAACAGACGGTATGCTTATGTATTGCTTCTTGCTCTTAATGTTGCCCGCCGTCAGCTTGGACTTGCCGACCCATGGCAGGATGTTGAGCGGATGGTCGAACACCCGGTCGCGGTCGCGGTACTGCCGCATGTAGGCGTCTTTCTGCAGGGCCATCCATTCGTCGAGGCGCCCGGTGTGTAGCAGCAGCCCGCCGTAGTGTACGAGCAGGTAGGGCGTCCACTCGTCGTAGGTGCCTTCGGGATAGCCCAGCCCCCAGTAGCAGGGATAGTAGAAATGGTTTAGGCGCGATATCACCGAGTCGGTCTCCGCCTGGCTCCACATCTGCCCCAGTCGCAGGTGGTAGGCCAGTTCTTGTCCGCTGAACACATTCTCGCAGTGCTTGCCCGTCATGGGGTCGCGGCCCCGTATGTAGCGGTCGGCAAACGACTTCACCACCGTCTTGCAAGCCTCGGCGTATTCGGCGGCCTTGTCGCTCTCGCCCGTCTCGGCCGACAGCTCCGCCATTATCCTGTAGGCCACGGCGGATATGTTGGCGTTGTACGGGTCGGGGTTGCCCCCGGCGTCGTAAGAGTTTTCCGACCCGTCGAAGGTCAGCGGATACTCCTTGTTGCCCAGCAGCTCCACCTGCTTCTTTATCCTGTCGGCGGCCCGCTTCATGTTGGGCCACAGCCTGAGGAAGCTCTCGCGGTCGCCCGTGGTGCGGTAAGCCTCGTATACAGAGATGATGAAGCCACAGTTCAGGTCGACCCACTTCTGTATGTCGCGGTAGTCGCGGTGCTCGGTGTCGTCCCAAGCCACGAGCGCAGACCGCTTCTCCCTCTCGCTGCCCACGTCCATGAGGTTCATGTCGTGGTGAATCTGCCCGTTCTTCATCTGCGTGCGCGCCCAATACTCCAGTTCGCGCCAGGCGTAGAAAGGCGCGGCCTGGCAGATGATGTGCCGCGACAGCCACATCTGGTCCATGGTGCCGAAGCATGTCCACTGCCCTTCGGCAAAGGCCACGCGCCCGTCACGCTTGTACATTGAGTTGATGACTATTGCCGACAGTGTGTTCGCCACCTGGTTCTGCAGCCAGTGGGGCAGCGAGGAGCGGCGCATGCCGTCGGCCAGCCTGACGGCGTTATGCTTCAGTTGTGGGAAAACCTCCAGCCCGCGCTTGGCTATCGGCTGCGGCGAGGCGTAAAGGTTCTTGTTGTGGGCCAGCTCGGGGTCGGTGTGGTCATACCACGCAACAACAAACCGTGCCGTAGCCGTGCCGCCCTTCCTTATTGTCTTCTCGCCGGTGCAGTCGGAGGCCACGGCCCATGTCTTCACGTCTTCCGGGAACACAAACCGCAGCGACACCTTTGCATCGCGGTCGCCGCTGTTGGCCATGGAAATCTCGTAGAAGGCATAGGGCAGGCTCATGTTGTCGTAGTCTTTGTTGTCGAAAGGCTAGAAGGCCGTCATCGTGGCCTCTATGCCGTCGATGCATCCGAAGTTGACGCGGTGGGTAGGCCACAGCGCGTCGTCGTCGGTACGGCCGTCGGCAGTCTTGGCCCCCTTGAGCACCGTTGTACGGCCGTCTACCGTCATCTCTATGCGTGCGCCCTTCACCGGCTTGAAGTCATAGGCGTCGGCCGGGGGCTTCAGCATGGCGGCAAACGTGCCGTCGTTGGCGTTGTACTTTATGCCTCCGGCCCCGAAGCCGCCCAGCGGCGTGCCAGTGGTGCCGTTCACCTTCAGTTCGTCGAAGTCGTAGAAAGCCTTGCCGAGGCCCCTCACGCTGTTGCCTGCGGCCAATAGCGCTGCCTGTAGCAGCACGATTGCCAAAGCCAGTGTCTTTCTCATCTGATTACCTTTTTGCCATTTACAATTACAATGCCCTTGGCGTCGGGCGACACTCGCCGGCCCGCCAGGTCGTAGTGTTGAGGCTCCGTGGCGCTGTTTGGCTGTGAGAGTGCCGGCGGCATTATGGCGTTGGTGCCGCCCTCGGCATTAAGCCCTAAGGCCACGTTGGCAAGCCCTATGCCCTTGCCCGGGGCGTAGTTGTACAGGTAGAAGCGCAGAGTAGACACTCCGGCGGTGTGCTCGCGTTTCACTTCCGACAGTTCTATCGTGTGCTTCTTGTATTCCTCCGAGTTGTCGTTGCGCACAGGCTTGATGCCTTCGGCAAGCGTTGTCTCGGTGCCGTTCCCGTCAATCCATGCAATGTCGATGGCCGTGCCACCGGTGCCAATGCGTATGGCGTCGAACGTGATGCTTGACGGCACTATGCTTGCCCCGTAGCGTGGCCTCACCACATAGTCTACATACGCCGCGTCGCTGGGCGTCTTGCTCTCTTCTGCGGGTGTGAATGTGGTGAACGTGATGTTGTTGTATGTAGTTGTCTTGCTGCTGTATTCCAAGCCTTCGCCCTTGGTGTAGGTGGCCTCTGCCACGTTGCCGTTGCCCGATATGCTGGCTGCCTGCGCGTCGCTGTTGCTGCCCATGGGCCATGCCACGGAGTCGGTGGTGGCGTAGTCGTATGTGGTGTATGGCTCGCCCGGCACGCCCATAAGCCCGGAGCCCTCGTATTGGCCCTCGGTGATGTCGGCCACGAGGCTGGCCAGATATACGTCAAGCATGGTGTAGCCGTCGTTGCCGCGGCGGTTGCCGTCGTCGGCGTTGTCGGGGTCGAGTCCGTGCTCCTGCTCCCACGCGTCAGGCATTCCGTCGCCATCGGTGTCTTGCGGCGCCTCGGCCTGTGCCAGCTCGGGCCATGGACACCAGTCGTCGGCGGCATCGTCGGGCCTAAGGTCTTCCACCGTGTCTATCAGTCCGGGCAGACCTCCCTTTGAGCCCCTGAAGAGGGCCGTGCCCGTGGCAGCCTCCTCGATGATGCGTGCGTCGTACGAGTCGCGGCTCTTGCTGCACCCCACATACCGCAACACCTTGTCGTAGGCCATGTCGGCCGTGTGCTGGTGGAACTCGGGTATCTGCCCCATGGCGGTGTCGCTCTTCAGGTCGGCGGCCGTCACCATGCCGTTTTCCATGCTGCTGTTGCCTTTGAAGGAAACGCCAAGCCAGTTGTCGGCCGTCACGTTGCCGTTGCCAGTCACCACATTGCCGTCAAGGTAGTATTTGCCCCAGATGGCCGTCACGCCATTGCTGTGGGTGGCATATCCCGGTGAGATGAGCTTGTTGCGGCACGATGCCGTCTCGGTGGCCGGCCCCCACTTGTAATAGTTGTTCACGAGGTTTATGTGCATGCCCTCGGCGCCGTAGCACCCGTTGCCCGCATAGTTGTAGTTCACGCAGTTGCGCATGTCAACCATGTGCAGGTCGGGCCGGTCTTTGTGGTCGCCAGTGCCGAAGCGTGGCGTGCGCGAGCCGTGGTGCGCCAGCATGTTGTGGTAGAACGACGCGCCCAGTCCGCCCCAAATGGCTCCATAGCCGTGGGTGCCCTTGGAGTGCAGGCTCTCGCGCAGGCTCTCGGTGACGAGGCACCACTGCATGGTGAAGTTGGTGTTGGCGTAGAACGAGCAGCACTCGTCGGTTGACCAGCTTATGGAGCAATGGTCTATGATGACGTCGGTCGAGAAACGCCCGCCGAGGGCATCGGCGCCGTCGGCCTCGTCGGCGTTGAGCTTGCGGTCGCCCATGCGGAAGCGCATGTACCGTATTATCACCTGGCTGCCTGAGACGCTGACGGGGTAGTCGGCTATGCAGATGCCGTCGCCGGGGGCCGACTGCCCTGCTATGGTTATGTTGCTCGCCGAGATGTTGAGCGGTGAGTTGAGGTGAATGGTGCCCGACACCTTGAACATTATCACGGCCTTGCTGAGCCTGGTCACGCCATAGCGCAGGGTGCCCTGCTCGTCGGAGTCGTCGAGGGTGGTCACGTAGTACACCGTGCCGCCTCGGCCGCCCTGCGTGTAGCGTCCGTAGCCGTCGGCTCCCGGGAATGCGGGCACCTGTGCCGATGAATTGATGTTGAAGAAAGAAGAAAGTACGGCCAGCACCACGGCCACCTTTCTGATGCAGGTTGCTTCCATTGCAGTTGATTTTGATTTGGTTTTTGTGCAATGTTAGGCAAACCCCGGCACATAGAGGTGGAAAATAGCAACAGAAAAGGTGGAAAATGATTACTTTCCACCCTTTTCGCGCTGATTTTCCACATATTGCGTAGGTGTCATGCCCTTAGTCTTCTTGAACACCTTCGCAAAATATTTGGGGTCGTTGAACCCCGTCTGCCACGCAACCTCCTTGACCCTTCTCTCGCCGGCGTCAAACAGTTGGCAGGCGCGCTCCATCCTCATCCGTTGCAGCAGGGCGGCAGGCGTGGCGCCCAGTGTCTCGCTGCAGCGCTGGAACAGCATGTTGCGCGTCATGTTCATACTCGAGGCTATGCTGTCGATGTCGGCATCGGCGTCGGCAATGACAGAGTTGAGCACGCTGTTCAACCGGGCCACGAACGCCGTGTCTGCACCCACGACCTCGGGCTTAGCCGGGGCCACGCCATACCGCTGCGGGGCGGCCTTGGCCTTCTTGCGCCTCTTGCAGGCCAGGGCTGCGCCAAGGGCGGTGGCCACGGCCGCTGCCACGGCTATGGCGCCATGCCATGGCTTGGTGCCCCCGCCATCATCCCTTGCCTCGACATACCGGTCGATGGCTTTGACGTCTACCTCCATCATGCCGGGGATGGCGCCCACATACAGCAGGCTGTCTTGGAAGATGCAGCATTGCGACTCGCTGAAGGTCAGATTCTCGCCGAAGTCGGCCGCGCCAAACACATCGAGCCTGTCTTCGCCGAAGGAGTAGCGCATCAGCTTGTCGTCGGTGACCATCCACAGTGAGCTGTCGGGGCCCCATGCCATGTTCAGCGCATAGCTGTCGATGGCGCGCAAGGCCTTTGGCAGCCCGAGGCTCTTGCCGTGGCTTTGGCGCATCATCCCGTGCCCGTTTGTCGACAGGAGAATGGTGCCGTCGGGCAGCTCGGCGGCGCAGATCACGTTGTGCCTCTCGCTCGGCCGGCTGACAACGCCCATCCCGGGCGTGCATATCCAGAAGCCGCGCGACGTGCAGACGGCTATGTTGCCGTTGCGCAGCAGGCTGAGCGAGTGCACCATGGCGCTGTCGGCCGCGTGGGCCTTCACCCGGGGCCTCTGCCTGTTGGCAATGTCCAGGGCCCAGAGCCCGTTGTCGCGTGTGCCCACGTAGAGCGTGGTGCCTACCCGCAGCAGTGTGAAGACCTGGCTCAGCGGGGCCATACCTGTCTCCGTGTGGTAGGTTACGCGGCCGTCGGGCGCCACGTGGCACAGGCCCGACGCGCGTAGGCCGGCCCACAGGCCTCCCCGCGGGTCGGCCGTTATGCCATACACGTCGTCGTTGAGCCTGAGCGGCGCCTCGGTGAGCCCGTAGAGCATGCTGTCCTTGCCGCCCGCCACCAGCCGTCCCCGGCTGTCGGTGGCAATGGCGCGCACCGTGGCCCGGAACGGCATGGCGGCCTTGCCGTCCCAGAAGCCCGCATAGCAGAACGGCGATGGCGTGAACGTGAGGTGATATACGGCATTGTTGAAGTTGAGCCAGACGCCACCGCGCGAGTCTTCGTAATGCACCCTGAGGCGATGGCCCTCGTTCGACGTCTTGCCGAATGGAATGCGGTAGCAGGCGCCGCGGCGTTCGATGGCAAGCCCGTCGTCGTCGACAGTATAGCGGCAGGTCTCTTCCCTGGAGGCAGGCCTGTCGGGCGCAGAGCGGCATTCAGACACCGTGAGGCTCTTGGTGTCGAGCGTCATTCGCTTGCCGTCCTCGTTGACGTAGGTCACGTTGCCGTCGGGGGTGGGCCTGAGGTCTTTTACCCTGCCTATGCGCAGTCCGTTGCGGTCTGAGCGTATGCCCTCCGTCTTGCCGTTGCCACAGCGCATCAGCCCGTTCCAGGTGCCTATCCACACCTGCCCGTCGGGCGTCTCGCAGATGCTGTTCACGTGGCTGTGGGTCAAGCCGTCGGCGCTGGTGATGCGCCTGGCGTGCATCCGGTCGCGCGCAACCGACAGGCATGCCTGCATGACGATGATGCAAAATATGATTGATGTCCTTGCAAACATACTTCTTTACGTATTGAAACCGCTGGTGCAGCAAGCCAATGGCTCCGCCATGCCTTCCGTTGGTGGCGTCGGGGTTGGCGCCTGCTGCGGGCGGCCGCCCAAGGCGTTGGCCTGCGGCCTGGGCTTCGCCGCGTGGCGTAAAGTCAGGGCGGGGGATGTGCTTCCGCTTCATTTTCCCTTTTGTATGGGCTGCGGCCAATGCTTTGCCCGCTGTGCTTGCCATTGCATTGTGCCAGTGGCAAAATTACTGATTATTTGTGACAATCCCAACGCATGGCTTAAAAATAATGAGGCATTGTTTGGCATTGTCGTGTTTCATTGCCTGCCATGTGCCTTCATCCTCTTGCGTCCGCTTCGTCTCGGCGTAGTCTGCTACGCCTTTTGCAAAGTCTGCGGCAAGTCAGCATTTGCCCGCGTCCAGCATGCGCACATAAAGGGCTGGGGCCAGCGCGGCGGCCATGACCACCCATTTCAGCGATATGCCGGCGAGCAGCGAGCCCGTGGGCAGCTTGAAGTAAGTCCACCACATGGCGAACACCGTGGCGAGCGAGCTCACGATGACCGGCAGGGCCGACTCCGCCCATTGGCTCATGTCTTCGTGTACGGTCTTCGAGGCCATGCTGATGATGCCGGCCACGCACTCGCCGAGCACTATGATTACCAGCAGGCCGTAGCGCTCTGCTATGTGGTGCGGGTGCCACGGCGTGCCACCCTTGCGCTCGGCGATGTACGGCACGGCCAGCTCCACCATGGCGGCCACGGCGAACACCGCCGTCTGCGCCGCGCCCCCTGAAAACAGAGTGGCAGACCAAAGTGCCTGTGCCAGGGCGGTGCCCACGGCATACCTTAGGCAAGTGGCCAGGCCGGCCTCGTGTTGCCGGGCGGCGCGCAGCCATTGCGTCACCATGGCGAGCCTCATTATGACGAAGCCGATGAAAGCCGTGGTGAGGTCGGGGGTATGGAGGAATATGTCGCCTATGCCGGCAGCCAGGATCATGGCGCCAAGCATCTGTACGGCGGTGGTGATGCGGTAGGGCACGTCGTCGGTGTCGTAGGCCGAGGCAAACCAGCTGAAGTTCATCCATCCGATGAACACACACCAGAAGGCCATCATGTAGCGCACCGCCCCTGTGGCATACATGCCTTCGGCAAGCATGTGGTGAAGCCCGCCGGCGGCCTGTGCCACGGCCACCACGATGATGAGGTCGAAGAGTAGTTCAAGGGTGGTGGACGTGCGATGCCTTTCGTTGATGTCGCGTCCTTCCATTCTGCGTATGGACATAGTTGTCTAATGTTTGGTTGAGGTAATGAATAGTTCTTTTGCCGTGTAGATACCGCGCCTGCCATGCCTTTGGGCGTCGGCAGGCGCTTGCGGCCGTTCCGCCGTTGCGCGTTGTGGATGCGGCCGTAAGATTACGCAAAATAATCTTGTTGTACAAATTGTTCATCCAATATTTTGAATTATATCGGGATGCGGAATTCGGGAGTGCAGGAGTACAGACATTTGCATCGGGAGAACGGAATGCGGAATTCGGGAGTACAGGAGTGCAGACATTAGCTTTTGGCTTATGGCCGTAACTATCAGCCCGCACGGCTTTCACCCTTAACACTTAATCCTTAATCCCTCACCCTTCACCCTTAACACTTAATCCCTCACCCTTAACACTTAACCCTTAATCCTTAACTCTTCCCCCTTCCTTCTCCTATATGTAAGCCGTCTTGTTTGCTTTGATTGTATTGTCTGTTTGGTTAACAAATATTAACAGGGGAGGGGTAAATATGCCTTATTAATCTATAAATTTGTCAAGGCGAGATGTTTTGACGATGTGTTGGGCTTGTCGTCCGGCGGGTGGCGTTCGGTTGCGCTTCATTCATTGCTTTGGTATGCTGAGTTGTTTGCCCTAAAGCCGTTGTTCCCATTCAGCCATGTCGTTGCAGAGCGTTCAGTCGGGTTTAGTGTTCACTTCATTATCATAATTCATAAAAAAATAGTGTAGGCAATGATGAAACAAAACATTCTCATTTTTGCGGCCATGTCCGTTTCGGTTTCCGTTTTCGGTCAGTTGGCCCAACGCCGGGGTGATGCCCTTCCGCAGGCTGCCGCCCCGGAAGTGTCGGTCCGGTCAGAGTTGGCCCAGCCCCGTGAAGCCCAAGGCTCGGTAGTGTTTTCATACGACTACCCCGAAGGGCTGAGCTGCCTGGGCACCCATCCGCGTGACGAGAGCCCGGTGTGCAACTACCTTTCTCCCAACAGCCTTGTCAACGGCAAGCATTTCCTTTGGGCCCCGCAGGGCAAGAAGGTGAAGTACGAATGCCCGGGCCCCTCTGTTGCGGTGGGGTTCAGCTGGACCCTTCCGGGCACGGCCGAGAAAACAGCCGTAGGCCGCGCCGCCGCCGCGACATACACCGCCCCCGGCGTCTATCCGTTCCCGGAGCTGTTGGCCTACGACGCCGACGGTGGCCGGTTGTCATACCGGGCCGACGGCGAGCTGCTGGTGGGCGGAGTGGCAGAGATAACCACGGCCAACTGCAGGAAGTGGGGCGAGACCTACAGGCTGGGCAGCTATCCCCTCAGTGGCGGGGCTGGCAGCATAGGCGGCACCAACAGCGCCGGCATGGACGGCTACGGCAACCTGTTCATGACATCGCAGGCTGGGGCCCACATCACGGGCGTCAACGTCTACTTCGTCGCCAAGCCCGCGAGGTATGAGGCCGGGCAGCAACTCCTGCTGCGGGTGTGGTACCCGTCGGAGGGCTCCGACGGCAACATGGTGCTCAACGGCCTGCCCCTCGAGGTGGCCTACCTGCCCGTTGCCGACATACGCGAGGCCCGGCCCGGCGAGTGCTCGGCCCGTGGCGCCGCCGTGGGCGAGTTCCGCTTCGACAGGCCTTTGCAGATATGGGACAAGCCCCTGTTCTTTGTCACCGTCGAAGGTTTTGGCTCCGACCTGTCGAAGGCCGACATACGCATGCTCACCGAGGTAGACGGGCAGCCCATGGCCGAGGAGCAGGCGTCGGGCCTGCTGGCCCACAACTCGTTTGTGAGCTACAAGGGCTACGGATACACCATACCCGTCAACTATTTCGGCACGCCACTCGGCGCGTCGTTCATGATATGCCCAGTGATTGACAACGGCGACGGCTTCTCGGCCGGCATGGCCGATGCCGTTGGCGCCGCCTCGCCGGCCACACGCTTCAAGGCCGCCGGGCTTAGGCTGGCCGTAGAGCGCGCCGACGGCGTGGAGGCCC
>OLNP01003262.1_pt1 | contig 10912 bp, 6 predicted proteins | sample 1671951 | NCBI WGS metagenome assembly OLNP01 (sample SAMEA3136629, study PRJEB25190) | human gut metagenome | biome: human gut; feature: human-associated habitat; material: faeces | place: Austria | collected 2013
TTTTAAAATTTGACGAATGATGCACCTTGGATTCTTTTAATCAGAGGGCCAGGGAATCGAGTTCCATCAGACAATCAGGCCCCGGGTGGTGGCTTTGAACGACAACACGGTTTGCGGAGCAAAGTGATTGACCATCTGACAGAGATTTTCAAGCATTGAAAATCATGGTGATAAAGTGGATTTTTGTTACAAATCAATAAAAATGTTGAGGAAAAAATCCTTCTGTGGTAAAATAATTAGAAAGATGCTGCGAAATTGCGGAGGGAGGAGCTGTGCAACATGCACCAGCTCCATAAACGCCTTACAGGTGCAGCCAACAGTTCCATAGAAATCATCATTGCTTGGAGTGAGCTTTTGCAGATGCGTAAGAGACTGTTTGTTAGAAACTGGATCCGAAGGCTTTTAAGGTATCTTTGTATTCCGGTTGGTTTTTTCCTGGTCGTGGTTCCTCTGTATAGCCTGATGATCCGCCAGACGATCCAAGCGCAGTCCTCCAGCACGATGGAAATGCTGGCAATCGGCACCACCCAGTTGGAGCGATGCCTGAGCAACATCCGCAGTACAACGAACAAATTGTTCAGCGAAACGGAGTATACGCTGCTTGCCAGCAGTTATGATAACAGTATTCTGGGAGATTATCAGACACTGACGAGAGCCAGCAAATCGTTACAGGATAAGACCTACGATTCCTCTGTGATCACATACAGCTATATTACATTTGAGCGGAATGGCATCATATTGGATGACCGGAGCGCGTATGAAAGCCATAGCAATTTTTACCCGGGAGCACTTGAGTATGAGGATGTGTCTCAGGAGGAATGGGATGCACAGAATCAGATCGACGTAATGACGATAAAGCCCGCCCATGTTGTCAAACTGATGCATTCCAGCTATGGCAATTCGTATGTCACAGTATATCAGCCCTATGTGAACACGGCGGGCCGCCTTTGCGGCGCAATGACGGTGCTGATCAAGGAAAAAGATGTCGTTTCGATGTTTCTTTCGCAGCAGCAATGGCGCAAGGAAGGGCTTTTCTGCCTGATCTCCGATGACGGAACGATCCTGGCGGGAAACAACTATGACGGAACGACACTTTCCCTGGCGAGTGATGATACGGGTTGGGAGACCTATCAGGGAAAGCGCTATCTGATGGCAACGCGATATGTGGCATCTCTGAATGCAACGGCGGTCATTGGAATGCCGCCGTCGCTCTATGAATCGGGTCTGTTGGCAGTACAGCGTGCAATTTGTCTGTATCTGATCGTGGGCGTTCTGGGCTGTGTATTGATCAGCGTCTGCATGACACTGGAGGATATGAACAGCCTGCGTCCGATGCTGGACACGCTGGACGAATCGGATCTGGCATCACGGAAAGTGCTGAATGAAATCTTTCTCCGAAATGTAAACAGTCAGCATAAACTGGCACAGGAACTGGAGCATTCACGCAGCGAGCTGGAACACGGCAAAATGGAAATTTTGCTGCGTACAGGGTCTGTAAGTCAGGAAACCCTTCAGCAGCTGACGGATGCGGTGCAGCTGAAAGCCTATAACTTCCTGCTGCTGATCCCATCTCTTCAGGAAAACGCCGAGTGCTCACTGAAAGAAGAGCTGCGTACTGTGGTGGTGTCAAAGCAGATCCGTCAGATTTACGGGCAGAGATTTTATGTACAGGCAACGGCAGATGACCTGATCCTGGTGATCCTGACGCAGGAAACGGATGAAGCAGAGGAACTGCGGGAAATGTGTTTCCGCACAGAGCAGCTGTATGATGCGCTGCATCTGACAACTCCGCTGATATTGAGCGATCCTTTTGAGAAAATGGAACAGCTGTCAGATATTTATTGGAAGGCCCGCAATGTGGCGGCCTATGCGGATCCAACACAGAAGATCTGCTATTTGGGGAACAGCAGTGCGCAGCGCGGTACCACGGTCAATGCAACCAATGCAGCGCGGCTTCGGGAGTATCTGCTTTCCGGATGCACGGAAGAAGCGGTTTCGCTTCTGAGTGAACTGTTCTCGGTGGATAATCTGGACCCGGAAAACTTTAAGCAGGATTTTTATACGGCAGGCGGCATTCTGCTGAACACGGCGGAAAGGGTACGCTGTCCGGATATCGCCTATCTGTGCAGTTATGACTCAAAACTGACTGCCCGCCAGATGCTGAGCCGGTTGCAGGACTGCTGTGTGGAGATCTGCAACCATGTGCAATTCCTGAAGCATAGCCACAATGATGCGCTTCAAAAGAATATTCTGGACTGGCTGGCACAGAATTTCCAGAATCCGGAGATCAATGCGGCGATGACGGCGGAGCAGTTCAAGATCTCTAAAAAGTATCTTTCGCAATTCCTGAAGGAGCAGACCGGAAAGAGCTATACAGAGTATGTGGAAGAATTGCGTCTGGATCATGCGATGCAGCTGCTGAGAACGACAGATCTGAATATTACGGATATTGCGGAGCAGTGCGGCTTCTCCACGGCGAATACATTCTATAAAGCATTCCGGCGGAAGTATCAGCTCTCGCCTTCTGCAGTTCGCAAGGGAGACAACTGATCTCAGCGCAGAGAAAAAACGAACGATGTCATCCGATCTGGACGGACATCGTTCGTTTCTTTTTACAGGCGGATTCAGGAATGGATGCTTATGGTCACGGTGCAGGGAGCATCCAATGCAAAGGTCAGCTCAAGCAGCCCATCATGGCGTGTGACCACGGTGCAGGGCACAGAGGCTGTAACAGCTTTGGGACCCGGCTGCAGAACAGCCAGAACAGTGCTGCGGCCCGCTGCGGTAAAATCCAGTGTGGCATTTAAGGCGCTGTTGTCCGGTGCCCAATCCGTATGCCGGACAAAGGCATCAAAACCGGTCGTGAGGGTGCCGGGGCGGTAGTAAGCGGAAAACAACTGTACAATGGGAGAAGAAAGCCCGCTGAATTGGTGCCAGCCGGCACCACGGCGGCTCTCGATCATAAAGTGTTCAAAACAACAGTAGCTTTCGGTACACTCGTTCTGCCACAGGGTAAGAACGGTGTCGGCAATGCGGTAAGCAAAATCGGCAAGGCCCGCATCCAGTGCAGATTTGAAGAACATCCACTGATAAGGCATCCATACAGCGCCGTTCCAGTAGCCGTCACGCCGATAGTACGGCGCACTCTGATCTACAGTGGAAAGGCCGCAGGCACACCACAGGTGTTCTGGGCTTTGCAGTTTCTGCCACAGAAGCTCCTTCTGCGGTTCTGTACAGGCACCTGCAAACAGCGGCGAAGCGCCATCCAGGCCCATATCGTAGTTCAGACCCTGCTCGGTGCGCAGAATATCCGCAGCATCACCGGAAGGATCGTGCAGGAGGTACCCGAAGTAACCGCTTTCCTCGTCCCATGCAGTCTGCAGGGAGCGCCCCAAGCGAAGCGCATCGGCATCAAATGCATCTGCGTCGGCTGTCTCACTCAACAGGCGGGCGGTGTAAGCCAGGATCTTTGCGCAGCGTATCGCATGGGCAGTTGTGACCACGGGCGCGCAGTTGGCCTGCAAACGGCGGCGCTGGACCTCCTGCTGTGGGGGATAATCGTCCCATCCACCGGAATTATAGAAATAATCCCAGGGGCGCAGCAAGCCGCTGTGCAGGTTGGCGGTCGTGGAGCCGCCTTCCTGCCCGGTGAAGAAGCGATAGTACAGCTTCAGGCGCGGATAGCAGTAGGCGGCAAGTTTTCTGCTGCCGGTGCGATTCAACAGCTCGGCGTACAGATAAAACTGCGTTGGCACCATGGAGCCATGGTGCAAAAAAGCAGCGTCCACAGAATCCGGGGGCATCAGGTAGGTGTTCAAGCAGTCAAAGGCATTGCGCAGGCTGGTCTGAGCCAGACCCATTCCAATGAATCCGGAATCCCATGTGTAGACACAGTCCCACCAGCGTCCGGGAGTGTAGTGGCGGATATACTGTCCCCGCGTGTACACCGGATACACAACGTTGGTGCAGAGAACAGCATTCATCAACTGTTGGCCCAAGGCAAGCGATTCGGCAGCCGGTAGAGCGGATGGTGCTGCAAGGGAGGCAGAAGCCTGCTGCCATACATGCTCCCAATCGCTGCGCTGCGTCAGCAGCTCATGGCAGCGCAGCGCGGCGGCAGAAGCATCCGGCGCAGCACAGACCGCTCCATAGATCACTTTTGTCTGTCCTGCCTCCAAGGGGATCGGCCCCATAAAGAGATTGACGTAATGCCCTTTTCCGTTGCCGCGCAGCGTGGCATTTACATGGTCGTGTACGGTGTCACGCAGAAAGATATCCAGTTCGTCGTTTTCGATCGTGCGAATATGGGTGATGATATCATCCCACAGGATCCCGTAGCACTCCTGAATGTGGGGATACTGCAGGGTCAGATAGTTCTCATCTGCGGCGGGTTCGGCCTGAGGCCGGGAGCCATCTCCACGCAGTGTAACGGTAAAGCTACCTGCATCCGCTTGCTCGCACAGAGCGAGACAGTCCAGCTTCGCCCCTCCAACACCGGCAGCAGTCAGGGTCAGAGTGAATTTCCCGGCGGGAATGGAAGCATTCAGCGGCAGGATGGCAATAGAAGGCTTCTGACAGGGCGGCAGCCGCAGCGTGACCTGACCATTGACATCGTACTCGGAACTCTCATCTGCCGGATTCCAATACCGTACACAGAGACAGGGGGTATGCAGGGGCGCGGTAAGGGAAAGCGTAAAGGTAACGGTGTCCCCTTTTCCGCTGGGCATGACCTGCCCAAAAGGTCCTTTGCCTTCGGAACAGCCGAACCCCGTGCCAATGCCGTATCCCTGACCAAAGCCGGGAACGGCTTCTTCGCCCCGGCGCAGACCATCCCAGGTCAGGCATTCATTGGGACGGTGGATGGAAAAATCCAGGGTGTCATAATCCTTTGCCCAGACAAAGGCCGCGTTTTCCGGCAGGGATACCTCACAGCCCGGCAGGGAGAAGCCGCGGTAGGAAGGAACGGGATCCCAGGCGGATGCCATATAATGAAGCACCAGATTCTGCGGAGCATCGGTATTGTTGTGGAGCTCGGCACGGATCAACCGGGCATCCTCCCCCAAGGGAGCAAAAGAGATGTCGGCATACAGCTGATCCTTCCACAGGAGCTCGTGGCGGAACGTGTAGCAGCTCAGATCCGGAGCCGCAGCCCAGGGGTGAAAGCCGCTTTCAAACCGTACATTGGGCACATCGACCCGGCGGCGATACATTCCCGGAAAAACGGACAGGTCAAATCGAACGCCATCGTTGGCCGCAGGAACATGGGAAATGCCGCTGTATCGTTTGGTGTAGGGGCCCCACGCAGGCAAGGAAAGATCATGTGATTGCATGGTATGGTATCCTCCCATCAGCCCTTGACCGCGCCAATGGTAACACCGGCAACAAAGTACTTCTGCAGGAACGGATACAGGCACATGATCGGCAGGGTGGAAACCACCATGGTGGCATATTTCAGACCATCGCCGATGACCTCGACATCACCGGTGGAACCGGCCATGTTGCCGATGTCGCTTTGGATCAGGACCTCACGCAGGATCATCTGCAAAGGGTACAGAGAGCGATCCCGAATGTACAGCAATGCCGGGAACCAGCTGTTCCACTGCGCAACGCCGTAGAACAGCGCCATAACGGCGAACACTGCACCGGAGAGCGGAAGAACAATGCGGAAGAAGGTCGTGATATCGTTACAGCCGTCTAAGGCTGCGGCCTCGATCAGCTCATTCGGGATGGTGTTTTCAAAGAAGGTGCGCATGATGATCATGTTATAGGTACTGATGGCGGAAGGCAGTACCAACGCCCAGATCTTATTCAGCATGCCCAGCTTCTGAATGATCAGGTAAGTGGGGATCATGCCGCCGTTGAAAAACATGGTAAAGATGAAAAGGCTGATAAAGATATTGCGCCCGAACAGATCCTTGCGAGACAGGGGGTAGGCGGCGCAGGCGGTAAGGGTCACGCTGATCAGGGTGCCAAGCACGGTATACAGGATCGTGTTCAGATAACCCTTCCAGATGCTGGCATCCTTCAGAACCTTCTCATACATGGAGGTCGTAAAGCCTTTGGGCCAGAAGGAAACATTGCCTGTCAGCAGCTGCATGGGATCACTGAACGAGCCGCTGATGATATGCAGAAGCGGCAGAATGATGGTTGCGCTGATCAGAATCAGCAGCAGATACACAACAATGGTATAGATTCGTTCCCCGATGGTTTCCTTCACTTTCGTGGGGTGATTCATCGCATCAATATTCTTTTTCATCACCACAGGCTCACCTCACTGATCTTTTTGCTGAACTTGTTGAACAGCATGATAATGGTAAAATTGATCACAGAATTGAACAGGCCCACAGCCGCGGAGAAGCTGTAATCGCCGCTCTCAAAGGCACGGCGGTAAACGTAAGTGGAGATCACATCGGCAGTCTCATAGGTTGCAGGGTTGTACATCAGCATGATCTTTTCATAGCCGACCGAGAAAATAGAGCCCATGCGGAGGATCAGCATGATGATGATCGTGGGCAGCAGGCCGGGCAGCGTGATGTGGATCAGCTTGTCCCATTTGGAAGCACCGTCAACGGTGGCGGCCTCGTAGAGAGAGGGGTCGATGCCGGTCAGTGCCGCCATGTACACAATGGAACCGTAGCCGGCGCTTTGCCAGATGTCAGAAAGAACATAGATCGTCTTGAAGTACTTGGGCTCGGCCATAAAGTGGATCGGCGTACCGCCAAAGGCGGTGATCAGCTGGTTGATCAGGCCGCTGGAAGGAGAAAGCAGAGCGCTCAGAATACTGACAACGACCACAGCGGAGATGAAGTGGGGCAGATACACCACGGTCTGTACGCTGCGTTTGAAGAATTTACCGCGGACTTCGTTGATCAGCAGAGCCAGAATGATGGGAATGGGAAAGCCCACAATAATTGAATACAGGCTGATGCCAAGTGTGTTTTTGATCAGACGGCCAAAATACTCGGATTTAAAGAACTGGGTGAAATATTTGAAGCCGACCCACTTGCTGCCCGTGATGCCCAGTACGGGAGAGAAATCACGGAAGGCGATCTGCGCGCCGTACATGGGCGCGTACATGAACACGATATACCAGATCAGGGCGGGCAGCAGCATCAAAAGCAGATAGCGGCTGCGCCAGAACTTTTTGCAGGCATGATCAAGGCGGTTCGATGTTGGCAGTGTGATCGGTTTTGCTGCGGTGGCAGTTTTCATGGTGGTATTCTCCTGTTTTCGTTCTGAAGAACCCAGGAAAAAATAGGCCGGGAACAGGGTGTTCCTGCCCCGGCCGTTATTTTACTGGATCAAAAAATAGGTGCCTGCTGAGGCATCAGCCATTCAGAGTCTTCTGGTAGATATCGATGACCTCTGCAATGCCCATGCCATTGACCTTTTCAACGTAGGCGTCCCAGTTGGACAGCGGCTCACGGCCGGAAACAAACTTGATGATCATCTCGTCAACGTAGGTATCCACGTCTGCCATTACTGCGCGACGGACGGCATCATCCTCAGAGGAGAAGGAGGTGGAGCCGGGAATGACGTACTTCTTGGATTCTTCCAGGAAGGGAATGATGCAGTCCTGCTTTGCGCGGTTGACCAGCTGTGTGACCTCATCCTGGCTCAGAATGAACGGGCCGGAGCTCTGTGCAAAGGTGAAGGTGCCGATCGCATTCTTGGGAGACAGGCCGTCAGGGTTCTTCATTACATAATCGGTGAAGATCGGCTTGCCGTTCTGCATGGTGTAGTGAGTGCCCTCAATACCCATGTTGATCAGCCGGGTGCCCTCGTCGCTGTACATGTAATCCAGCAGAGCAATCACGCGGTCAACATTCTTGCAGCCTGCGGTAATGGCGGCGGCTGCAATGGCACGCGGCTCCTGATCAATATAGGAGTGGATCTGTGCATCGCCCTTGGGGGGTACGGTGGCCTCAACATGGAAGCCGGGGAAGGAGGCGGGCATGGTGGCGTTCTGTGCAGCCAGCATACCGCCCAGCGGGCCGTAGAAGGAAGCCACCGTGTTCTGGGCCAGCTTCGGCATGAAGGAAGCGATGTCCATGGTGATGATCTCAGGGTCGATATAGCCCTTCTCGTACATATCGTGCATCCAGGTCACGGCCTTTTTGTACTTGGGGTCGATGGGGCCGTAGTGGACCTTGCCGCCATCGTCCGGGTCGGTGTAGAAGTCATCCAGGCAGCCGAAGGCGGTGCAGAAGTTCCGCAGGCCGGTCATATCGTAGGAGCTGAAGGGGATCTCATCGTTGGTGCCGTTGCCGTTCAGGTCGGTGGTCTTGACCAGATGCCAGTAGTTCTCCCAGTCCTCCAGGGTCACGGGGCTCTCAATGCCCAGCTTTTCCAGCCAGTCGGTGCGGACGATGTAGGGCATATTGCCGGAGACCTTTTCATCCAGCATGGGCAGGTAGTAGATGTTGCCGTCGCTATACGTCAGGGCCTTGCGGACACCCTCGCGGGCATCAATGGCCTTGTCCAGGTTCGGCATGCTGTTGTCGATGTAGTCGTTCAGGGAAAGGATCACGCCGGACTCGCCGTACTTCAGAACTTCGGTGGTGGGCATATCCATAATGATGTCCGGCAGCTGTGCATCCATCATCACGAGATTCAGGCGCTCGTTGTAATTGTCCTGCGGGGGGTTATCAAATTCAAAATCCATATTGAATTTTTCGCCCAGGACCTTCCAGACATCCATCTGCTCGGCAGCAACCTCGTTTGCGGCCTTGGATTTCAGGATGCGCACGGTGATGCGCTCGTTGGAAGCAGCTGCTCCGGAACCGGCAGCAGAAGAAGCAGTCGTAGAGGAAGAGCTGCCACAGCCCTCCAGGACACCCAATGCCAGGGAAGCGACCATAGCGCTGCATACGGCGCGTCTGCTGATTTTTCTTTCTTTCATAAAATCTTTTCCTCCTTGATTTATGGAATGGGACGGGGAAGATCCCCGTGCTTCCATAACCTCCGTTCAGCTCGTACGCTGCCGACCAGTGGTTTTTCCTTACTCAGAAGCATATCATGTTCTTTTTGAAATTGCAACATTTTTCGATACAAAACGCACAAAAGATTTTCTCATTTTTGAGTGTGGTTGTTGCACAATATCCACAAAGATGCGGCTTTTCTTCCTTTCGTCATGGTGCGGGATGAAATGTCATGCTCCTTCACCTTGACGATTTCGGCACAAAAAGATATGCTGGAAACAAAATTGGAATCGGAGATCCATTCAAAAGAAAGGAAGAGAGAAACTATGAGTAAGCAAATCACAGCCATCATCGTGGGCGCGGGCCATCGGGCGATCCTGTACAGCCTGTATGCGCTGGAACACCCGGACGAGCTGAAGATCGTGGGCGTAGCAGATCCGGATCCGATCCGGCGGAAGAAGGTTGCGGAGATGCATGGCTTCGGGGAGGAGATGTGCTTCAGGAGTGCTGAGGAGCTGGCAGCAAGACCCAAGCTGGCAGACGCGGTGATCAATGGAACCATGGACCGCCAGCATGTGCCCACTGCGGTTCCGCTCCTGCGCGCAGGATATGATATGCTGCTGGAAAAACCCTTCGCGATCAGTGAGGAGGAAGTAAACTATTTATATAAGGTTGTAAAAGAGACCGGGCGGAAGGTGATGATCTGCCACGTTCTGCGGTATGCGCCCTTCTATGTCGCAATCAAGCAGAGACTGCTGAGCGGGGAGATCGGTGACATTATCAATATTCAGGCCACAGAACATGTCAGCTACCATCACCTGGCTGTCTCCTTTGTGCGCGGCAAATGGGGCAACGAGGAAAAATGCGGGGCTCCGATGCTGCTGGCAAAGTGCTGCCATGACATGGATCTCATTATGTGGCTGAAGAGCGGCGTTTCGCCCAAACAGATCGCAAGCTTTGGAAGTGACTTCCAGTTTGATCCTGCCAAAAAGCCCGCAGGGGCAGGCAAGCGCTGCCTGGTGGATTGCCAGTGCGAGGAGACTTGTCTGTACTCTGCTAAAAAGCATTATCTGGATCACCCGGATCGGTGGGCGTTTTATGTATGGGACTGCCTGGAGAATATTGAGAATCCGACGCTGGAGGACAAGCGTAAGTCGCTGATGACAGACAATATCCATGGACGCTGTGTGTGGGATTGTGAACATACGGTGGTGGATCATCAATCGGTGCTGATGAATTTTGCGGATGGCGCAACTGCGACCCTGAACATGATCGGCGGCACAGCGAAACCGGAGCGCAATATCCACATCATTGGTACAAAGGGTGAGATCAAGGGCGTGTTTGACGATTCGGTTTTCACTGTGCGCACCATAGATACCGCCAGCGAGAAGGGCTGGAACGAGGAAGTGGTAGACCTGAAGATCGGTGGAGATAAGAGCGGCATGACAGGCTCTCATGGCGGCGGCGACCTGCGGCTGGTGGAGGACTTTGTTCATGTGCTTCAGGGGGGGGGGCCTTCCATCTCCTGCACAACGATCAAAGATTCGATCAATGGGCATCTGGGCGTTTTCTGCGCAGAGCGTGCTCGCAAGGAGAGCGCCGTCATAACGATGCCGGACATCAGATAATGCGGTGCTGACATAGAAAACGTCCCCGTGCAGTTTTGATATCCTGCACGGGGACGTTTTGTGATCTTTTTATTTCCTCATTTCCGCATTCACCCATTCCCGCACGCGGTCAGGCCGGTTGGTGACAATGCAGTCAGGGCCAAGGGGCAGCAGGGAACGGACTGCGTCCTGGGTGTCCACGGTCCAGAACGCGGCCTGGATGCCCATGGCGTGGAGCTGGTTCACGAGATCGGGGTTGGAGTAGGCGGTGTGGTACTCGCAGCTGACGATGTCCACAGGGAAATCCAGCGTTTTGATGTAGGTAGCCACATCCGCCACCGGAACTGGCGTAAAGGACATTTCGAACTGGACATTGTAGCAGCA
>OLNP01003264.1_pt1 | contig 10907 bp, 10 predicted proteins | sample 1671951 | NCBI WGS metagenome assembly OLNP01 (sample SAMEA3136629, study PRJEB25190) | human gut metagenome | biome: human gut; feature: human-associated habitat; material: faeces | place: Austria | collected 2013
ACAGATATGGGTGCAATAGTATTATCTTATGTAGTGGAAAGTGTAACAGGAACGGATTTATATAATTTGGTTAGAAAATATATTTTGGATCCATGCGACATGAAGGACACTGTATTGGTTATCAGACCTGAAGATATGGGCCGGGTAGTTTCGAATAATTATGAAAGAAGAATCGCAAATAATAATTATTGTGTAATTAGGGATATTTCTAAAGGAATGGTAAATGATGGGAAGGCACGTAAATTGGAGAAGTGGTGCCCACGTCTCTATGGACACGCAGGATTATTCTCTACAGCAGCAGATATGGGAAAATTTGCATCTATGATGCTGTCAGGTAATTTATTAGATTCGCAATTTGTCAATAAGATTGGAGTAAATCATACCGGTAAAAAGAATGAGGATGGAACTTTTAGCCAGTTTCATGGACTTTTGTGTTATTCAAAGAATCCTGTCGCAAAGAACTCTGAGGTGAATCATTGGTTGAGCGGAAATGCATTTGCACTGGGAGGATATACCGGGAATCAGTTAACGATAGACTACAGAAACCAACTATACATTTTTATGGCATCCAACCGATGCCACAATAGAATTACAAGTGTAAGTGGTATGGATATTGTATATGAAGCCGGGATGACTTTGGAATGGCCGGACGGAAAAAGATATATATGCAATAAAGGGTATGCATTTGACAGGGATGAGAGCGTGATTAACCCTGCGATAGAATTGGCAATGAAATGGCGCTTTTTAGAGTGGTTATTAGGAAGTGAGTCCAAAGTGATTCGGTGTTGATGATACCGCTGTGTGTGGATACAGGCTCCTCCGGGAGCTGAAGCGCACACGGTACATTTTGAGGGCTGTTATATAGTTTATAATGGAAATAACAGAAGCACATAAAAATGTTATTTCAGTAAGGCAGAAAAAGAAGAGGTGGTTGATTACATATTGTCTAAATTTAACAAAGCGCAGATTTGGCTATTTTGCCACATTGACAATTATAAAGGTGTCTGTTATTCTTTGCTTGTAAGCAGATTTCTTATCTATTTCAAATTTCTAAATCAGCATTAGTTGATATCTGTGACTTCAGAGGAATTCCTGCTTATTTACCCCATTTAATACAATAGAGTAGGAGATGATGAAGGACAGAGCGTTTGTTCTACGTATTGCCGTTGTTTATTCTCCTGTAGATGTGTGAGAGGAGAATACGAATGGTAAAACGATATGAAGAATTAACGATTTCGGATGATTTTATGTTTGGTAAGGCGATGGGAGATAAAGTGCTTTGCCGGGATGTGTTGGAACGGCTGCTGGAGGAAAAGGTAGGAGAACTGGAGGATGTCCAGCCGCAGCGGGAGTTCCGGTATACTTCGGGTGGCAAGCCGGTTCGTCTGGATATGTATACGCGGGATAAAAAGCGTATGTACGATGCAGAGATGCAGAATCTGAACCATCAGCCGGTGGAGAAGCTTTGACCCATTTGGCAGGGGATATGCGAAGTATTCTTTTCAGAATCTGTGCAAGGAAGACAGGGAGCTGTACCTGAAGGATGGAACGGAGAAGATTTTTTATAACTGTGCTGCAGATCCCAAGAAAGTGCCGGAGAATCTGTGGGAGTTATATGAGTATATCAGAAGCGGGAAGGTCGGAGGAGACCTGAGCCGGAGGATGGATGAAGCGGTGTGTATAGCACGTAAGAACGAGGAATGGGAGGCGGTAATAAAGAGCAACCGCACTTACGGGGAAATTCTGGCGTTCATAAAGGGAGGCGAAGCGGAATGAAAAAACTTTCTCAAAAACGAATCGATGTGTATGACATTGGAGATGGCCTGACTCTGATGAATGTAATAAACAAGAACGAAAACGGAAAAATGCATCAGATTACAACATATATAGGAATCGAGGGAAATGGATTTGTCTGTGTAGGAAATGCAAATGATTTGGATGCGCCTGGAACTATATTCAGTTACCAGTCTTATGTAAGAGAGCAGCAAGCAATGATCCCAGTTCTAATAGATATTTTTGAAACGAATACAGGTGTAAAATAATTAACGCCGGAGTCTCACACGCAAATGTGAACTCCGGCGAAGGTGTTTTGAGTGGAAAACGAAAGCTTTTGTTGAAACTGCTAAAAGGTAAGTGGTAGAATTATTTGGTGTTTTTCGTCTTATTGGGAGGGGCAAATTGATTTGTTACGATAAATTATGGTTAATGATGAAACAAATTAAGCCAATAATTGAAAGTAATGATTTTTCAGATTATGAATCCAATGTAACTGACCCGGAAATACTGAAAGTGCTTTCGGATTATCGGATTAAACGAGAGAATGCTGAGAAAGAGATGGGCAGTCCTAAATTATGAAAGTGGTGAAGTAAATGGAATTGGAGCTTAGCATAGAAGATTTATTAAATAAGCGAAGAGTGGAATCTGATAGGATCGAATTTAAAGCATCGTGGAATCCGGATGATATTTATCATAGCATTTGTGCATTTGCCAATGATTTTGACAATGTTGGTGGCGGATATGTTTTGATTGGTGTCGAGGAGAAAACGGTGTTGCAGTTCGCCCGGTAAAGGGTTTGGAAGAATATGAGTTGAATACCATACAAAAGGAACTTTTGGGTTATAATAATACAATGATTCCGGCATATTTTCCACGTGTGATCATTGAACAAGTTGATGGGAAAAATGTTGTTGTATTGTGGGTGACACCTGGAGTGCAAAGACCGTATAAGGCACCAGAGCATGTTACTGCTAAGAAGGATAAAAAGTATTATTACTATATACGGTATGCGACAAGCTCGGTTCGTGCAAATGCGGAGCAGGAACGAGAATTAATTAATATGACAAACTACGCACCGTTTGACACGAGGCCTAATTTTGAGGCTACAGAGTCAGACATATCGGTTGCGTTGTTAACGGACCATCTCAATACAACCAAAAGCAAGCTGGCAAAGCAGATTGGAAAACGTGGTGTTATGGAAGTGCTTGGAGACATGCAGCTTCTTGTAGGACCACCGGAGCAGCTATGTATATCTAATGCGGCACTGATGATGTTTTGTGAGCATTTGGACAAATTCTTTCCATATACGCAGGTTGAAATTACAAAATTTCCGGAAGGTAGCATTAAAAATCCAAATAATTTTATTGAAGTGCCGGTTATCAAAGGCTCTGTGCCGACAATGATTAAAAGAACTATGGAAAAGCTACAGGACATGGTGATTGAGGAAAAGGTCACGAAAGTAGATTATCAGATGGAAGCCATTCGCCGGTACAGCTATCCGTATCAGGCGTTAGAGGAAGCTGTGGTCAATGCTTTTTATCATCGTGATTATCAATCCTATCAGGCAATAATCATAGAGATTGAACCAGATTGTGTTCGAATTATTAGTTATCCAGGTATTGACCGTTCAATCTCGCAAAAGACAATTGCTGAGGGAGAACGATTCAAATCTCGATATTATAGAAACAAACGATTGGGAGAATTTTTGAAGGAGTTAGATTTGACAGAAGGAAAATCTACAGGAATTCCTACTATACAAGAGGAACTTAGAGATAATGGTTCTCCTAAAGCGACATTTGAAACGGATGATGAAAGAAGAGCAGTTACTGTTGAGATACCTATTCATCCGGATTTCTTAATGGAACAAGGTGAACCCCAAAATGAACCCCAAAATGAACCCCAAAATGCGACATCAGTGGAGGATGCTATTTTGCAGTTGATACGAATGAATAAGTATGTAACACGAGAGGAAATGGCGAGTCAGATAGAGGTTTCACTCAGTACGGTTAAACGTTCAATAAATAAATTGAAGACTAGTGGAATAATCGAATATGAAGGCCCGAGTAAAGGCGGATATTGGAGTATAAAGTGAGCAGGAAAATAAAGATACTTTAGTGGGATTTCAGGAAAATTATCCGGGAGTGCTTAATGGCGATAATCTTGCTGATGTTTTGAAAGCAGCAAGAGCAAAGAAGCAAGAGAAAAAAGAGAAGTAATTTTCCCTTGCATCTCCACCGCAAATAGTATAAAATAAACCCAGTGTTGCAAACAAAATATTACAATAAAACGCACAACGGGGTGCATGCCGGGAGGCATGCGCCCTTTTTTGCGTCAGCATTTATTTTTGTGTACAGTGGATGTAGTGTGCCAAGGCTTCTAAGTGTTTATGCTGCCGGATTGATATCCGCTGTCGGCATCTTCGTAGGTTCCGCGGTTTTCCCATCCGTTTCCGACGAAGTGGCCGTTGCATTCTCGGGGGAAGCCACCGGTGCAGTAGTTGCCGTCGGAGCAGTGGAAGCTTCCGACGTATCTGTCGTTTTCGGCGTACCCGTAGCTTCCGGTGTAGCCTTAGGCTTTGCCTTTTCCAGGGATGCCTTCACGGCTTCCAGCAGCACCAGCGAAGTATATCTGGTCTCGGCGGAATAGGTCACCTGGCTCGGATCCTGCATCTCACAGAGTTGGTCGTTTAGGGATTCCATAGTGGGCTCTAACAGTGGATACATGGTAGTAAGTGTTTCGCTCGGATCGGTGAGGCTTACGGATGTAATGGCGTGGTCATTTACGATGACTTCCACGTTTGCAGTCTCGCTGCCGAGGATCAGCTCCGTGGTGTAAATCCCCGGGATATATGTATTATCAGTACCGGCAGACCCGGAGACACTATCCAGAACAGCACCGGCATTGTCAACAGCACCGGAAGTGCTGTCCAGAATAGGTTCGTTGCCGGCAACAGCACCGGTGGAGGCATCCTCCGCCGCAGAGAACTGTGATGAACGTCTGAGATCCGCCACATTGTCAGGCATAGCGGTCTCGGCAGTATTGTCAGGGGAATCCGGTGTTCCAGAGGAGGTATCCGCATCTTTTCCCGGCAACAGCAGCATCAACAGTAATATTAGAAACAACACGCCCAATGCGGTGAAGATTCCGGTATAGAGCAGTTCTTTTCTGCGAAGGACAACGATCTTTGTATTTGCACTCATTCTTAAGTCTCCTTGGAATGATGGGATGATCTTTATAAATAGTATGCGGAGGCCGGTACTCATAGTACAGCAAATAAGGAGAACTTCACATTGACAAGACAAAACGGGCATTGCTATAGTTAAGACAAGTATTTTTCACGGATGCGTCCGCCCCGTGGAAAAGGAGCAGACAGGCGGCGCAGAAACGAGGGTAACGATGAATAATTATACCAAGGAAGACATCATCCGTCTTGTGGAAGAAGAGGATGTGGAATTTATCCGTCTGCAGTTCACGGATCTGTTCGGCAATCTGAAAAATATTGCGGTGACAGCCAGCCAGCTGGACCGCGTATTGAGCAATAAATGTATGTTTGACGGTTCGGCTATTGACGGTTTTGCACGGATTGAAGAATCCGACATGTATCTGTATCCGGATCTGTCGACACTGGAGATTTTCCCCTGGAGACCCCAGCAGGGCAAAGTGGCCCGTATGATCTGCGATGTATATCGTCCCAACGGACAGCCTTTCGAGGGAGATCCTCGTTATGTGTTAAAGCGTGCGGTGCAGCAGGCAGAGGACATGGGATATACTTTTGAGGTAGGCCCCGAGTGTGAATTTTTCTTATTTAATACGGACGAAAATACCATGCCTACCACCAACACCCATGAGCAGGCAGGGTATTTCGACATCGGTCCCCTGGATTTCGGCGAAAATGCCCGTCGTGACATTGTCATGAATCTGGAGGATATGGGATTTGTCATCGAGGCTTCCCATCACGAGATGGCTCCGGCCCAGCATGAGATTGATTTCAGATACGATGAGGCATTAAATACCGCAGACAACATCATGACCTTCAAGATGGCCGTACGCACCATTGCGAGACGTCATGGATTGCACGCTACTTTTATGCCGAAGCCCAAGTTCGGTGTCAACGGTTCCGGCATGCACATCAATATGTCCTTGCAGAAGGATGGAAAAAACATTTTCCAGGATGCTTCCGATCCCAATGGTCTGAGCGAAGAGGCTTACTATTTCATCGGCGGTATCATGAGACATATCAAAGGAATGGCAGCCATTACGAATCCGCTGGTGAATTCCTACAAGCGTCTGGTACCCGGTTTCGAGGCACCGGTCTACATTGCATGGAGCACGACAAACCGCAGCCCATTAATCCGTATTCCGGCTGCTGCAGACGGAGAGGGCACCCGTATCGAGCTGCGTAGTCCCGATTCTGCTGCTAACCCTTATCTGACACTGGCAGTCTGCCTGAGTGCAGGATTAGAGGGCATCCGGGAGAAAATAGAGCCGCCTCAGAGCATCAATGCCAATATTTTTGCCCTGTCAGAAAAAGAGCGTGAGGAATTGCATATCGATCAGCTGCCCGGCACACTTCTGGAGGCAGTGGAGGAACTGGAGAAGGATACTTTCATTCAGAAAGTGCTTGGAGATCATATTGCCGGAAAATACATCGATGCCAAGCGGAAAGAGTGGCATGAGTACCGTTCTCAGGTATCCGAGTGGGAGATTCAGGAGTATCTGTACAAGTATTAAAATATTCCTTTCTTTTGTAATAATGGAGTGACTATTCTTCGTAAAGTGACTCGAATGGAGTCACCGCCACGTACATGAGCAAAACTAGCTGCATAGAAGCGTGTGATTTTGCGAATGCGAGGGGTGGAATAGTTACAAGATGAATCAACAAGACAGAAGAAAGGAGGTGGGCCGATGACGAACATTATTGTCGTACTGCCGAAGCTGGAGGAAGCCAAAGGCGTCAAGAATATTCTGGTGCGCAGTGGCTTTCAGGTCACGGGTATCTGTACCACAGGCACTCAGGCTATCAGTCAGGCGGACGGTCTGAACGACGGTATTGTGATCTGCAGCTACAAGCTGGCGGACATGATATACACAGAACTACATGAAGATCTGCCGGAAGGTTTCGAGATGCTGCTGATGGCATCCCAGAATCTGATCAGTGAATGCTATGGCAATGGCATCGTATGTCTTTCCATGCCGTTAAAGGTACAGGACCTGATCAATACCGTGAACCTGATGGTGGAAGGTGTGGAACGCCGCAGAAGAAAACGCCGTATGCAGCCGAAAGTGCGGAATGCAGCGGATGAAAAAGCAATCAAGGATGCCAAGGAATTACTGATGGCACGAAATCATATGACGGAAGAAGAAGCCCACCGCTACCTTCAGAAGACCAGTATGGACAGTGGTACCAATCTGGTGGAGACGGCACAGATGGTATTGTCCATGATGACGGAGTAAGCAGGACGGCCCGGAAATGATTACAGGGATCCGGGCGTTACAGACAGGATATGTGAAAGAGAACAACAGGAGGAACAGCAATCCATGAAATTTACAAAAATGCAGGGCTGCGGCAACGATTATGTATATGTCAACGGCTTTACGGAGAAGCTTTCACCGGAAGAGAAGCCGGAGATCGTAAGAAGCTTAAGTGACAGACATTTCGGAATCGGCGGCGACGGTGTGATATTTATCAATCCGGCGGAAGAAGCGGATTTTGAGATGGAAATGTACAATGCGGACGGCAGCCGTTCGGAGATGTGCGGCAACGGCATCCGCTGCGTGGCAAAATATGTCTACGACAAGGGACTGACGGACAAGAAGGACATTACCATCGTCAGCGCCGGAAAAATAAAATATCTGAAACTCACCGTGGAGGGAAAGACCGCCACGGACAGAGGACAGGTGACGCTGGTACAGGTGAACATGGGAAATCCCATCCTTGCTCCGGCAGAGGTGCCGGTAACAGTGGAAGCCACACAGGAGACGGCAGACGGACCGGCGGTAGTGAATGCTCCCATCATGGTAGACGACACGGAATACCACATGACATGTGTATCCATGGGCAATCCCCATGCCATTGTATTTATGAATGGGGTGAAGGATCTCGACATTGAGAAGATTGGTCCGAAATTCGAGCACCATACCTGTTTCCCCAACCGGACCAACACGGAATTTGTAGAGATCCTAGATCGGAAAAATGTGTTCATGCGTGTCTGGGAGAGAGGCACCGGGGAGACCCTTGCCTGTGGTACCGGATGTTGCGCCACGGCGGTGGCTTGTGTACTAAATGGTTTGACGGACGAGGAAATAACTGTTAAACTATTAGGCGGTGAACTGCACATCAAATGGGACCGCAAGGAGAATCTGGTCTACATGACCGGTCCTGCGAAGATCGTATTTGAAGGTGAAGTGGACCCGTACTCCATCTGATAGCACGTAGTGCGGAAAAATTGCTTATTTACGACAGCAAGGTGACAGCAATACTGCACCAGGGATAATAGAGAGGAGAACGTACTATGTTTAAAGTAAACGACAACTATTTAAAACTTCCCGGAAGCTATTTATTTTCCACCATCGGCAAAAAGGTAAGTGCGTATTCCGCAGCACACCCGGACAAGAAGATCATCCGTCTGGGCATCGGTGACGTGACACAGCCTTTGGCGCCCGCTATCATTGATGCGCTGCACGGTGCAGTGGATGAGATGGGAAAAGCGGAGACTTTTCATGGTTACGCTCCCGACCTTGGCTATGAATTCCTGCGCAATGCCATTGCAGAGAATGATTATAAGGCAAGAGGCTGTGACATTGCACCGGACGAGATCTTTGTATCGGACGGAGCAAAATGTGACTGTGGCAATATTCAGGAGATCTTCAGCCTGGACAATAAGATCGCGGTATGTGATCCGGTATACCCGGTATACGTGGATTCCAATGTCATGGCAGGCAGAACCGGCACTTACGATCCGAAGTCCGAGACATGGAGTGATGTGATCTATATGCCCTGTCTGGCAGAGAACGGTTTTGCGCCGGAGCTGCCGAAGGAGACCCCGGATCTGATCTATCTGTGCTTCCCCAATAATCCTACCGGTGCCACCATTACCAAGGCGCAGTTGCAGGAGTGGGTGGACTATGCCAATAAGGTAGGCGCTGTCATTCTCTATGATGCGGCATACGAAGCATATATTTCCGAACCGGATGTGCCTCACAGTATCTATGAATGTGAAGGAGCCAGAACCTGTGCCATCGAGTTCCGTTCCTTCTCCAAGAATGCCGGCTTTACCGGAGTGCGTCTGGGCTTTACCGTGATCCCCAAGGATTTAAAGAGCGGGGATGTGAGCCTCCATGCACTGTGGGCAAGAAGACACGGCACCAAATACAATGGAGCACCCTATATCGTACAGCGCGCCGGTGAGGCAGTATACTCTGCAGCAGGCAAGGCACAGCTGAAGGAGCAGGTTGCTTATTACATGAACAACGCACAGTATATCCTGAAGGGCTTGCAGGAAGCGGGCTTCACGGTATCCGGCGGTGTGAACGCTCCCTATATCTGGCTGAAAGCGCCTAACGGCATGACCAGCTGGGAGTTCTTCGATTACCTTCTGGAGAATGTCAACGTGGTGGGTACGCCCGGATCCGGTTTCGGACCCAGCGGAGAGCATTTTTTCCGTCTGACGGCTTTCGGAAGCTATGAGAATACCGTGGAGGCAGTGGATCGTCTGAAGAAGATTCAGTTATAGGCAGCCGTTCTTTGCCATAAGAGGAATGGAGCAGATATATGCAGGAAAAGCAGAAAAAAGCAATCCGGTGGATCAGCCTGGTGCTGATCGCATTGACAGCACTGATCGTGTGGCGCGTCAACTATGAGATCGAATTTATGATGGATGATGAGTGGTATTCGACGGTATTGTATGCGGATACACCGATCCGGAATCTCAGTGACATTATCCGTGCGCAGATCTGGCATTATTTCAACTGGGGAGGCAGAAGCATGGCGCATGCACTGCTGCAGCTGATCCTGCTGGCCGGAGAACACTGGGCGGATATCCTGAATACAGGAATGACACTGCTGTTGGGATGGCTGGCCTGCATGATAGCAGACAGACGTAAGCTCCCGTACTGGTTTGCAGCGCTGGGGATGATCCTGGGGCTGAATGCCAACTGGAAAATGAGTATGTTCTGGGAAGCCGGAGCAGCGAATTATCTGTATATGGCGGGTTTTCTGCTGGCATTTTTGTTCTGTTATCTGAAATATGAGGAAAAAAATCTTCCCGGCATCGTCATCTGGATCCTTCCACTGGGATTGATCGCAGGCTGGAGCAATGAGAATATGGGGCCTGCGGTATGGCTCCTGAGTCTTCTGGTGATCCTGTTAAGACACAGAGAGCACAAAAAAGCTCCGGTGTGGATGTATCTGGGAAACATCAGCTGCCTGGCGGGAACCATTTTGATGATCGCTGCACCGGGCAATTTTGTCCGCAGCGGGGAGACGGGGGAAGAAGCCTACAGCCTGCTGTGGAGAATGTATCTGCGTTGCTACGCAGAAGCGAAGGGAATTATGGAGTATCTGTTCCCTGCCCTGCTGCTTACGGTATTTGCACTGATCGTCTGCAAAGGCATTCTGAAAGAAAACCTGGGCAGAAATACAGTGCTGTTATTGCTGGGGGCACTGTTGTCCTGGGGTGCCATGATCCTGTCCCCACACTATCCGGATCGGGCGGCTTTCGGAACGATGGTTTTGTTGATTTGTGCGATTTTATCCATGACGGGAAAAATCGCAGACAGGCAGAAAGAAAATGTCTGGATGTTCTATGGCTGTGCCGTGCTGGTATGGCTGCGGGGCATGTATTTTCTGGTGGAATACCTGGGATTATGCTGGGGATGGATCAAATAAGTGAATAAATGTCCATTATAAAAGACCTCACAGTCTGCAGATGCGCCGGTAGTGAGGTCTTTTATGAGTGTACACATTATTTTCTGGCATACCGGCTCCGGTACTGGCGCGGTGTCATGCCGGTCTTTTTACGGAAGATCTGCGAGAAATAAGACTGCGAAGAAAAGCCGACGCTGGTGGCTACCTGAGCTACCGACAGATTGGAGGATACCAGAAGCTCCTTGCAGGCTTCCTTTTCTCTATG
>OLNP01003274.1_pt1 | contig 10888 bp, 11 predicted proteins | sample 1671951 | NCBI WGS metagenome assembly OLNP01 (sample SAMEA3136629, study PRJEB25190) | human gut metagenome | biome: human gut; feature: human-associated habitat; material: faeces | place: Austria | collected 2013
GGAACGCGATTTTTAGAAGCCTTTTCGAGAAAATTCACAGATCATTTACATTTCCGCGCCTGCGCTGCCTGTTCGAACCCCTCCGAAAAAGTCTCTCATGTGGTAGGCAGCGAGAACGCACTTTTTAGAACCCTTTTCGCAAAAGTTCACAAAATGTTCACTCGAAAATGCGTCGTTGGCGGTTTTGAAAAGTCCCCCTATTTGATCCGACAGAAAATCGCGTTTTGAACAGCCTGTTTTGAAAAAATATTTTGGGAACGCAAAATGACCACCGCCCGGCTTTGGCGACGGTCATATAAGAAACCGGCAGCAGGAGCATTTGCTCCCGCTGCCGGTTTCCATTCATCTTCACTTATCATTTGGCTGCGGCAGGATAACAGTATCGCGGTCGTCAACCCGCTGCGGCCATCTGTTCGCAGGCCCAGGCGGCGGCTTTGCGCTTTTTCAGGTCGCTTTGCAACATGGCGAGGTCTTCGCCGAGAAACCGCTTAAGTTCCGCGACGGTTGTATTCTGACGTCGGGCGATCGCCGCAGCTTCGGCTTCCAGCTCCTCCGGTGTCACCGGGAACGTCTGTGCTGCCATAATCTCGCGCAGGACGAGCATCTCCTTTGCCCGGCGTAGGGCTTCCGCCTGCAGCGCTTCCATTTTTTTGTTCAGCTCCTCCTGCGGAGAAAGGTGCACCGCAAATCCTGTCAGCGTCTCATATTGGATGCGCTGTTTTTCCTCAAGGATCAGCAGCTGAAGCTCATTTTCTACGGCTTCCTGCGGAACGGTCAGCGGATATTGTTCCGCGTATTTTGAAAATAACATCTCCTGCGTCATTATACCGTCATGCCTCCGTGCTCTGGTCGTTTCCGGTAATGCAGGCTTCTGTCGTCAGCATGCTTGCGCTCACGGACAGGGCGCTTTGCAGCGCCGTGCGCGTGACGCGCACCGGGTCGAGGATTCCGGCCTGCACCATGTCTGTAAATCGGTCTGCGCCCGCATCATAGCCTATGGCCTCCGGCAGACCGCGCAGCTTTGCCGCGATTGTGCTTCCGTCCCGACCGGCATTTTCCGCGATCTGCCACACCGGTGCTTCCAGTGCGTGAATGACCGCCAGTGCGCCGGTCTTTTCATCTCCGCGCAGCGCATCCGCACAGCTTTTTATCGTAGGGATGAGCCGAACCAGCGCCGTTCCACCGCCCGGCACAACGCCCTCGAGCTGCGCCGCCTGCGCGGCATGGACGGCATCCTCCAGCCGCAGCTTTCGCTCCCAAAGCTCCGTCTGCGTCCGTCCGCCCGCGTGAATGGTCGCAACGCCGGATGAGAGCTGCGCAAGGCGCTCCTGATGGCGCTTGCGGTTAAATTCATAGTCCTCGTTCGCAGCCAGATACCGCAGTTCACGCACACGCGCTTCCACGGCAGCCTTGTCGCCGCCGGGGCCAGAGATTACGGTCTGCTGCTTCGTGACGCGCGCGTGTGCCGCCGTGCCGAAATCCTTGCGGTTTACGCTGCGCAAATCCATATTGAGCGCCTTCTGGAAATACACCGCGCCAAGTTGCACCGCCAGATCCTCCATGCGCCAGCGGCGGCCATCGCCGTAAAGCGGTGCTTCGATGCAGACGATCTTGATATCGCCGTCCATGTCTGTGCGCAGGATGGTGCTGCGTGCGTCGCCACTCAGCGCCTCACAGATGATAAGCAGGTCGCAGCCGTCCTCTGCGCAGGCAATGAGCGCCGGTAAGATCTCCTGTACATTGTCGAGCTTGCTGTCACAGAGCAAAATGCGCGGATCATCCAGCTCGGCGGCAGTCTTTTCCTCGTTCGTCGTCATTTCTGGCGCAAGGAATCCGCGTTCAAGGACGATACCTTGGCGAATTTCTACTGTTGTCTCTTGCTTCTGCGCGTCATCGACCGTCACGACGCCCTCACGTCCGACTGCAAAGCACGCCTGCCCGACAAGCCGGGCAAGCGCTTCATCCTGACAGGAGACTGCCGCGACCTGTGTCAGCGCTTCCTCGGTGTCCACCGGACGCGCAAGCATTTGCAGGGCATCGCACGCTGCGCGTCCCGCAGCTTCTACGCCGCGCCGCAGTGCCATTGCGTCCGCGCCTGCGCTCCGCAGACGGAGCAGCTCATGCAGAAGCGCCTGCGCCAGCACAATTGCGGTTGTCGTGCCGTCTCCGGCGTCGGCGTTCGTTTTCTCCGCTGCCTGCCGCAGAAGCTGCGCACCGGCATTCTCCAGCGCGTCCGGCAGGACGATCGATTCCGCTATGCTTGCGCCGTCGTTCGTGATGAGCACTGGTGCGCCGCTTCCCGCGCGGTCAGAGAGCTTCGCCCCCTGTGCGTTCCGCTTCTGATACAGTGCCACATTTCGTCCTTTTGGGCCAAGCGTGATTTTGACTGTGTCCGCGAGCTGATCTGCGCCGCGCAGCAATTTCCCACGCGCTTCTGACTGAAACGTAATTTGCATAAGCTGTCCTCTTTTATCGCAAAAGGCATTCGTGCCTAAAATTTCTTATTTGATCTTTGCCATCAACTCTGCACGGGAATTGACGTTCACCTTTTTGTAGATGTTATAAATGTGCCGGTTCGTGGTCGGCACGGTGATGTGCAGAATATGCGCAATGTTCGCAGGCGTGATACCCTGTTCGAGCAGATTGACGATCTCCATTTCGCGCGGCGTAAGTGTCTGCAGCTCTGTGCGGGATGTAAGCTGCGCGGCTTCGTCGTCCGCACATGTAAAAAGCAGCCGGTGAAACAGCTTCAAAAGCTCTCGTATCGACCTGACCGTCTCAATCTCCCAGTCGGTATAGGGTGCGTCCGACAGTCGGTCAAGCGCGAAGATCGTGCGGATACGGTCGGTTGCGTCGCGCATCGGAAAGCCCAGTGTGCTGACTAGATTGCGCGGACGGATATAGTCTGGGATGACCTCTCCGGACTGCTCGAAGCTCCACTGATGGACGTATACGCCGTCGAGATTATCAAGATCGCGCTGCACAAGACCATATGCACCGCGGTCAGCGTTCGAATAATAGCCCAGATATAGGCTCATCCACTTGGGGTTGATGTTGTAGAGGTAGTAATCGGTAATTTTCAAATTGCCGTTCAGATAGAACACGACCGCTTCATCAAAGGGCACGAGCCGGTTCATTTCGCGCAGCAGACTGACCGAAAAGGACTTGGTACTGCGGTACTTACAGCATTGCAGAGAAAGATCATAGATCTGCTTCCATGGGATCTCCTGATGCGGCATTTTTCCATCCTCCCGTTGTCTTTTTATCCAGTATACCTGATTTTCAGAAAAAAAGAAACGATAATTTGGAGGAAGCCGGAGCCCCGCTGGCAATCAATGCAGGACTCCGGCTTATGTCTGTGCGTGCACAAAAGCTGACGGCAGGGATGGTTGACCCTCTGCTTCTGCGCTGACGCAGAAACAGTCTTAGAACTTTTCGAGCGCGTTCATGAACTTTTCAAGCTCTGCGGCATCCATGTGGTAGCCGTGCTTGTCTTCAGGATAGTTGTGCTCACGCACATCTTCCGCCCAGTTCATGTAAGCTTCGACGGCGAACGGGAAGAACTCACCATAGACCTTGGCATGGGAAGCCAGCTTCGGCATCATGCCAAAGGTGTCGAAGTCGACCATTTCGCAGCCGTCCGCCGCGCCGCCGGCCGCGATGGAGATGACGGGAACGCGCAGTTTCTTGGCAATCGCGTTCGTGACCTCGATCGGCGTCAGCTCGATGGTCATGGCCATCATGCCGTTCTCCTGATACTCATAACCCATCTTGAACACTTCCATTGCGCTCTCAGCTGTCTGACCCAGACGCTTATAGCCGCCCTGACGGCTGGTCTGCCAGCCGGACAGTGCGCCAATGTGGCCGAACACGACCAGATAGTTGTCCGTCATATACTTGAGCGTCTCGTTCGTGATACCCATGGGCAGCAAGGAGTCCGCGCCACAGTTCATGTACAGAGCGCCGTTGGCAACAGCCGCTTCCTTGGAAGCGTAGGTCGGGGTTTGCATGTAGAAGTTGATGTGGATGATCTTCGCCGCGTTGCGGACGCACTTGATCCAGTAAGGTGCGAGCTTGATCTGCATTTCGGGATCGGAGCCATCGCCGGGAACGGTCAGGCGGCAGATATCGACATCGGCCATTTCAGCGGCCATGGTCCAGAACTGATCACGCGGACCCGGGCACATCTGAACGATGGGCGTGCCCTCATCCTTGAGCTTCTGCAGGTAGTTGATCGTCTTACGACCCTTTTGCATTCTTGAGCTCTTGACATCGGCTTTTTCAGACATATTCTATACTCCTTTTCTTTATTCTTGAAAACTCAGGCGTCGAGCGCGTCGAGCTTCGCGCAGATATCCGCAACATCTTCCTTTTTGAAGCCTGCCTGCGGGAATTTGAGCAGCATATTGATCTTCATGCCGAGGACCGGACCGAGCAGGTCAGCCTTTTCCTCAACGAATCCGGGAACATACTCCTCGATGACAGCAACGGCGCGCGGGTCGGCAAGAACGTCGCGCAAGGTGCTTTTGGATGTGATAGCCATAGTGGTAGCTCCTTTCTATTTTGCCCGGCAACTGCCGGAAGGTTACAGCGTTGCGGCCTTATGCGTGCAGACCGCCCTCCATGGTGTAGCTCCAGGGTTTGTCCTGGAACGAGAACTGGCTGCCGCCGTCGACCTCAACGGTCTGACCGTACATAAAATCTGAAACCGGCGTGCAGAGTGTGAGGATCATCCGCGCGATCTCATCCGGATTCGGCGCGACAGGCACGCCTGCACCATATTCTGTCACATAGCGCGTCCACTCCGGACCGTACAGCTCCGCCGTAGTCGTATTATTGAAGATCGCGCCGGGCGTGACCATGCCGCCGGGAGCCACGCAGTTGACGTTGATGCCGTACTGCTTGAGCTCCTTGGCAATGCCGCGCGTCATGCCGACAACGCCGGCCTTCGCGGTATTATAAGCCGTCATCATAGCGAGCTTCGGCATATCCTCGCCACGGTACGCAACAGACGCGACCGTCACGACCTTGCCGCCCTTTTTGCCGCGGATCATGCTTCGCGCGGCAGCCTGCACAAGGAAATACTGACCCTTCTGGTCGACATCAACGATGCGGTCGTATTCTGACTCCTTGATATCCACAAACGCGCGGGCGAAAAATGCCGCTGCGACCGGGACTACAATATCCACCGTGCCATAGGTCTGCTCCGCAAACGCAACGATCTCCCGGCAGCTCTCCACGCTGCTGACATCGAGCTTATGGAAGCGGACATCAAGGCCCATCTCCCGCAGACGTTCCTCCGCCATCTGGCCGATGACCTCGCGCCGTGCGCCGAAGACGACCTTCGCGCCGCAGGACGCCAGCCGGTAAATGACGCTCAGCGCCAGACCGATTGTACCGCTCACAACAGCAACTTTTCCCGTGAGATCAAACATCTCACCAACGGAAGGCAGACCCTCAAGAGAACCTGCGGACATCTCAAACATCATTTCCTCATCCATCAAATCATCCTCTTTCTTTGCATTTTTGCCTAAATTTATTTTTCTGTTTTTTCTTTTCTTGGTGCAATTATACCAAGAAGTGTGGATGCGAATAAATATGTAGAACTACGTATTTATCCTACGTATTTTTGCGTAGACGCAAAAACTGCCAGAGGCAGAGTGCCTTTGGCAGCAATGGCTGAAAGCCGCTATTCTTTGTTTACAGCGGCGCAGATTCTGCGCCGCTGGTTTTCTGTCCTGACCCAAACCGTGACCCAAACGCGGAAAAATCAGGTGGAATTATCCGTGCTGGAAACGACGAAGCTGCGAAATTTTCTGAGCAGAAAGGTGCGAAAATGCCTTGAAATGTCCGCTAAAAATATCCGACCAACCTTCGGGACCAAGAGGCCTCGGGTTTGAATCCCGACACTCCGACCAGAAGCAGCTGGAACTGCTGCTGCGAAACGTGGACGAGACGCATCTGCTCTATGGCTCCGACATGCCATACACCAATCTTTCCGCCTGCTTTGGGCAGATGGAGGCGCTGGAAAATACGCAAAAGCTCACAGAGCATCAGAAGCAGCTGATGTTCACCGATACAGAACCTATCAGGGCTGACACGAAATCCGAACAGCATACAGTATGAGCGCTCCCCCGCAGCTTCGGCTGCGGGGGTTTTATCTCCTCGCCAAAAGCTCACCCCCGAAAAAATCAGCGCGTATTTTGTCAATTTTTGTAGACAAACCGGTGACGCTATACTATAATGGTCAGGCTTGATATCCGGTTGACTTTCGCCTCTGGGGGGTACGCTGATGAATGCGAGGGCTTGGAGCTGGAGGATGCTGACGCTTTTGCCTCTGGTTCTTTTTTTGCTGCTGATTTTATGGATTTTTGTGTTCCCGGCGAAGCGCGCCGCTGCCTCCGCAACGGATGCGGAGGTCGCATCCGGCGTGCAATGGCTTCAGGAGCAGGAGGCACACAGCCCCGACGACGTGGAAGCGGAGCTCAAGGCCATCCGTCAGGCGGAGCTGGATGCGATGCGGGACGAATGGCGCGCAAAGCTCTACAGCGGAGAAATTTCCGTCTGGTCGCTGTTTGAGGATTACGCCATGCTCGGCGACTCCAGAACGTCAGGCTTCACCTATTATGGCTATCTGGCCCCTGAGCGCGTGTTCGCCGACTCCGGCGCGACCATCAAAAAGGTCATTGACCACCTGGAGGAGCTTGTCGCGCTGAATCCGTCGATCATTTTCCTGACCTATGGCATCAATGACGTCGGCATCGGGTACTGGCCAACGCCAGAGGATTATGTAAACGAAATCAACAACACACTTGCCCTGCTCAAGGAGCACCTTCCGAACGCCACGGTCTATGTCTGCTCCATCATCCCCGCGCTTGAACCCGCGTTCAAGCGCGGCCCCGCATGGCGGGAGATCCCGGACTACAACGACGCCGTGCGCGCCTTTTGCGAGGAAAATGGCACGCGGACATTACGCAGCTCTGCGAAGAACACACGGATCTTTATCAGGACGACGGCGTGCACCTGCTGGGCGGTTTTTACCCGCTTTGGGGTACCGAACTGATTGCTGAGGTATATGATTATGTCTTTGCCCTTGAATCAAACGAATCCGCAGCTGAATGACCTGCTCCTGCGCGGCGGAAGCAGCCTTTCGCCGGAGCTGAAGGAGCAGGCGATTGACGATATTCTGGCCGAATTCGGCTCTGCACCCACAAAAAAAGCGGCCAAGCAGGCTGTTCCGGCGCAGAAGCAGCCCGCTTCCCCTGCCCCATCTGCCCCGCTTGTGATCGATGGGGTCGACTTTTCAGAGTTTTTGGACAACGCTCCGGCCAGCCGCAAAACCGCCGCTGCCCCCATTCCCGACCCGCAGCCCATCCGCGAGCCGGTGAAAACGCCGGAAGCCAACAAGCTCCCCGCGCCGGAAAAGTCCGCTGTCACAGAAGACGTGCCTGCTCCGGACACTGCTGCTGCGCAGCCTGCGGCCCGCCGCGTGGGAATCGTGAGCATCCTCCTGCGCATTTTCGCCTTTGCCGCCGCTCTGGCGACCGCGGGCTTTCTCTACACGCAGACGATGCAGAACCGGCAGAGCAGCGCGTCCTTTGACGCTGTCAGCAGTGCCGTTCTGCAATCGATCGATCTGACGGATATGCAGGAGGCGGACGCGCAGATGGTGCGGCGGCTCTATGGCTTTGCACCGTCTGAAATGGACGGCTGCCTGCTCTATTATCCGGCCACAAATATGGGGGCACGGGAGCTGCTGCTCGTCAAGCTCTCCGATCTCTCGCAGCAGACGTCCGTTTCTGACGCCATTCAGGCCCGCAGGCAGACGCAGATGAAGAGCTTCGAGGGCTATGGCGTTGAACAGTATGATCTGCTCTCCAACTCCGTTGTGGAGATACAGGGCAATTATATCCTGTTCGTTGTGCATGAGAACGCAGCCGCTGCCGCGCAGGCGTTTCTGAAAGCGCTTTAAGGAGGAACCGTCGTGAATCTGAGCACGCTCTTTTTTGTCTTCGCGTTTCTCCCGGTCAGCCTGATCCTGTACCTGGTCTGCCCACGTGTCTGCAAGAACGCACTTCTTGTTCTGATCAGCTTCGTTTTTTATGCATGGGGTTCTCCGGTCTATCTGCTGCTTCTGCTGCTGGTAACGGTTTTCAACTATTGCGTCGGCCTGGACATCGGCAATTGCGCAGAATTGGGGCAGCGCGGCACAAAATTCCTTCTTGTGATCGGCGTGCTGTTCAATCTGCTGCTTCTCGGCTTTTACAAATACGCCGCATTTGCCATCGAAACGCTCAACGCCATTTTGCCGTTCACGCTGAACGCGCCGTCTGCGGCGCTTCCGCTCGGCATTTCCTTCTTCACCTTCCAGAACCTGTCGTATCTTTCGGACGTTTACCACCGTCGCGCGCCTGCGCAGAAAAATCCGCTGGATTTCTGCCTTTATGTCAGCTTTTTCCCGAAAATGATCTCCGGCCCGATCGTCGAGTACGCACAGTTCGAGCCGCAGCTGAAATCGCATCCGGTGACGCTGTACAAGGTTTCCGAAGCTGTCCCGATGCTCGTTCTTGGCCTTGCAAAAAAGGTGCTGCTGGCCGATAATCTCGGTGCCGCGTTCCAGAGTATTTCCGCACTCTCATCCGGTTCGCTTTCCGGCGGGTCGGCGTGGCTCGGCGCGATCTGCTATTCGCTTCAGCTCTACTTCGACTTCAGCGGCTATTCCGACATGGCCATCGGCATGGCGAAGCTGTTCGGCTTCGACTTTGACGCCAACTTCGACCATCCCTACCTCTCTGCTTCCCTGACGGAGTTCTGGCGCAGATGGCACATTTCCCTTGGCCGCTGGTTCCGTGACTATGTGTATATCCCGCTTGGCGGCAGCCGTGTAAGCACGCCAAAGTGCATCCGCAACCTGCTGATCGTCTGGATCCTGACCGGCCTGTGGCACGGCGCGTCGTGGACATTCGTGGCATGGGGCCTGTATCACGGGATTTTGCTGCTGCTGGAAAAGTATCCGCTCAAAGGCATCCTTGCAAAGACGCCCTCCCCGATTCGCCATATTCTGACGCTGCTGGCCGTCATCGTCGGCTGGGTGCTGTTCTTCTCTCCTGATTTTTCCTCGGCGATTTTCTATCTTGGGCGGATGTTCGGTGCCGGGAGCCGCGCGTTTTGGGATTCCACCGCAAAATACTATTTTGCAGCAAACTGGAAGCTTCTTGTACTTGGCATTCTTGGCTGCGGCCCATGGATTCGGACGCTTTACCGGCATCTCGTGTTCTCGCGGCGCAGTCCTGGCCTTGTGCTTTCTGCGCTGCTTCTGATCGGCATTTTCCTGCTTTGCGTCCCGTATATGACGAACGCCACCTATCAATCCTTCCTCTATGCTCAGTTCTAAGCGAGGTGATCCCATGAATCCGCAAAAAAGGCGCAGGCAGGACTCTGAAAAGCAGCAGCTGATCCTTCAGCGCAACAGCCAGCTGCATGGAGTCCTTCTGGCTGCGCTGCTTGCCGTGGTTCTGCTTGTCTTCGGCCTTGTCAATCTGCTTCACACGAAGCGCGATTTCTCGGAAAATGAGAACCGAAAGCTTCAAGCCTATCCAGCGCTGACGGCGGCTTCAGTTCTGGACGGAAGCTTTATGTCGAAGCTGCAGTCTGCCTTTGCAGATCAGTTCTTTGCGCGCGACCACTGGATTTCCGCCAAGCTGCGGATCGACCAGCTGCTTGGGCAGAAGGAGTCCAACGGCGTTTACCTTTGTCAGGACAATTATCTGATTGAGATCCCGGAGGCCCCCGATCCGGCTGTGCTTGACCGGACGCTGACCGCGATGAAGGCGTTCGCCGCGAAGCACGATGATCTTCGCATGACGGCGATGATCGTCCCAAACGCCTCCCTCGTTATGCGCGATTATCTTCCTGCAAACGCGCCTGCGCACAATCAGCAGGAGGATCTGTTCACCGTCAATCAAGCGCTTTCGCCCTGTATGCAGTATGCAGATGTGACGCTGGCTTTGAAAGCCCACGTCAGGGACGGCGTTTTTTACCGCACTGACCACCATTGGACAAGCCTCGGCGCATACTGCGCCTTTGACGCCTCGGCGGAGCTGCTTGGGATCGAGACGCCGATCACGAACTATCGCGTCCATGTCCTGACCAACTCCTTTGAGGGCACGCTTGCCTCTAAGAGCGGCAAGCACACCGCCGAGGATACGATCACGGCCTATGAGCCGCTCGGCACCGATGTGAGCTACTATGTGCTCTACGACAGCACGCAGGAAAAGGCCGGCTCTGTCTTTGTCGATTCTGCGCTGGATACGAAGGATAAATACACCGTCTTTTTCGGCGGCAACCATCCGCTTGTCACCATCAAAACGACCGCAAATAATGGGAAAATCCTGCTGATTTTCAAGGATTCCTATGCGAACAGCTTCGTACCGTTCCTCATCCCCTACTATCAGCAGATCGTCATGATCGATCCGCGCTATTACTACGACGATGTAGAGCAGCTTATGACGCAGCGCGGCGTGACCGATGTTCTTTTCCTCTACAATCTCAGTACCTTCTCCGCCGATACCGCGCTTGCGGATACGCTTGGCGCGGCAAGCTGAAAAGGACGGCTATTGGAACGAAAAGCAGGCATGACCGAAATCATGCCTGCTCCGGGCTCCTTCCTCATGTCTTATCAGAGCTGCAGCGAGTTGAGCACGCTGCAGCTCTGATTTGTATTTGAATTGCCTCCGTATAATTATTCGCGCTCCATGGCGCAGAAGCCGCCGCAACCGAGGGTGAGCGTTTCGCCGGTATATTCGGCGATGCCGCCGCCGAGTAGGATCGTGCCGCTGTGCGGAAGCGTCCACGGGCTTTCCGAGCGGTTGCAGCAGACTGCCACGTT
>OLNP01003300.1_pt1 | contig 10807 bp, 5 predicted proteins | sample 1671951 | NCBI WGS metagenome assembly OLNP01 (sample SAMEA3136629, study PRJEB25190) | human gut metagenome | biome: human gut; feature: human-associated habitat; material: faeces | place: Austria | collected 2013
ATGGCAGAAGAAGAAGGCAGCCGCTTCCCGTATGTTTTCTGGGGCAGTAAAAATATTTTTGGGCTGGCGAATCCTGACGACGTGCGGAATATCTGTGATGCCAAAGGAAATAGTTTTGTCGATGCGATGAAGGCTTGCGGATTTACTCTGCCGAACGCCCCACTAACTCCGCGTCAGGATATTAAAGCCTTTGTCGAACTGCATATCGAACAGGGCTGTGTGCTGGAAAGTAATGGGCAGTCAATTGGCGTGGTGAATGCAATTGTCGGGCAACGTCGCTATACGGTGACGCTGAACGGTGAATCAAACCATGCAGGCACCACGCCGATGGGTTATCGTCGTGATACGGTTTACGCTTTCAGTCGCATTTGCCATCAGTCTGTCGAAAAAGCGAAAAAGATGGGCGACCCGCTGGTTCTGACTTTTGGCAAAGTAGAGCCGCGCCCGAATACGGTGAATGTAGTGCCGGGTAAAACCACGTTCACCATTGATTGTCGTCATACCGATGCTACCGTGCTGCGCGATTTCACCCAACAGTTAGAAAACGACATGCGGGCGATTTGCGATGAAATGGATATTGGTATTGATATCGATTTATGGATGGACGAAGAACCCGTGCCGATGAATAAGGAGCTGGTCGCCACCCTGACAGAATTGTGTGAAAGCGAAAAACTGAATTACCGGGTGATGCACAGTGGTGCCGGGCACGACGCGCAAATTTTCGCGCCTCGCGTGCCGACCTGCATGATTTTCATTCCCAGCATCAACGGGATCAGCCATAACCCGGCGGAACGCACCAATATTACCGACCTTGCCGAAGGGGTCAAAACGTTGGCACTCATGCTTTATCAACTTGCCTGGCAGAAATAAGGAGTTATAAATGGGATATTTAAATAACGTCACCGGTTACCGCGATGATTTACTGGCTAACCGTGCGATTGTTAAACACGGTAATTTCGCACTGTTAACACCAGACGGTCTGGTAAAAAATATTATTCCGGGCTTTGTAAATTGTGACGCGACAATCCTCTCCACGCCAAAGCTGGGTGCCTCTTTTGTTGATTATCTGGTCACACTGCATCAAAACGGCGGCAACCAACAGGGCTTCGGTGGCGAAGGCATTGAAACGTTCCTGTATGTGATCTCTGGAAATATCACTGCCAAAGCCGAAGGGAAAACATTTGCCTTAAGCGAAGGTGGCTATCTTTATTGCCCGCCAGGCTCCTTAATGACGTTTGTTAACGCCCAGGCCGAAGACAGCCAAATCTTTTTATATAAGCGTCGCTATATTCCGGTAGAAGGTCATGCGCCGTGGCTGGTTTATGGCAATGCCAGCGAACTGGAACGCATTCATTATGAAGGCATGGACGATGTTATTCTGCTGGATTTTCTGCCCAAAGAGTTAGGTTTTGATATGAACATGCATATCCTCTCTTTTGCACCAGGTGCCAGCCACGGTTATATCGAAACACATGTTCAGGAACACGGTGCCTATATTCTTTCCGGTCAGGGGGTTTATAACCTCGACAATAACTGGATCCCGGTGAAAAAAGGCGATTACATCTTTATGGGCGCTTATTCTTTACAGGCTGGTTATGGCGTAGGGCGTGGTGAAGCGTTCAGCTATATTTACTCGAAAGATTGCAACCGCGACGTAGAGATTTAAGTCATACCACTCGCCTGATTATTTTTAGCTATGTTGGATTTTGCCACGGTTTATTCCGTGGCTTTTTTTGTAGTCAATTCAGGTAAAAAAAGATGCGATATAAATCGCATCCGCTTTAAAGGTAATAGTCAGTTTTTAATTCCCTGACCTATTTTAATGGCGCAGGCAATATTTCGCGCACTGTTGAAGAGATTGGTTTCACCGCTGGCGAGCACTTCGGCTAAAGGAGCCAGACGTGGCAAAATGCTGAATACCGCATCAATGCCGTACTGGTGCACCACTTCCACGCCATCACCCAATACGCCAGCAATCCCAATCACCGGGACATTAAACTGCTTCGCCACCGATGCCACACCCAGCGGCGCTTTACCGCCTGCCGTTTGCGAGTCGATGCGCCCTTCCCCGGTGATCACCAGTGCTGCACCCTGCACTGCCTGCGCAAGATTGACCGCATTCAACACAATCTCAATACCCGGTTTAATATCCGCATTGAGGAATACCGCCGCCGCAATGCCCATACCGCCCGCCGCGCCACCACCCGCCATCTGGCAGACGTTGATTTCAGTTAGCTGTTGTAAAACACGGGCGTAATTTTGCAGCCCCTGTTCCAGCTCTTCGACCATCTCCGGCGTTGCCCCTTTTTGCGGGCCAAACACCGCCGCCGCGCCGCGTGCCCCTACCAGCGGGTTATCAACGTCACATGCTACTTCAATATGACAGTTCGCCAGACGCGGATCGCATTCATTCATCTCAATACTTGCCACGCGCGCTAAATTGCCGCCGTTAGCCGCCAGCGGCTGACCGTCGGCATCAAGGAAACGCACACCGAGCGCCTGCGCCATGCCCATACCGCCGTCGACCGTCGCACTGCCGCCAATGCCGAGAATAATATGGCGAATGCCATTATCCAGCGCATGGAGAATTAACTCCCCCGTACCAAAACTGGAGGCCAGCAACGGATTACGCTTTTCAGGCACGACCAGCATCAGGCCACTTGCTGCTGCCATCTCAATCACCGCCGTTTTCCCGTCGCCGGTAATGCCATAAAAAGCATTCACTTTTTCGCCCATCGGCCCGCAGACTTCAAGCGTCACGATGTTGCCGCCCGTCGCGGCGACCATCGCATCCACCGTCCCTTCGCCGCCATCCGCTATCGGCAAACAGATATAGTGCGCATCGGGAAATATGGTCGAAAACCCGGCTTTAATTGCCTGACAACATTTTTCTGCACTTAAGCTCTCTTTAAAAGAGTCTGGCGCAATGACAATCTTCATTATCAATCCTTTTTCAACAAATTATTCGATGCGTTCCCACGGAATAAGATTATCCATAAGAACAGCCAGTAAAATCCCGACCAATAAGCCGTTACTGAGCAGAGGACGAAGCGTTAATGGAAGGTCTTGCAGATACACAGGCGGTAATGCCATTAAAAATATGCCGACAAATAACGGCAATGCGAGTCGATAAATATTGCGAGCGGTAAACGTTATTTGCTGGCTAAACACCAGCGCGGAAAAGAGTAAAGGCAGATAAGAAACCAGCATGACCGCACTACTCACTGGTAAAGGGATACTGCAAAACAGTCGCGTGAGTGCCGGAACCAGTGCCACCAGCAGGCAAATAACGCTGCCATAAATAAACGAACGCCGCGAGTAATCGCCTGTCTGGGTTAATAAACCAATGGATGAAACAAACGGTGAAAATGGAATTACTGCCAGCGGCACGGTTATCAGTGTCATAAATCCGGTCGCCACAAAGCTGCGACGATAACGCGTATTCCCCGCGCCCTGCTGCGGATAAAAAACATCCGTGCCCCGAATCGCACCGTAGGTATTGCTGATATTTACCAGACCTGTAATCACCGCCGTCAGAATAATCCCCGGCGACAAAGCACCGCCACTGCCGAGCGGGAACCACTGCCAGTGCAACTCACCGGAGAGCGAATGCGAAGAAGGAAAGCAAAAGTACCACAACAACCAGCCAGTTATCGTGCCGACCAGCAGGCCGTAACGGGCAAAACGTTGTGGCAGGAAAATAATCATCGCCAGTACCAGGCACATCACCGCCACCGAGAGCGCGAACGGCGGTAATTGAATTTTAAAATTCGGGGCGGCTATGCCAAACGGCAGCCCGAGCATACCTTTGAAAAAGATAGTGGTCAGTTGCGCACCCAGCATCAACATAAACAAGACCATCACCGACGGCGTAAATAACCGTGCCAGGCGATGGCCTAATCCGCTAAAACCAATCAACATCGTCAGCACGCCGGAGAGCGCAATCCCCACCGCCAGACTGGTAGCGATATCGTTGATCGGTGTCCCGCGCGATGCTTCGCCAAGGGTGATAGTCAGGATGGTTCCCCACCACAGGCCGCCCGGCCCTTCCATAATAGCGCGACGATGACCGCAGAACGCCTGAGCGAAGCAGGCCAGTGCGGTAGCAAGAAAAGCATATTGCGTGAGCGTAAGCAGGCTACTTTGCGGCAACTGAAAAGCAGAAAGTAGCGTAGGAGGAACCACAACCGTGTTGCAAAAAATAAAGAAAAACCACTGGAATCCTGATAACAGGCTTTCGCGGCCCACTGCAAAATTGAACATAAACACACCTTAACCGGAGAATGCCCGCCACAAGGACGGGCATTGCAGGGCCAGATTACTGCTGATGTTTAAGGATAAATTGACCTTTCGGCGCAACAGGGAAGCCCTGTTCGATGTCGTAAATCACATCACCACGTAAGATGGTTTTCGTGATACGCGCGCCAATAGTACGGCCAACATACGGGCTGACTTTGTGGCGATATTCCAGATCGTCATTGGTAAGAACATAGCTGCTATTCGGCTGAATGAAGACGAAGTCGGCATCTTTTCCTGGGGCGATACGGCCTTTTTGCTGCAGACCGAAAATATCTGCTGCGTTAGTCGCCATTAATTTGCCGAACATTGGCAGAGACATTCCGCGTTTCTGTACCGCTTCATCGAACATCACGTCCATGCAGCTTTGCAGACCAGCGATACCGCCCCACGCTTTCATGATGTTACCGGCTTTCATTTCCGGCGGGCATGGAGAGTGGTCGGAAACCAGGCAGTCTATTTCACCGTTAAACAGTTTTTCCCACATGCCTTTCTGGTTTTCCAGATCGCGGATCGGCGGTGAACACTTCGCCAGAGTACCGATTTCTTCGAACTGATCGGTATCCAGTACAAAGTAATGCGGGCAGGATTCACAAGTAACGTCCTGACCTTCCTGACGTGCACGAGTCACTTCCTCAACACCTTCCGGGCTGCTGACGTGGCAAACGTGCAGACGGCAACCAGCGACTTTCGCCAGGTACAGTACGCGGCGAATCGCTTCCACTTCGGTAAATACCGGACGCGAAGCCACATAGTCATGGGCAGTTACGCGACCTTCACGCTTCGCTTCTTCGCCCAGTGCGTCACAGATCAGCGCGTTTTCGCAGTGCACCAGCACTGGCTGGCCCAGTTCGCCCAGCTTCTGCGCGCCTTTGAAGAATTGCCAGTCATTGACGTCACGGAAGTCGTTGTCGATACCGCGATCGCCACAGGTCGCAACGAAGCATTTGAAACCGACAACACCCACTTCATCCAACTCATGCAGACGGTCAATGTTGTAAGACACCAGGCCACCGAGTTGTGCCGCATCGATAGTCAGCTTTCCTTTAGCGGCATCGAACTTCAGTTCAATTGAGGCGCGGTCAACCGTTGCAGGCAGCTGGTTGAGCGGCATTTCGATCATGGTGGTGATACCACCTTTTGCTGCTGCGCGAGTACCGGTTTCATAACCTTCCCAGTGGCTACGACCCGGTTCAGAAATATGGGTGTGCGCATCAACCATGCCCGGCGAAACCACCAGACCAGACGCATCCATAACGTCTTTTGCATCGCCCAGATCCTGGCCGATAGCAGCAATTTTTCCGTCTTTAACGGCGATATCTACAACGCGAGCTTCGTTTTCTAAAATAACGGTGCCGTTTTTAATGATTAAATCAAAAGACATAACAAACTCCTTGTAAAATACAGATTGGTTTTTAACTCAATGTTCAATATCGTGATTAATTAACCTATGGTTTTTTGTTCTCCTGTTTTTTCTGCTGTTGTACGTTTCTTTAATAAGGCGTAGGCCGCAAAGGCGACGATGACGCCGACAAACCATGAAACACGTGATAACGGTTCCATAAAGGGAATAAACTTACCGCCAAGAGATAAAATAACGGCCACCAGAGTTACTGAAAACGCGGTGAGGTTAAAACCGTTATCGTAATATTTATAATCGCCAGGTGCGGTGTACAGTTCATCAAGATTAATTTGCCCACGCATCACCACAAAATAATGCGCCATCATCACACCAATTACCGGACCAAGCATTCCGCCGATAATATCGAGGAACAGATAAATACTGTCCTGATTTTCCATTAATTTCCACGGACAGATCAGCAGGCTGATAATACTGGCAATCAGTACGCCGTTTTTATAGGTCAGTTTCGTCGGTGCAATGGCGGCAATCTGATAACCAGCCGGAATAATATTACCGGTGGCGTTAGTAGAGATAGTCGTCATCAGAATAACCAGTACCGCAAAGAACGAGGCGAACAGGCTGTCCCAACGCTGAACAATATCCAGCACGTTCCAGGTGTCAGCGCCGTAATGAATACTGGCTCCGGCAATAATACATACCCCGGCGACCGCAAACAGAATATAGGCCACAACTAAACCCAGCGTTTGCCCCAGCGCCTGCTCACGAAACGAGTGGGCGTTTTGCGTAAAGTCGGATGCGCTCACCGCCGGTGCCGCCCAGACCGCAACCACCGCGTTTATCACCACCAGAAACAGGAAGCCACTGTTTTCTGCTTTCTGAATACCGCCCGGAATGTAGTCAAAGATTGGACCGATCCCGACCAGCGAAATCGCCCAAATCGCCATACCGCCGAAAACGATATAGATGCACGGGTTAAGAATGGCAGTGAATTTATTTAAAACTTTTCCGCCGCCAAAACCAATACCAACGTTAACCAGCCAGAAGAGTAAGAAAGTAATTAATCCCGGTAGAGAAAGGCCTAACAGCGTGAAATCGCCACCGAGAGTCAAAAATCCCGGCCAGATTTTGCCAATCAGAATCAAGCAGGCCAGTGACCCCGCGTAACATTGCAGGCCAAACCACATAATGGCAGCAATACCGCCTCTTAATAATCCGGGAAACAGTGCACCACGTACGCCGTAAGAAGCACGCAGGATCATGGCAAACGGTACGCCGTATTTACTGCCCGCAGCACCGTTTAATACCATTACCGCGGCAATGAAAAAGGCACTGAGGATAATTGCCAGCATAATACTAAAGGTAGACAAGCCGAGAATAAAAAAGCCGCCAACCATCACATAATTGGGAACGTTATGAACCGAACCCATCCATAAGGTAAAATAGTTAAATGTTTTCCAGGTCCGCTGACTTTGCGTTTTCGGCAGTAGATCTTCGCTATAGCCGCGTTGCTGGAATAGTTTTCTCTGATGTTCCATAAATCCCTCTTAATTTCACGTATCGAATAACGTTGTTTTAATCTAGCTATGAGGAACAAATAAAATAAAAATATTATTTTTAATACTGAAGCAACATCTTTGGCTGCTTTCTTTTTTTAATATTGCTGGCCGATTCATTTTCTGATATCGGCCATTTTTATTGCGGGTATCAGGCCAGTTTATGGTTAGCCATTAATTCCAGCGCCTGCACTAATGCAGAGTGATCCAACTGGCTGCCACCGTTTGCCGCACAGGTATTAAACAATTCCTGGCAGGTCGCGGTGTTTGGCAGGTTCAGCGCCAGTGCTTTCGCACTTTGCAGTGCCAGGTTGAGATCTTTCTGGTGCAGCGCAATTTTGAAACCTGGATTAAAGGTGCGTTTAATCATGCGCTCACCGTGAACTTCCAGAATACGTGAGGAAGCAAAGCCGCCCATCAGCGCCTGGCGCACACGTACCGGGTCCGCACCGGCTTTTGAAGCAAACAACAAGGCTTCAGAAACCGCTTCAATATTGAGCGCCACGATAATCTGATTTGCCACTTTGCAGGTTTGACCGTCGCCGTTACCGCCCACGAGAGTGATATTTTTACCGAGCAGTTCAAACAGCGGTTTTACACGTTCAAATACTGCTTCATCACCGCCAACCATAATCGATAACGTCCCTTCACGCGCGCCGATTTCACCGCCGGAGACTGGCGCATCGAGATAATCGCCGCCCAGTTCATTCACCTGACGAGCGAAACGTTTAGTTTCAATCGGGGAAATGGAGCTCATATCAACAATGGTTTTGCCCTTCAGCGAGGCTTTGGTACAACCATTTTCACCAAACAGAACGTCTTCAACCTGTGGCGTATCCGGCACCATAATAAAAATGATGTCCGATGCATCTGTTACCTGGCGCGCAGTTTCAACACTAACGGCGCCCAGTGACAGTAATTCATCAGCAACCGGACCAATGGTTGTGACATGCAGTTGATGACCGGCACGCGCCAGATTAATGGCCATCGGTGTACCCATAATGCCTAAGCCAATAAATCCCAGTTTCATAATTAACCTCTTTTAAATTTCGCTTTTCCTGAATTCAGACAACACGATCCCCTGCCAACTTAGCGGCCTAAAAAAGCATTGTCTGAATAGCGTTACGTTTTAACGGTACGGGTCCATCCAGCGTAAACCGGCTTCCGTGGTGGTTTGGGGTTTATATTCACAGCCAACCCAACCGTTGTAGTCAGAATTTTCAATTACCGTAAAGAGATATTCGTAATTAATTTCTCCGGTTCCCGGTTCGCCGCGATGCGGATTATCAGCAATTTGCAGGTGACCAATTTTATCGGCCCACTGAGTCATGGTATTGGTTAATTCACCTTCCATCCGCTGCATGTGATAAATGTCATACTGAATTTTCAAATTGCAGCAACCAACATCGTCAATCAGTTTCAGTGCCTGCCGGGTTCCGGTGAGATGGAAACCAGGAATATCAAAATGGTTAATAGGTTCAATCAGTAATAAAATATCTTCTTTCATCAGCATATTCGCAACATAACGCAGGTTTTCTACAAGCGTTGTGTGAATCTGTTCACTGCTGAAACCAGTCGGTGTTTTACCGACCAGACAGTTAATTTTTTTATTACCCAGCGCACGAGCATAACGAATCGCTGCTGCTACGCCATCCCGAAACTCTTCTTCACGGCCAGGAATACAGGCAATACCCCGCTCGCCCGCCGCCCAGTCACCTGCCGGTAAATTGTGCAGCGTATGTTCAAGTTTATTACTCGCCAGCACCTGTTTTAATTCTTCAATGTCGTAGTCATAAGGGAACATAAATTCAACGCCGCGAAAACCACACTGCGCAGCTTTCTCAAAACGGGCGAGAAAATCATATTCACCAAATAACATCGATAAATTAGCAGAGAAACGTAACATTATTTATCTCCCTTATTCATAGTGCATGAAACAGGTTTCAGTCGGTGCATCCGCTGCGTTATCGGCGATATCTTCAAATTCCATGACGTTATCCAGTTCACTGCCCATCGAAATATTAGTCACACGCTCGAGAATAACTTCCACGACTACCGGTACCCGATATTGCGCCATTAAGATTTTCGCCTGTTCAAAGGCTGGTGCAATATCTTCCGGTTTGAAAACGCGAATTGCTTTACAACCTAAACCTTCCGCTACTTTTACGTGGTCGACGCCATAACCGTTCACTTCGCTGGAGTTAATATTTTCGAACGCGAGCTGTACGCAGTAATCCATATCAAAGGCACGTTGCGACTGGCGAATCAGACCCAGATAGGCGTTATTGACCAGTACATGGATGTACGGAATGTTGAACTGTGCGCCAACGGCTAATTCTTCAATCAGGAACTGGAAGTCGAAGTCACCGGAAATCGCCACCACATTGCGCTCTGGATCAGCGGCACAAACCCCCAGCGCCGCCGGAATCGTCCAGCCCAGCGGGCCTGCCTGCCCACAGTTGATCCAGTGGCGGTCTTTAAAGACATGCAGCATTTGTGCCGCAGCGATTTGTGACAGGCCAATGGTGGTGACATAACAAACATCGCGGCCAAAGGCTTTGTTCATCTCTTCATACACGCGCTGCGGTTTCACCGGCACGTTGTCGAAGTGGGTTTTGCGCAGCAAAGTGCGTTTGCGCTGCTGGCAGTCGGCGACCCACTCTTTACGACACGGCAGACGACCGGCTTTTTGCATCTCCTGCGCCACTTCAACCAGCAGCGTCAGCGCCGCTTTAGCATCAGAGACAATGCCAAGATCCGGACACAGCACGCGGCCAATTTGCGTCGGCTCAATATCGATATGAACGATTTTGCGCCCTTCGGTGTATTTCTCTACCGAACCGGTATGACGGTTAGCAAAACGGTTACCGATACCAAACACCATGTCGGACGCCAGCAACGTTGCATTACCGTAACGATGCGCGGTTTGCAGACCCACCATCCCGGCCATCAGTTCATGATCGTCCGGGATACAGCCCCAGCCCATCAGCGTTGGGATCACCGGAATGCTGGTCAGTTCAGCAAACTGTTGTAACAGTACAGCTGCGTCAGCATTAATTACCCCGCCTCCGGCAACAATCACCGGACGTTCGGCCTGGATTAACATTTCTACAGCTTTTTCGATCTGCATACGGCTGGCAGCAGGTTTGTAGACCGGCAGCGGTTCGTACATATCAGGATCAAACTCGATTTCCGCAACCTGTACGTCGAACGGTAAATCCACCAGTACCGGACCCGGCCGACCGGATTTCGCAATCTTAAAGGCGCGCCGCATCGTATCTGCAATGTCTTCCGCACGCTTCACAATGAAGTTATGCTTGGTAATCGGCATGGTAATACCGGTGATATCCACCTCCTGGAAGCTATCCTTTCCCAATAAATGATTCGGCACATTGCCTGTAATCGCCACCATGGGCACAGAATCCATATACGCGGTCGCAATACCGGTGACCAAATTCGTGGCGCCCGGTCCCGAAGTCGCAAGGCATACTCCCACTTTGCCGGTGGCTCTCGCATATCCGTCTGCGGCGTGAGATGCACCCTGTTCGTGAGATGTAAGGATATGTGTTATCTCATCTGAGTGCTTATATAACGC
>OLNP01003301.1_pt1 | contig 10799 bp, 8 predicted proteins | sample 1671951 | NCBI WGS metagenome assembly OLNP01 (sample SAMEA3136629, study PRJEB25190) | human gut metagenome | biome: human gut; feature: human-associated habitat; material: faeces | place: Austria | collected 2013
CGCTCGTTTTATGCCCGTCAGCCGGTGCGCAGCCTGAACGATTTACAGGGCAAGATCGGACGCCATAATCGCTTTTTCAACGGCCGGAGACATTGAACGATCAAACACGTTGATTTTCAGAGTACGGGAATCTTCTACCGTTACGCTTGCCAGCTGACGCAGCGGCGTCGGCGTGCCGTAATATTCCACGACAATGCCATCCAGCAGGCTGGGAGAAGCACGACCCGTGCGTATTTTGCTGATTTGGGTTTTGAACGCTTCTACGCATTTATCCATGCGTACTTCAGCATCTTTTCTGATATCGCTAATCACGTTACGAATCCTTGAAAGCTTGTCTCAGTCAGACCAGACAGTCACACACAGTGGAAGTGTGCTAAGTATAGCCCTGATTAAACATATTACGGGTAAGATCCCCCGCGATACTTACGCGGAATCTTACCCTTATTTATCCATCACGGGAATTATTCCGTGATTAAAGTCCCTTCTTTTTCACCCATTACCACACGGCGCAGCGCACCCGGTTTGTTCATGTTGAAAACACGAATCGGTAATTTATGGTCACGAGCAAGCGTGAAGGCCGCCAGGTCCATGACTTTCAGCTCTTTTTCCAGCACTTCGCTGTAAGTCAGTTGCTCGTACATGGTTGCGGTTGGATCTTTCGCCGGATCAGCAGTAAACACGCCGTCAACTTTGGTTGCTTTCAGCACCACATCGGCTTCAATTTCGATACCACGCAGGCAAGCTGCTGAGTCGGTGGTAAAGAACGGGTTACCTGTACCGGCGGAGAGGATCACCACACGGTTGTTGCGCAACAGGCTGATAGCTTCTGCCCAGCTGTAGCTGTCGCACACGCCATTCAATGGAATAGCGGACATCAGACGAGCGTTCACATAGGCGCGGTGCAGTGCATCACGCATTGCCAGGCCGTTCATTACGGTCGCCAGCATCCCCATGTGGTCGCCCACAACGCGGTTCATACCCGCTTTCGCCAGACCAGCGCCACGGAACAGGTTACCCCCACCAATCACCACACCAACCTGAATACCCAGTTCAACCAGTTCTTTGATTTCCTGAGCCATGCGATCCAGTATGCTTGCATCAATACCGAAGCCTTCAGTGCCCTGCAGAGCTTCGCCACTCAACTTAAGCAGAATGCGTTTATAGACGGGTTTTGCATTGGTAGCCATGTTTCTTTCCTGAGACTGTCAACGATTGAAATGAATTAATACTAGCGACATTGTACGTCGCTTTTCAGCGCAGCCCCACAAGGGTTAGCTGAATTTACAAGATGGGCACAAAAAGAAGCCGCCCTCAGGCGGCTCCTTTTCGATAATTAAGACTGCTTGGACATCGCAGCAACTTCTGCTGCAAAGTCAGTCTCAACTTTCTCGATGCCTTCACCCACTTCGAAGCGGATAAAGCCAGTCACTTCAGCGTTATGCTCTTTCAGCAGCTGACCAACAGTTTTGCTTGGTTCCATAACGAACGGCTGACCGGTCAGAGAAACTTCGCCGGTGAATTTCTTCATGCGGCCTTCAACCATTTTCTCTGCGATTTCTTTCGGCTTACCAGACTGCATCGCGATATCCAGCTGTACCTGGTATTCTTTTTCTACCACTTCAGCGGATACGTCTTCTGGTTTGATGAATTCTGGCTTGCTTGCAGCAACGTGCATAGCGATGTGTTTAACCAGCTCTTCGTCAGCGCCTTTAGCAGCAACCAGAACACCGATACGCGCACCGTGCTGATAAGAACCCAGAACGTCGCCTTCCAGCGCAGCAACGCGGCGAATGTTGATGTTTTCACCAATTTTCGCTACCAGCGCAACACGTTCTTCTTCGAACTGTGCTTTCAGAACTTCAACGTCAGTGATTTTGCCAGCAACAGCTGCGTCCAGAACTTTGTCTGCGAACGCCTGGAAACCAGCGTCTTTTGCAACGAAGTCAGTCTGGCAGTTAACTTCCAGAATGATGCCGTAGTTGCCGTCGATTTTGGTTTTGATCACGCCGTCAGCAGCAACGTTGCCTGCTTTTTTCGCTGCTTTAATAGCACCGGACTTACGCATGTTTTCGATTGCCAGCTCGATGTCGCCATTCGCTTCAGTCAGCGCTTTTTTGCAATCCATCATGCCTGCGCCAGTACGTTCGCGCAGCTCTTTTACCAGGGAAGCGGTAATTTCAGCCATTCTAAAATCCTCGGAGATGTGATCTGCCCGGCATTAAACCGCACAGATATAAAAGTGAAAAAGGGGGCCATATGCAGGCCCCCTAACCAAACGTGTACTACCTGGTCTATAAGGGCTCGTACGAGCGTGCCTTATTACTCAGCTTCTACGAAGCTTTCTTCCGCCTGAGAAGCCAGGTCCTGAGAGCGACCTTCACGAACGGTAGCAGCAACAGCGCCCAGGTACAGGGTCACAGCACGGATTGCGTCGTCGTTACCCGGGATAACGAAGTCAACACCGTCCGGATCAGAGTTGGTATCAACGATAGCAAATACTGGAATACCCAGGTTGTTTGCTTCTTTGATAGCAATGTGTTCGTGGTCAGCATCGATTACAAACAGAGCGTCCGGCAGACCGCCCATGTCTTTGATACCGCCCAGGCTGTTTTCCAGTTTCTCCAGCTCACGAGTGCGCATCAGCGCTTCTTTCTTGGTCAGCTTGTCGAAAGTACCGTCCTGAGACTGAGTTTCCAGGTCTTTCAGACGTTTGATGGACTGACGAACGGTTTTCCAGTTAGTCAGCATACCGCCCAGCCAGCGATGGTTCACGAAGAACTGGTCGCAGCTCAGAGCAGCGTCTTTCACCGCTTCGCTTGCAGCGCGTTTAGTACCAACGAAAAGGATTTTACCTTTGCGAGAAGCAATCTTGTTCAGTTCAGCCAGAGCTTCGTTGAACATCGGTACAGTTTTCTCAAGGTTGATGATGTGAACTTTGTTACGCGCACCGAAGATGAACGGCTTCATTTTCGGGTTCCAGTAACGGGTCTGGTGACCGAAGTGAACACCAGCCTTGAGCATGTCGCGCATGGAAACAGTTGCCATGATTAAAACCTCTATATAAAAGTTGGGGTTATGCCTCCACGTATCCCATATTACCGACCCCAAAGGGCACCCCGGAATATGTGCCGATACGTGTGTGTTGTTACACAAAGTGAGATTGTCGCTTCCGTCCAGTCTGTGTATACGAAATGGATCGGAAGTCCGGCGCGCTTTATACCACAAATACGTCGTGGACACCAATAATTGTTGGCGCTGTGTACAGCATCAGACGTTGAATTTTCTATTATAGAAAACCTTCAGTGGCACGTTTGGCGAAATTCAGAATGATTCTCAATTTGCCCGGGTGTGATACCATTGACGGCACTTACATATATATTGTCGGTATCACCGACGCTGATGGACAGAATTAATGGCTATCTCAATCAAGACCCCAGAAGATATCGAAAAAATGCGCGTCGCTGGCCGACTGGCTGCCGAAGTGCTGGAGATGATCGAACCGTATGTTAAACCGGGCGTCAGCACCGGCGAGCTGGATCGCATCTGTAATGATTACATTGTTAATGAACAACACGCGGTTTCTGCCTGCCTCGGCTATCACGGCTATCCGAAATCCGTTTGCATCTCTATTAATGAAGTGGTGTGCCACGGTATCCCGGACGACGCCAAGCTGCTGAAAGATGGCGATATCGTTAACATTGATGTCACCGTAATCAAAGATGGTTTCCACGGCGATACCTCGAAAATGTTTATCGTCGGTAAGCCGACCATCATGGGCGAACGTCTGTGCCGCATCACGCAAGAAAGCCTGTACCTGGCGCTACGCATGGTAAAACCAGGCATTAATCTGCGCGAAATCGGTGCGGCAATTCAGAAATTTGTCGAAGCAGAAGGCTTCTCCGTCGTTCGTGAATATTGCGGACACGGTATTGGTCGCGGCTTCCACGAAGAACCGCAGGTGCTGCACTATGACTCCCGTGAAACCAACGTCGTGCTGAAACCGGGGATGACATTCACCATCGAGCCAATGGTCAACGCGGGTAAAAAAGAGATCCGCACCATGAAAGATGGCTGGACGGTAAAAACCAAAGATCGCAGCTTGTCTGCACAATATGAGCATACTATTGTGGTGACTGATAACGGCTGCGAAATTCTGACGCTACGCAAGGATGACACCATCCCGGCGATAATCTCGCACGACGAATAAAATGAAGCCGGCGAATGCCGGCTTTTTTAATGCAATAATTTAATCTTATGGGTGGCGCACAATGAATACCCTTCCAGAACAGTACGCAAACACCGCTCTCCCCACCCTGCACGGTCAACCGCAAAATCCATGCGCCTGGCCCCGTGATGAATTAACCGTCGGTGGGATAAAAGCCCATATCGATACTTTCCAGCGTTGGCTGGGTGATGCCTTTGACAATGGTATCTCCGCAGAACAGTTGATTGAGGCGCGTACCGAGTTTATCGACCAGCTTCTTCAACGATTATGGATTGAAGCGGGATTCAGCCAGATTGCCGACCTGGCATTGGTCGCCGTCGGTGGCTACGGTCGTGGCGAGCTGCATCCACTTTCTGACATCGATTTACTGATTTTAAGCCGTAAAAAGCTCCCGGACGATCAGGCGCAAAAAGTGGGCGAGCTGTTAACGCTGCTCTGGGATGTAAAGCTGGAAGTGGGTCATAGCGTGCGCACGCTTGAAGAGTGCATGCTGGAAGGGTTATCGGATTTAACCGTCGCCACCAATTTAATCGAATCCCGCTTATTAATTGGCGATGTTGCGCTGTTCCTCGAACTGCAAAAACATATTTTTAGCGAAGGATTCTGGCCTTCCGACAAGTTCTACGCGGCGAAAGTTGAAGAACAGAACCAGCGCCATCAGCGTTACCACGGCACCAGCTACAACCTTGAACCAGACATCAAAAGTAGCCCCGGCGGCTTGCGCGATATCCACACTCTGCAATGGGTGGCCCGCCGTCATTTTGGCGCAACATCGCTGGATGAAATGGTAGGGTTTGGCTTCTTAACCTCTGCGGAGCGAGCGGAATTAAACGAATGCCTGCATATATTGTGGCGCATTCGCTTTGCCCTGCATCTGGTCGTCAGTCGTTACGATAATCGCCTGTTATTCGATCGCCAGCTTAGCGTCGCCCAGCGTTTGAATTACAGTGGTGAAGGTAACGAACCGGTCGAGCGGATGATGAAGGATTACTTCCGCGTTACACGCCGCGTCAGTGAACTCAACCAGATGCTGCTGCAACTGTTCGATGAAGCCATCCTCGCCCTTCCCGCCGACGAAAAACCACGTCCAATCGACGATGAGTTTCAGCTACGCGGAACGCTGATCGACCTGCGTGATGAAACACTATTTATGCGCCAGCCGGAAGCCATCTTGCGTATGTTCTACACCATGGTGCGCAACAGTGCGATCACCGGCATTTACTCCACCACGCTACGCCAGTTACGCCACGCCCGTCGCCATCTGCAACAACCTCTGTGTAATATTCCGGAAGCGCGAAAACTGTTTTTGAGCATTCTGCGTCACCCCGGAGCGGTGCGGCGCGGGCTATTGCCAATGCATCGCCATAGCGTACTCGGCGCGTATATGCCGCAATGGTCGCATATCGTCGGGCAGATGCAGTTTGATCTGTTCCACGCCTACACGGTGGATGAACATACTATCCGCGTGATGTTGAAACTGGAGAGTTTTGCCAGTGAAGAAACGCGCCAGCGCCATCCGTTGTGTGTGGACGTCTGGCCGCGTCTGCCGTCAACTGAGCTGATTTTCATCGCCGCGCTGTTTCACGATATCGCCAAAGGACGCGGCGGCGACCACTCCATTCTCGGTGCTCAGGATGTAGTGCATTTTGCCGAACTCCACGGGCTGAACTCACGCGAAACACAGCTGGTCGCCTGGCTGGTTCGCCAGCACTTGCTGATGTCGGTGACAGCTCAGCGCCGCGATATTCAGGACCCGGAAGTCATCAAGCAGTTTGCCGAAGAAGTCCAAACGGAAAATCGTCTGCGCTATCTGGTATGCCTGACAGTGGCTGACATTTGCGCCACCAACGAAACACTGTGGAATAGCTGGAAGCAAAGTCTGTTGCGCGAACTCTATTTTGCCACCGAAAAGCAGCTACGACGCGGAATGCAAAACACGCCGGATATGCGCGAACGGGTTCGCCATCACCAACTCCAGGCGCTGGCACTACTGCGCATGGATAACATCGACGAAGAGGCGCTGCACCAAATTTGGTCACGCTGTCGCGCTAACTATTTTGTCCGCCATAGCCCAAATCAACTGGCCTGGCACGCACGCCATTTATTACAGCATGATTTAAGCAAACCGCTGGTACTGCTTAGCCCGCAGGCTACGCGTGGAGGCACCGAGATTTTTATCTGGAGCCCGGACCGCCCCTATCTGTTTGCCGCCGTCTGTGCCGAATTAGACCGCCGCAATTTAAGTGTTCACGACGCACAAATTTTCACCACTCGCGACGGTATGGCGATGGATACCTTTATAGTGCTGGAACCCGATGGTAGCCCGCTATCCGCAGATCGTCATGAGGTTATTCGGTTTGGTCTGGAGCAGGTGCTGACACAAAGTAGCTGGCAGCCACCGCAGCCCCGTCGCCAACCCGCTAAATTGCGCCATTTTACTGTTGAAACCGAAGTGACGTTTTTGCCGACCCATACCGACCGCAAATCGTTCCTCGAACTGATCGCCCTCGACCAACCTGGACTGCTGGCGCGAGTCGGGAAAATTTTTGCCGATCTGGGAATTTCGCTTCATGGCGCCCGAATTACAACCATTGGCGAGCGAGTAGAAGATTTATTCATAATTGCCACCGCTGACCGGCGTGCGCTTAATAACGAGTTGCAGCAGGAAGTGCATCAGCGGTTGACAGAGGCCCTCAATCCAAACGATAAAGGGTGATGTGTTTACTGATATGAAAAGAGTTTAACAATGCAGCAGTTACAGAACATTATTGAAACCGCTTTTGAACGCCGTGCCGAGATCACGCCAGCCAATGCAGACACCGTTACCCGCGAAGCGGTAAATCAGGTGATCGCCCTGCTGGATTCCGGCGCACTGCGTGTAGCGGAAAAAATTGACGGTCAGTGGGTGACGCATCAGTGGTTGAAAAAAGCGGTGCTGCTCTCTTTCCGTATTAATGATAATCAGGTGATCGAAGGGGCAGAAAGCCGCTACTTCGACAAAGTGCCGATGAAATTCGCTAACTACGATGAAGCACGTTTCCAGAAAGAAGGCTTCCGCGTCGTGCCACCAGCGGCAGTGCGTCAGGGCGCGTTCATTGCCCGTAACACCGTGCTGATGCCGTCTTACGTCAACATCGGCGCATATGTTGATGAAGGCACCATGGTTGATACCTGGGCGACCGTCGGTTCCTGTGCGCAGATTGGTAAAAACGTCCACCTTTCCGGTGGCGTGGGTATCGGCGGCGTGCTGGAGCCGCTGCAGGCTAACCCGACCATTATTGAAGATAACTGCTTCATCGGCGCACGCTCTGAAGTGGTTGAAGGGGTGATTGTCGAAGAAGGTTCCGTCATCTCTATGGGCGTATACATTGGTCAGAGCACCCGTATTTATGACCGTGAAACCGGCGAAATCCACTACGGTCGCGTTCCGGCAGGGTCTGTGGTTGTTTCAGGTAATCTGCCGTCGAAAGATGGCAAATACAGTCTCTACTGTGCAGTTATCGTTAAGAAAGTTGACGCGAAAACTCGCGGTAAAGTTGGTATTAACGAACTGCTGCGTACCATCGACTAAAAGTATGTACACGGGCAGCACGACGCTGCCCGATTGCTTTCTGGCTCAGAATAATTCGTCCTACTCATTTTCCCCCTTTTTTTTAAATACTTTTTCATCTTGTTTCGGACTGTCATGTAATTCGCAAAATGAAGATAAATGTGCTAATCCATCCCATGGAATATCATCACAATAAAGCAGGTAATTTTTTGATTTTTACGCCATGATAGAAGTCTGGAAGAAAAAGGCTTTCTGCGATCACAGTCGAGCCGGGCGGGCCAGGCCAAATGCTAAAATAAGCACAATTTACTGACTCATTTTGAGGTAACGCTATGTACGACAATCTGAAAAGTCTGGGTATTACCAATCCTGAAGAAATTGATCGTTACAGCCTCCGGCAGGAAGCCAACAACGATATTCTGAAAATCTATTTCCAGAAAGACAAAGGCGAGTTTTTCGCCAAGAGCGTGAAGTTTAAATATCCGCGTCAGCGTAAAACGGTTGTCGCTGATGGTGTGGGGCAGGGTTATAAAGAAGTCCAGGAAATCAGCCCGAATCTACGGTATATCATTGATGAGCTTGATCAAATCTGCCAGCGTGACCGCAGCGAAGTTGATCTTAAGCGTAAGATCCTCGATGACTTACGTCACCTGGAGTCAGTAGTAACCAATAAGATCAGCGAGATTGAAGCCGATCTGGAAAAACTGACGCGTAAATAATGTCATTCTGTGGGCCGGGTAAAGTCTCACCCGGCTGTAATTTTGTAATCGACCTACCGCTCTTCATCCAGTTGTAACGCCACATACAGCAGCAACCTGTCATCAAAATTGCCCAAATCAAGCCCGGTCAGTTCCGATATACGATTAAGCCGATATTCCAGAGTATTACGATGAATAAACAACGCCTTTGACGTTGCCAGCGGTTGCACATTGTGGCGAAACCACGCCGCCAGAGTTCGCCGCAGCAAGCCGTTATTGTCCATCGCTTTCAGCCGCGCCAGCGGTCGCGCCAGTTCGTTGGCCTGCCAGTCGCCACGCAAACTGTCGAGTAACACAGGTAACATCAGATCCTGATAAAAATAGCAGCGACTTTCTGGCATCCGCTGTTTACCCACCACCATCGTCGTTTTCGCCGTACGATAGGATCGGGCAATACTGCCAGGACCGGTAAAATAGTTGCCCAGCGAAACGCGAAAACGCAGCTGGCCATACTCTTTCATGCGGGTAATCAGTTGTTCAACTCGCTTACGATGATCTTCTGCGTCCCAGCGCCCAAAAGAGTTCAACGCCGGTTTCAACACCACCATTTCGGTTAGCGAGACAATCGCCACTAGATTATTACGCTCGGGCGTAGTCAGCGCATTTTGCAGTTGCTGTAACTCCGCCATTGCGCTGTCCACACCAAGCTGACCGCTGTCGACCTCAACAATAGCCACCACTCGCGGTTGATTGAGATCGATCCCCAGCCGTTGCGCCCATTCAGTAAGTGCGGGAGTATTCTCCTCAGCCTGAATCAGGTTCACCAGTTCTTCCCGCAAACGGCTATCCTGCGCCAACAAGTGCATCAACCGCGACTGTTCCAGCATCATTTCAGCCGTCATGCAGACCAGTTCGCCATATTTACGCAGATTCTCTGGTTCACCTGTCAGGCCAATTACGCCGACAATTTCACCTTCCAGCCGTAACGGTAGATTAATCCCCTGCCGCACACCGTGCAGATGACGTGCCACCGCGTCATCGATATCGACGACTCGTCCTTGTGAAAGTACCAGCAATGCTCCTTCGTGCAATTCACCAATACGCTCACGATCGCCGCTGCCGATAATTCGCCCGCGGGCATCCATTACGTTGATATTGGTATCGATGATGCGCATGGTACGTGCCACAATATCCTGCGCCATTTTGGTATCAAGATGCCAACCAGCCATAAGTCCTCCATTATGCACGGCTTAGCATAAGGAAGTACGTAACGTACGGCATTGTGCAAATGCCCAAAGGATGATGAAGATGTATGGAGTTGTGGTGAAGTTCACAGATTGTAAGGAGAACCCCTTCCCGTTTTCAGGAAGGGGTTGAGGGAGATTACTGCATTAACAGGTAGATAGTGCTGTCGCCGCGCTGAATGTTCAGTGCCAGCACAGACGGTTTGCTGTCGAGAACTTTACGCAGTTCAGCGATGTTTTTCACTGCCTGCTGGTTCGCGCCAATAATCACATCACCTTTCTTCAGGCCGATCTGCGCAGCCGGAGTCCCCGTTTTCACGTTGTTCACCACCACGCCCTGATCTTTGCCTTTGTTACTCATCTCAGCGCCTTCAATGCCGTTGAAGATGGTGCTGGAATCAACCTGATTCTGGCTGCTCTGCTGAAGTTCCAGGTTCACGTTAACCTGCTTCCCGTCGCGCAGTAAGCCCAGGGTCAGTTTGCTACCTACCGGCATAGTGCCCACCTGAGCACGCAGTGCGGCAAAGCTGCTGATTGGCTTACCGTTCAGTGAGGTGATCACATCACCCGCTTTAATGCCCGCTTTCGCGGCGGAAGAATTCGGCAGAACCTGGCTTACGAAAGCACCGCGCTGAGCGTCAACTTTCATCGCTTTCGCCAGATCGGAGTTCAGCTCAGTGCCCATAATACCCAACTCACCACGTTTCACCTGGCCGTATTCCACCATCTGCGAGGTCAGGTTTTTCACCATGTTGCTCGGGATAGCAAAACCGATACCGATGTTTCCGCCGTCCGGTGCGAGGATCGCGGTGTTGATACCAATCAGTTCGCCGTTCAGGTTAACCAACGCACCACCTGAGTTACCCCGGTTGATCGCTGCATCGGTCTGGATGAAGTTTTCGTAGTTTTCAGCGTTCAGGCCGCTACGTCCCAGCGCAGAGACAATCCCGGAAGTTACTGTCTCGCCCAGGCCGAACGGGTTACCAATTGCTACGGTGTAATCACCCACGCGCAGCGCATCAGAATCCGCCATCTTAATTGCGGTCAGGTTTTTCGGGTTCTGGATCTGGATCAACGCGATA
>OLNP01003307.1_pt1 | contig 10783 bp, 7 predicted proteins | sample 1671951 | NCBI WGS metagenome assembly OLNP01 (sample SAMEA3136629, study PRJEB25190) | human gut metagenome | biome: human gut; feature: human-associated habitat; material: faeces | place: Austria | collected 2013
CCGAACTGGGGCTCAACCCCAAAACGGCCCGCCGCGCCGGTCTGTTGCACGACATAGGCAAGGCGCTCGACCACGAAATCGAGGGTTCCCATGTGGACATCGGCGTCGATGTGGCACGCAAATATAAAGAGAGCGAGACGGTTATCCACGCAATTCAAGCACACCACGGCGATGTGGAGGCCAAGACGGTCATTGCCTGCATTGTACAGGCCGCGGATGCCATTTCCGCCGCAAGGCCGGGCGCGCGGCGTGAAAATCTGGAAAATTACATCAAACGTCTGGAGAAACTGGAAGAGGTGGCTTCTTCCTTCGAAGGGGTCGAGCGCTGCTATGCGATCCAGGCAGGCCGCGAGATCCGCATCATGGTGAAGCCGGATGTCATCTCCGACGATAAAATGGTCCTACTTGCGCGGGATATCTGTAAAAAGATTGAGAGCGACCTCGAATATCCAGGCCAGATTAAGGTCAACATTATTCGTGAAAGCCGCGCGATTGAATACGCAAAATAAGAATTCCAAGGGCGGGCAGCAATGCCCGCTCTTTTCATACCAAAAGAGGAGGCTTTCAAATGCCGCGCTATAGGATGGTCGTCCACGGGCGCGTACAGGGTGTAGGGTTCCGTTGGACATGCCTGCAAAACGCCAAGAAAAACGGCCTGACCGGTTGGGTCCGCAATCGGGCCGACGGCGCTGTCGAATTGGAGGCGCAGGGGCCGGACGAGGCAGTGGCGGCCTTTTCCGCTGGGATCCGCCGCGGAAATGGATACAGCTTCATCGACCACATCGAAATGCGGTCGGTCGCTGAAAAGCCATCGGAATCCGCATTCCATGTGCTCTATTAGTATTTTTCCTTCGATGAACCAAAAATCTGAACAAAGAACCACTCTGGGAGGCAACTGCTATGAATATTCTCGCGATTGGCGATGTTGTGGGCAGCATCGGCTGCAAATTTTTACGGGCACATTTGCCCCAACTGAAAAAGGTTAAGGGGGTGGACCTCGTCATTGCAAATGGAGAAAACTCCGCCGATGGGAACGGGATTACGCCCACCTCCGCCCGCTTTCTGTTTGACAGCGGCGTGGATGTGATTACCGCTGGGAACCACACCTTCCGCCGCAAGGAATCCTATGAACTCTTTGATTCCTGTGAGACGCTCCTGCGCCCGGCCAATTTCCCTTCCCTTGCTCCTGGCCGTGGTTTCTGTGTTGTGGATATGGGGCGCATCCAGGTAGGCGTCCTCAATCTGATGGGGGTCGTCTACATGGAAAGCATGGATTCTCCTTTCGACGTTGCGGACCGCATCCTTGCGGAAGGAGTCCCAAAGATCACGCTGGTCGATATGCACGCGGAAGCCACTGGGGAGAAGCGCTCCCTCGCCTATTATCTGGACGGGCGCGTCTCCGCTGTCTTTGGCACGCATACGCACGTCCAAACAGCGGACGAAGGTATTTTAGACAACGGCACCGGCTATATCTCCGACCTGGGGATGACCGGACCGAAGCGTTCCGTGCTCGGCGTGAAGCCGGAGCTCGTCATCCAAAAAATGCGCACAAAGATGCCGGTGCGTTTCGATCTTGCAGATGGCGCTTGTCAAATGGGGTGCGTTCTTTTTACAATTGACGAAAAAACGGGCAAAACCACGGCAATAGAACGCCTTCTAATCGAATAAATACTGGAAATCGCAAAAAGAATTGCTAGTTATTCCTCTTTTCCGCTTGAAACTTTGTACAAAATGTTTTATCATAAAGGGGGAAAAACCTGCGATGGTTTCGTAAATTTCCAATACAAGGGACGTTGGAGGGATGGCTTTATGGAACCTTTAAAAGTGTCGTCAAAGTCCGCACCGAACGCAGTGGCCGGCGCAATCGCCGGAGTCATCCGTGAGTCTGGAAGCGCAGAACTGCAAGCCGTGGGTGCAGGCGCTGCAAATCAGGCGATTAAAGCGGTTGCCATTGCCCGCGGATATCTCGCCCCTGCCGGGATCGATCTCGTATGTATCCCGGCGTTCGCCAGTGTTGTAATCGATGGCGAAGAACGCACGGCTATCCGCTTAATTGTGGAGCAAAGATGATGAAAAAAGGGTTCCCGCGCGGGCCGACCTGCCAGAGATATGCGGCTGGTCTTCCGTGCGGGAACTCTTTTTGCGGGTCCCGTCCGCCCGTTCGTCCATCTTCGCTTTTTTATGGCAATAATATCGATTGAATCCCAGTGGGGAATATGGTATAATATGCAATAAAATCCCTAAAGTAACGAGTAGAAAATTAAGCAAAGAAACACAGCCGTGGCTATAAAAATATTACCGAGGGAGTGTTCGAAGTGATCAATGGAACCGAATTGCGGGACGCCATCATTTCTGGTGCCAACAATATTGCAAAGCATAAAACCTCTGTAGACGAGTTAAATATTTTTCCTGTTCCGGATGGCGATACCGGGACGAATATGAGCATGACGATGGGCGCCGCCGCGCGGGATTTGGAAAATGCACAGGGTGGCATTGGCGAAATTGCGCACAAAGCGGCTTCCGCCCTTTTGCGTGGGGCCAGAGGGAATTCCGGCGTAATTCTTTCCCTCTTGTTCCGCGGTTTTTCAAAAGGGATAGAGGGCTGCGAAGAAATCGATGGCACAGAACTGGCAAATGCGCTTGGTATCGGTGTGGAAGCTGCCTATAAAGCCGTTATGAAGCCGACCGAGGGGACCATTCTGACGGTTTCCCGTGTAGCCTATGAAAAAGGCAAAGCGGCCGCCGAGATCGACAACGACCCGGTCTATGTGTGGAGTGCCATCTGCAAGGGAGCTGCCGAAGCATTGGAGGAAACACCGGAGCTGCTGCCCGTCTTGAAGAAGGCCGGCGTGGTGGATGCCGGCGGCAAGGGTTTGTGCCACATCTTTGACGGTATGATGTCCGTCTTTAAAGATCACAAAATAATCGTAAATGAAGCGCCAGCGGATGCTTCCAACTTGAGCGCGGACGAATTCTTCCGCAATGCTGCGGCGGAATTCGATCAGGAGATCCATTTCACCTATTGCACCGAATTTATTGTGGGACGCGATCCGGATTGCAAAAAAAATCCGCAGGAGCTTCGCCAGTATCTGGAAGGGATCGGCGACTGTGTGGTTGTTGTGGACGATGAAGAGATCATCAAAGTGCATGTGCATACGGAAGAGCCCGGCAATGCGCTTCAAGCGGCGCTTGTATTTGGCCAGCTTCTCACCGTTAAGATCGAGAATATGAAGGAGCAGCACCGCAAGGCGGCGGAAGCCAACGAAGCGGCAAAAGCAAAAGCGGCTGCGGAAAAGGAACCGCTATCCCCGGCGGAACCAACGGAGGAAATCGGATTTGTATCCGTTGCAGTGGGCGAAGGCCTCAAGACGCTCTTCACCGATCTGGGTTGCGCCCACGTGGTGAGCGGCGGCCAGACGATGAATCCCAGTACAAACGACATTCTGGAAGCGGTGCTGGCGACCCCGGCAAAGACCGTCATGGTTCTTCCGAACAATAAGAACATCATTATGGCGGCAGAGCAGACGGTACCGCTTGTGAAGGACCGCAAGGTGATCGTCCTTCCGACGCGCACCATCCCGCAGGGGCTTTCTGCGATGCTGGCCTATGACCCGGACGTTTCCACGGAGCAAAACGCCGTTACCATGATGGAAGCCGCTGGAAACGTGGCGACTGGAACCGTAACGTTCGCAGCGCGCGATTCGGAATATAACGGGCATAAGATTCACGAGGGAGACATCCTCGGCCTGCGCAACGGCAAAATGGAACTGGTGGAGAAGGACATCATCCACACATGCAGCAAATTGACCCGCTCCATGGTGAACCGCAGCACGTCCTTTATCACCATCATCTATGGTGAGGAGATCACAGAAGCCCAGGCAAACGATGCATATAACCGGATCAAGTCCAAAATCAGCAACGACATCGAGGTCACTTTGGTCAACGGCGGCCAGCCCGTCTATTACTTCATCATCTCCGTCGAATAACCAAGCTGAGCTTGGAGGCAGACAGCCGGCGCGTACCTTGCTGCTGAAAAGAACCCCGGTGTTCGCCGGACAGAAAGCACCCGCTCCCGGAGGGCCGAAAATTCAAAGCCATCTAATGCATGAACCGGTGGTTTCTTTCTGCGTTTAACCATCTCTCATTGCTGCGCTTGGAGGCAAACATGGCCGGCGCGTACCTTACTGCTCAAAAGAAGTCCTGTGTTCGCCGGACAGAAAGCACCCGCTCCCGGAGGGCCGAAAATTCAAAGCCATCTAATGCATGAATCGGTGGTTTCTTCCTGTGTTTAACCATCTCCTATTGCTGCGCTTGGAGGCAGACAGCCGGCGCGTGCCTTGTTGCTGAAAAGAACCCCTGTGTTGGCCGGACAGAAAGCACCCGCTTCCGGAGAGCCGAAGATTCAAAGCCATCTAATGCATGAATCAGTGGTTTCTTCCTGCGCTTAACCATCTCCCACTGCTGAGCTTGGAGGCAAACAGCCGGCGCGTATCTTGCTGCTGAAAAGGAGCCCGGTGTTCGCCGGACAGAAAGCGCCCGCTCCCGGGATGCTGAAAACGCCAGATTTACGAATTCATAAAGAATACGTGTGTTTCAAAAGCCGGAGAAATCCGGCTTTTGTTGATTCTAGGATGGTAAGGAAGGTGGAAAGCATGTCTTTGTTTTCTATGCCGATTCAAGAATTGAAGGGTGTGGGGCCAAAGCGCGCCAAGCTGTTTGAAAGAATCGGCGCTCCCAGCGTAGGCGCTTTGCTGCGCCTCTATCCGCGCGCCTATCAAGACATGACCGCCCCCTATCCCATCCGGCAAGCTCCGCTAAACGAGCCCTGTGCCATACGGGCAACGCTGTACCGCCCGCCCACGGAAACACGGGTCCGCGGCGGGATGCTTCTTTGTAAATGCCGGGTGACCGATGGAGAAAGCGATCTGGAAATCACATTCTTTAACAATCCTTACGTCAAAGACCGCTTGATCGAGGGAGAATCGTATCTATTTTATGGGAAGGTATCCGCGAATTTTTTGAAACGCGAAATGCTGTCCCCGGAATTCTATCCAGAAGCGAGCTGCCCCGCGATCATCCCCATCTACCGGCAGACGCAGGGGCTCAGTTCCCGAATGATCGCCAACGCTGTCAAAAATGCGTTTTTGCTCCTCCCGCGGGATCTGCGCGACCCCATCCCGGAACCGCTGCGAAGGCAGCAACAGCTTTGGCCGCTCCGGGATGCCTTGGAGACGGTCCACTTTCCCCGCACGATGGACGGCCTTCGAAGCGCACGCCGCCGTATGATCTTTGAGGAACTGCTGGTGCTTCAATTGGGGCTTCTGCGCATGAAAAGCCGGAAACGCGGAGAAAGCCCCCTGCGCTTGACAAAGGACTGCACCGAAGAATTCTACCGCCTCCTGCCCTTCACACCCACAAATGCGCAAAAACGCGCTGTACGGGAGGCAATGACGGACATGATGGGCAGCAGCCCTATGAACCGCCTGGTGCAGGGGGACGTGGGCTCCGGCAAGACCGCCGTGGCCGCTGCGCTGTGCTACAATGTGATCGAAAATGGCATGCAGGCCGCGCTGATGGCGCCCACGGAAATCCTCGCGCGGCAGCACTATGCGACCCTCTCCGCGATTCTCGCGCCTACTGGCATCCCCATTGCGCTGTTAACCGGTTCCCTAGCCGCTGGCAAAAAGAAAAAGCTGGCGGAACAGCTCCAATCCGGCGAGATCCGCCTGGTAATCGGCACGCACGCGTTGCTCTCCGAGGGCGTTGCATTCCAAAACTTGGGCCTTGTCGTCACGGACGAACAACACCGCTTTGGCGTGGCGCAGCGCGCAACGCTTTCCTCCAAGGGGAATAATCCCCATCTGCTGGTCATGAGCGCAACCCCCATCCCCCGCACGCTTGCACTGATGATCTACGGCGATCTCGATCTCTCAGTCCTGGACGAACTTCCTCCCGGCCGCCAGAAGATCGAAACCTACGCCATTGACAGCTCCAAACGCATGCGCGCTTTCCGCTATATGCAGAAGCACATCGATCAGGGGTTGCAATGCTACATCATCTGCCCCACCATCGAAGAGGGCGAAAACGACATGGCAGCGGTTACGCAGTATGCGGAAAGGCTGCGCACGGAATGGATGCCCGGCAACCGCATTGGCATACTGCACGGCCGTATGAAGGCCAAGGAAAAGGAAGCGGTGATGACGGATTTCGCCGCTGGACAGTTGGACATTCTGGTTTCCACCACGGTGGTGGAGGTGGGCGTGGATGTGCCGAATGCGGTCGTGATGCTGATCGAGAACGCCGAACGGTACGGCCTGTCGCAATTGCATCAGCTCCGCGGGCGCGTCGGGCGCGGTACCCACCGCTCCACCTGTATTTTACTCTCCGACGCACAAAACGAGGAGGCCCTCACACGCTTACAGGTGATGTGCCGCACCTCCAATGGATTTGAGATCGCCGATGAAGACCTCCGTCTGCGCGGCCCGGGCGATTTCTTCGGTTCCCGGCAACACGGCTTGCCCGACCTGAAAATTGCAGATATGGCGCAGGACATGGAGATCTTAAAACAGGCGCAGCAGGCAGCCCACACGATTTTGACACAGGATTTCGCATTGGAACAGCCGGAACACCGCGGCTTGCGTGCGGAGGTCAACCAACTCTTCCAGACGCTGGTAGGCGGTTAAGCGAGCTCCATTGCGCTTCCATCGGCCATTCCCGCAGTTTTTATCCATGAAAACGGAATCCCCAGGGATCCATCCATCAGGACTCCTGGGGATTTTTTGTTACTATGAACAAATTTATGCGGTTCGAATCCGGACCGTACTGCCGCCGTCCCGGTCTTTGCCCACAACAATCTGCGCCGCGATGCGGTTTTTGAGCTCACTGACATGGGAGATGATCCCGATGGTGCGCCCCATGTGCTGCAATTGCGCCAATGCCTTCATCGCGGTGTCCAGCGTCTCCTGGTCCAGCGACCCGAAGCCCTCGTCGATGAACAGGGAGTCCAGATGAACCCCGCCGGAATAGCTTTGCACCACGTCGGAAAGGCCAAAGGCCAGCGACAGGGAAGCGAGAAACAGCTCCCCGCCGGAGAGCGTCTCCACCGCGCGCGCACCCCCGGTATAGGCATCGATGACCTCCAGGTCCAGTCCGCCCAATGCATTCCCGCTGGTTGCACCTACCACACGGCTGAGGCTGTACCTTCCAGAGCTCAATGTGGCAAAGAACTGGTTGGCCGAAGAAAGGATGTCGTCCAGCATTACGCCCAGGACGAATTGATGCAGCGGGACTTTACATGCATTTTTGCCCGACAGGAGCGCTGCCAGACGGTTGGTGCGCCCATATTCCTCCTCCAACTTTTTCCCTTTTTCCTCCAACTTGCGCAGGTGCCCCAGCGATTCCTTTGCCGCAAGAGCCGTTTGCTCCAGCTTCCCGACGGCCTGGGCGGCCTGGGCGGCGGCCTCCTGCGCCTGCGCTTGCCTTTTCCGCTGGGCATTAAGATCCGGCTGTTCCTTACCCGACAGTTCCCTCTGCAAGCGGCTGATCTGCTGGTCGGCGCTTGCTACGGCGGCGGCGTAGGCTTGTATGGTGTGTTCCAGGGATTCCATCCGCTCCGGGGAAAGCAAGAGGGAGGCATAGTCCACCTGCTGTTCGAAGCCGGATTCCTCCAGCGCCTGTTGCAGCCTCCGCGCTGCGGCGTTCTCCGCTGCTTGCGCCTCCCGATGCGCCTGTGCAGCGCTGTCGCATACGGCTTTTGCCGTTGCCGCGGCCCGCTGCGCCGCGTTCGCACGCTCTTCGATTTTGCCCGCTGCATCGGTGTTTTTCTTTTCCTGCAAACGCACCTCCGTCAGCCGTTGATCGATCGCAGGCAATTCCCGCAGCTCGCCCAGTTTGTCCAACACCTCGCGCTCTGCGGATGCCTGTGCTTGCTGCTCGCTGCGCAGGGAGGCGATTCTTTCGTTGGACTGGGAAAGATCCTCCCTCGCCTGTTCGCGCTGTTCCCGGCGCTGCTGGAGCCGTTTTTGAGCGCTTTCCAGCATGTCCGCTGCTTTGCGCGCCCGCTTTAGAGCGTCCTGGGCCTCTTGCAGCCGCTTGCTCGGCTGTGCCGGGTGGGGATGATGCACAGCCCCACAGACCGGGCAAGGTTCCCCTTCCTCCAAGTGTACGGCCAGAGCCGCTGCAGCGTCCTGATCCATCAATAGCTGTACCTGCTCCAACAGGCGCGGCAGCATGGAAATTTGAATTTGTGCGTTCTCTATGTAAACGTTCCCATCGGCCAGCTGACGGTCCGCCGTTTCTAAACGCGCCTGCGCCTCTGCCCGCTGCTTTTCCAGCAAAGCCATCTGCTTCGCATGTTCCGTCCGCTGTCTTCGAAGCTCCTGCCACTTGAGCGCATGTTCCCGCAGGTTGCGCAAGCGCTCCTCTTCCTTTGCCAGCTCCGGCAATTGGGAGCGATAGCGCTCCGCCAAGGGAAGCTGTGCCTGGGCCGCTTGGCATTCGGCCTCCGCTTTTGCCAGACTCTGTTGCGCCGCCGCATGCGCTTGCCGTTTTGTGAGCAGCTCCTTTTGCGCCGTCTGATGCGCTGTGAAATAGGGGTATACCCCCGCAGCACGGCGGGCCTGGGCCAAACGGCGGCGATTCGCTTCCATTTCTTCCTGTTTTTGCTCCAATGTCTTGCGCTGGGTCTGCTGCTGCTCCAAGGCAGCAAAGCGCTCAGAAAGTGCCTCTGCCGCCCGCAAAGCTGCATTTTCGTTTTGGAATGCCTTTTCCGCGGCCTCCTGCGCCGCCTTCGCCTGAACCAACTGTTCGCGCAGGGCGGCCTCCTTCTCTTCAAGGAGTGGAAGGGTCTCTACCCCTTCCCGTTCCAAAATGGAGCGCTTTGCCGCCTCGAGCTCGCCCGCCTGTTTGCCAAGCGCGGCGGCCATCTCCTTCAAATTGCGCGCCGCACGCTCCCAGCGCCCCGTTGCAAAGAGCGTTTGGAACATCTGCGCTTTATCGCGCGAACTGGACAGGAGCAGCTTTAAAAAATCCCCCTGCGGCAACACAATGACCTGGGAAAACTGCTCGCAGGTAAGGCCCAAGATTTCCTCCGCCTTCTCCCGGACGCGAGACTCCGCACCGGAAAGCAGGAGCTCCCATTCGCCGCCCTCCATCCGGTAGCAGGCGTGCGTCTCCTTTGTCTTGAGCGCGCCGGTTCCACGCGCGGTGTATTGGGACTGCGAGCGCGTAAAACGATACGTCGTGCCCGCTAACTGGAAGACAAAATCGACCATGGTCTCTGCGCCCTTCGGAGCAGCGGCACAGCGCATACTGCCCCAGCTGCGCCGTCCGCCAGTCGCTTTGCAGTAGAGGGCAAAACACATGGCGTCCAGGATGGTGGTCTTTCCCCCGCCGGTCGCCCCGGTGATCAAAAAGATGGGATTGTCCCCCAGCGCGCGGAAATCCACGGTCGTCTGCTTCAAATAGGAGCCAAACGCCTGCATGGTCACAGAGATTGGTTTCATGATTCCTCCCCCTCCCCGTGCATCGCCTGCAAGAACAGGTTTCGATCCGCCGCATCGGGGTCCAAGCCACAGATTTGCTTGAGGAACGCTTCAAAAATGGAGGCGTCGTCCGTCCTATGGTGCAGCAATTGCTCCCGCAGCCCGGCGCTTTCCCCGGCCCCCGCGCGGGAAAGCCATTGCGAATTGATCCCCAAAAGGTTGGGAAAATAGGGGCGCAGGCGATCCATGGGCATGTACACCGGGGAGTCGTCCAGTAATTCTACATAGAGATAATCCTCGCTGGATGCCCGTTTTCCCAGCTCCAAAAGCTCCTCCATTGTACCGGAAAGGGTCCGCAGGTCGCGCAATGGCTCCACAGGGATGACTTCGCTTTTGACCTGCTCCTCCTCGAATGTGACCATCGTCACCGACTTTCGGTGATGCGCCTCGTCAAAAGAGCACTTGAGCGGGGAACCGGCATAGCGGCCATTTGGCCCCGCCTTCTGCGCCCGGTGAAGATGGCCCAGGGCCACATAGGAAAAGCCCTCGAAACATGCGGGGCTGACCTCGGAGCTTCCCCCGACAAAAGTAGGGCTTTCCGAGGCAGAGGTCTCCCCGCCCATCACAAAGCAGTGTGCGGCGAGCACGTTGCATGCACCGGGGACAAAATGCTCCCGCACCCGGTCTAATACGGCACGGTAGGCCTCCTGGAAGCCCCGCACTTCCACTCCCAGCACCTGCCGTACTTGGGCGGGCTCGAAGTAGGGCAATAAATAGCAATGTACGCCCTCGGAAAGCAAAACCGGCTGAAAGGCATCTTCCAGCTTTGTGGCGATGGTCACCCCGTTCTCGCGCAGCAGAGGCGCCCCCAGCGCCATGCGGTCGGCGCCATCGTGATTGCCGCTGATGACCGCAAGCGGTACTCCCAGCCTGTGGGTCTCCTCGATGAAATGGTCAAACAGACGGATCGCCTCCACCGGCGCAATGGGCCGGTCAAAGACATCGCCCGCCAGCAGAATCAAATCGGGGTGTTCCCGCTCCACAAGGGGCAGGAACACCCGGTCGACAAAATATGTCTGATCCTCTAAGAGGGAGCGCCCAAAGAGCATCTTTCCCAAATGCCAGTCCGAAGTATGCAGAATCCTCATAATGGTACAACCTCGTTGAACACCGCATACGTTTTCGCCGTAATCTTGCGGTCGATGTGGAGCGAACCGAAGAACCACTTGTCGTACTGGACACGCTTGACCAGCTCGTCGAAGAAGGCGTCCAGCTCTTCGTCGAAGGTGCTGAACGCGGCC
>OLNP01003312.1_pt1 | contig 10773 bp, 12 predicted proteins | sample 1671951 | NCBI WGS metagenome assembly OLNP01 (sample SAMEA3136629, study PRJEB25190) | human gut metagenome | biome: human gut; feature: human-associated habitat; material: faeces | place: Austria | collected 2013
TTCAATTGAAAAAATACTCACCAAAATTGCGTAAACACGTAATCTTTACTGAGGTGAAATAGGGATTCACTACACGTCAATAGACGTTAGAAGCCTTGATTTTATGTGATTCTCGAAATTTTAAATTTCAGTACATTGCAATAAAAATCAACCGAATCACTACCTTTTTCACTACCTTTATTTGAAATAAGAATACTGATTCGGACAATAAAAAGCAAGAGAAACTTCATCATGTGGTTTCTCTTTTTTATACTTTCATTCATAAAAATTTTGGAAAAGACTGCGCTATTCAAAAATTTTTATGAATACAAAACGCAGGCTCAACCAAGCCTGCGTTTTTAATGTTCGTTTCGTAGTTGCAATTAATTATCGCCAAACTATTTTCAATTCTTTAATATTATCTTCAGACAATACTTGAATTATCCCTTCAAAATTCAAAAAAGATGATTTAGACTTTAATTTCCCCTTAAAAGGGCTATTAGGAGTTAGCACTCTATGCAATTTGCCTATAATCAAATTAGTGGATATACGTTCTCCATTGATGTATTTAAATACATCACCATAATTTGTGCTTATCATAGTCTCTGTACAAGACTTAACTTCAAATTCACCAATTTTATTATTGCAAACGAACGCAAAAGTAACATCTTGAACACTAAACATTGTAGCCCGAATCTCAAAATCTATTTCAAAATCTGTTCTTTTATGTAGATAAGCAACCAAATTTTCTATATTTTCTCCTGATGTATAAGTGTTTCCCCCACTTATAACGGACTTCATCTTCACAATAGCCTCATCTATCCCCATACCATATAAATCAATATAAAGTAAATCTCTCATAATTGCTGGTATATCACAATCATCAAGACGAATTGGAATAAACTTCAACTCTTGGTTAATAGCAGAAATCAATGCTGATTGCCACTCTCGTGATACCATTTGACTATTCAAAGAATTTTGGGATAAAAAGTAAAAGAAAATAGATGTTTGCTGTAATCCTTCATTCATTTTCCCGATAATACTGTCCCCAGGTTGAATAGACCAACTATCATAAAAAATATTATCTCTACCAAATGATATTTCCAATTGTCTTGCAATCATGTCCACCAAGGGTTTATCTTTATGATTATGACTAATAAAAATCATTTTGCACCTCATCTACCAATTTTATGGCGCGGTAATTGACGCGCCATATTCGTTTTGATACAATTATTAGTGTAAATCAAAAATTGATTTTACTTCTAATTTGACTAATTCACTTTTAAATTCTTGACTTATCCAATTATCAACTACTAGATGATAGTCTGAGATGAAGTCTGTCTTAGGAAGAATTCCCCAGCAACTATATGCTACTTGCTTGAACTCCTCATTAGAGTTTTCAAGAGCTGATATAATGCCTTGCTTATGTTCAATAAATGTTTGAAGAGTTTGAGGAATGAGAACTCCATTTTTTTCAATCTTCCCACCAGCAGAAAACACATCTCTCAAGCTCTTTGAATAGATATAGTACTTATCAATTAAATAATTCATACACCTTGTATAATCGTTCTTTTTTCTTAAAACATCTGTTGGAAATAGCACGAATAACTCTGTCAACAGTTCATATTTACGGTCATTTGATAAATCTGAATAGTTTGTTACTTTAATTGAATCAACCTCTGGCGCAACATACCATTTTACACCATCTGCTTTTTCCCTCAATATTTTCTGTGCGAAACTAGCTTTCTCTTCATCAGGCATTTTTCTAAAATGTTCGTATTCCTCCAGATTAGAGAAAACACCTTCTTTAGCATCCATATTGATAACAAAACGGGGACTATGTGTCACCGCAATACTACTTGTAGCCTGCCAATATTTTCTATATTTTACATTATATTGAGGTACAAATTTTTTGGTTGCTGTATCTTTCTTTCTGCTACCAAATAATATATAAATTTCTTTGTAATCATTTTCGGAAATACTTTCAAAAATTGAGTTTCCCGGAATAGTCCATGTACCCTTTTGAGAGCTCTTTAGTTCAACCCCAAATTTTTGATTATCAATCAAAATATTCATATCTGGGAAATGATGTCCCGTTATCAACTCAATTCCAATTTCTGGAAATTGGGACTTGATCTTTGGGATGATAAAATCCATAAGATTTTCAAAGCCATTATCATTTCCTTTGCTCTTGAAAAATTTTTCATCCCATATTTTTGATTCAATATAAGACTGGATAAAATACAACACAGCTTCTACTTTTTTACTCATTTTTACACCTCTCTTGAAAGGAAAATTATATGTCAAAAACATATTTTCATAACGAACACAAAACAATCAATGCTTTTGATGTTCAAAGTAATAACATTACTGCTAACTTGAATGTACTTAGTTTATTTTCTGGTGCTGGTGGTATGGATTTAGGATTTAAGGGGGATTTTAATTTTTTAAATAACCACTATAGAAAAAATCCTTTCTCTCTTGTATTTGCTAATGATATTTTTAAGCAAGCCGCTGACGTCTATGAAGCAAATTTCCAGCATAATGTGGAACGACGAAGTATAGATGAACTATCGTTTGAAGATATAGATAGTTCAATAGAATATAATACTAAAAAAAATATAGAAGATATTCAAATAGATGTAGTTTTAGGCGGATTTCCATGCCAAACATTTAGCTATGCTGGTAAACGGGGGGGCCTGAGTGACCCACGAGGTCAATTGTACCTCCAAATGATTAGAGTCATTAAACACTATCAACCCAAAATATTCATAGCTGAAAATGTAGATGGTATCAGAAATTCACGTAAAAACATGATAGGAGAAGATGTTGACCGTTCTGCTCTCGATACTATTTTAGATGATTTTGATACAGCTGGGTACAATGTGCAATATGATGTGTTAAACTCCGCAGATTACGGTGTCCCACAAACCAGACGACGTGTCATTATAATGGGAATAAGAAAAGATTTAGGGGACATTGATAATCAATATTATCCTGCCAAACTCTTTGATGAAAGCGGAGAATTAACAGGTCAGAAATGGCGAACATCTAAAGATGGGATTGACGATATTTGGGATAAAGTAAATACTCCAACTATCTACAATCACACTACCCGTGATATTTCAAAAGCAAAATTTTATCCTGGTAAAAAGACACAAGGGAATAATAAGATTGCAAGCGATAGACCTGCTCCTACTATTAGAGCAGAACACCATGGAAATATAGAGGCTCATTATCGGTCTTTAAACGGATTTGAACCCGAAGATATGGCTGGATGGAGAAGACTGAGTGTTCGAGAATGTGCTCGCCTACAATCTTTTCCTGATGACTTTATTTTCACAACAAGTGCTTCCTCAGCATACAAAGCAATTGGAAATGCCGTACCACCTGTAATGGCTTGGCATATTGCTAGGAGTGTGTTATACACACTACAACAATTACCTAAATAGTCCACTCTATACTACCATATAGTTACAGCAGAGAACAATCGTTCTTTGTTTTTATTTACTCTAAATCGAAAACTTTTTTACTACTCATGCATACCTGCATCATCGAGTAAAGAAAACAAAAGAGAATCTGCGTCCAAATTTCACAATATTTCATGTATACGACTAGGTACTTAGTGTCTAAATATAGCTGACTCACTTATAAACTTTGCATCTACTGATAAAGCAGGGGCAAGTTTTTCTAAAGTACATTTTTCTACTGAATAAATAGTTTGTATACTGTTAAAATTTCCACTTGAATTTTATACTTCCTATTGTTTTATTTCTCCTAAAATAGATTCTAAATTAGCACGCTTGATTGCCCAGTGAGTTCTACTAAGTTCCCATCTTTCTAACATTAGTTCAGCTTGATGAAGTTCTACTGAACTTAAATCAATCTCACAATCTTTATGAAAATTAAATTTTGTAAATCCAGCGCTTTTATCTATGTCTACTAACTTTCCGAAAAATCCAGTTTTTATCTCCTGATTTGAATCACTATATTCTGGAAGGAATAAAGTTGGTAAACTCATTATTTCGTCAATATCTTCTAGTGTAAATTGAGAAAACTTTTGTTTTATCGCCGTATTAGTGTATTCAAAAATTCTACTATTTTCTATGGTAAATGAATCTCCTTCATACTGTTCATCGTAAATTATAAATAAGTTGTAGTATTCATTAGGAGAAAGTATCTTGCGTGCAGGGACATGGTTGACGATATAGTTTACATTGTCCGCCTGCTCAATGTTATAGATTCTATCTGCAGTTTGTTGAAGTTGTTGTTGGGGAAATTCTGAGGGTAAATTATCCTGCCTTTTTAGTGAGTTTGTCAATGTATTCTCCTTAATTTAGATTTTCTACATGTTCTATGTTATAGATATTATTGGCAGTCTGGTTGATAACTTTAGGATTATTCAACACTTGTTTTGTTATTGAGTCATCACTTTCAACATTAGAATGAAACTCTTCTTCAATCTCAACATCTGATTCTTCGATATACTCTTGTTTCTCAACATCTTCCACATTTGGATTATATCGAGTTATTTCTAAGTCGTTCATATTTTGCCCAAGTTCTACATTAGTAAGTTTCCAAGGGGTTCGTTCTCCGCTTTGAGAATACCATGCTTCAAATGTTGGCTTACCAAGAGTATTATCTGATTTGTTGTTAAAAATATATCTCATTACATCTAATAAGAATGACTCAATCTTGATTACTTTAACTTCTAATAATTCTTGCTTACATTTCGACTCATTTGGGGAAATTCTAAAATTCTCTAAATCGTTGATTGTTTCATCATCACAAATAGTTTCAATAACAGCAGAAACAAGCCATTTTAATTTTTGTTCCGAAAGCTTATCATTGATAAAAACAGACATACGTTCAAGTGTGTCTGTTTTATTTTGTCCGACAGAATCATTAAATGAGTCAATAAACTTTCGGTCGTCAAAGGGTAAGTACTCTGACTTAGATATAATACATTTTTTATAAGAAGTTACATTTTTTCTAAAGGTCTCTTCATAAGGCGCTTGTTGAACTTCTCCCGTAAAAATATCAATAAGAGACTTCATAATATCAGTATCGGACAATTTATCGGTTTGCTTTTCCCAGAATGAACTTCGAGCTTTACTCTTCAATTTTTTAGCTTCAATAATGAGCCCAAATAGTATCCCACCTGTTAAACATGGAATTTTATCAGACATTTTTATTCCTCCTAATGCATTTAGTAACCTTATCCACCTTAAGAACACTATCCACTATTGCAAGAAACACTATCTACTTCATAATAAAGGGTGAAGATAGGGCAGCAAGGTAACTAATACCTATTATATCAAATTTACCTTCTTCATTATTAAAAAATAGTCCTAACTGATGCGCATCAAACGGACGGATTGAAACGAATATGATAACTCAGGCGATAAAGGTCGAGTTTTACATATATCTGTTTATCCGTTTATTTGGTGTGTCTTTTTTGCACCTCATCGGTTATTCAGTACAGTTCATACTAGTTTCTTTCTGTCCAAACACAGGACTTAGAAAGAGGCTAATATGCCAGCAAAAACATTTAACGACCGTCTTACTCCAGAGGACAAAGAAGAGATAAAGCGTTGGGATAAATTCCTACGTAATGACAATAAAGCATTTGCTAATGCAAATCGTCGTGACCGGTATCACAATCTCCGAAGTCTTGATGAAAACATTTCCATTGATGGACGTAACACTGACCTATATGAGTTAATAGCTGATACCTCTCCCAACAGTGAAGAAGTTTGCTTACAAAATGAAATGCTAGAACTCATAGCTAATTTCATTGAAACTTTAAATCCAAGTGATAAAATCATCATGCGAGGCAAACTAGCTGATAAGCCTATGTCATCCACTAAATTAGCCGAACTTACTGGCCTTAGCGATAAAACCGTAACAGCTCACTTTAAAAAACATCAAGAAGCATTGCAAAATCTTTTAAAAGATTATGTTTAACCCCCAAAACTGATAATCAGATAGATTATCAGTTTTTTTGTGAAATGCTCCGAATTTAGATAACCGAATCTCCTTAAAGATAGGGAGAAAAATAAAAAAATATTTTCAAAAAAACTCCGAAATTCATCTCCTGAATCTCCTATAAGATAGAAAGGAAAAATCAACAAGTCTAGCTCATGACCTCAAACCGAGCATGTCTTCTATATTTTTTATCACAAAATACAATACACGAGGTATTTAAACTATGAAAATGAAACCACAGTACCGCAAAGGCGGATACTCAAACCAAACCGCAGAACAATACGTTAACCTTCAAGCTCCTATCTACTTGCTTAGTGACGAGCTGGAACCGCAACAAAAATTTGAAGATGGCAAACCCACTGGCGAGATTATCGCTTACAAAACATGGTTTGGGCAAAAAGGCTTACCACCATTTCAAGTAAAATTCATTGAACAGCCTAGCCTTCCTGAATATCTTTCTCTTGTCACCTTTGATAACTTACAGGCATGTGAAGTGAACTATAATGTTTATTTCAAAGCTGACGGATTGAAAGAGGTGAAATAATGTTTCATCCTCTCACAAAAGGAGAGTTGGAACAATATCTGTTACAGAGCCTAAACATGGCTTTAGGCTCTGTTTTACAGGGTGAAACATCGTATACCAATTCTTTTAATATTTCTATTCAAGAAGATGGTTTTATCTTTGTTCCACGTCTTCCATCTGGATTTATTATTGATGATGACCTATATCAAAAGATTTTCTTAATCGCTAATGCGTCACTCTATCCACAATACACATTATTAAAACAAAATTCTGCTTACTTTGTCGCACTGAAAACAGATGACATTCATGTTCAGCGTGGGCTGTACTTTCCTTGGAAAAAAGGGATTTCTGAACGTCTAGTCATTTCCAACCTTGAGCAATTTACCTCATCTCTAAAAAGTAATGATATTCCTGTCATGAAAAATCTAGTCATTAACTATGATAAAGTAACTTCCGTTGCTATTGCTGGAAACTCGGGAAGTGGGAAAAGCTATACTCTGACTTATCTACTAAGTGTCCTTAAAAATATCTCTGACCTGATTATCGTTGACCCCAAGTTCGACACTCCTTCACGCTGGGCAAAGCAGAATCAAATTGCTGTCATACACCCTAAAGAAAACCGCTCTAAGTCTGACTTCGTATCTGAAATTAACGAAAGTTTAAGTCAATGCCTATCTATTATTCATAAGCGTCAAGGAATTCTCTTTGAAAATCCACATCATGAATTTAAACATCTAACTATTGTTATTGATGAGGTACTTGCCTTATCAGAAGGTGTCAATAAAAATATCAAAGATTCCTTCTTCTCCTTACTATCGCAAATTGCTTTATTGGGACGGGCAACAAAGATTCACTTACTCCTTGTAAGTCAGCGTTTTGACCACAATACAATACCTGTATCCGTGCGGGAGCAACTCAATGTACTCATTCAGATTGGGAATATTAATCAGAAAACCACGCAGTTTTTATTTCCAGACCTAAACCCAGAAGGTATTGTTATCCCAATTGGAAAAGGAACAGGGCTTATCCAGATTATTGATAATGAACATCCTTATCAGGTTTTACCCCTACTTTGTCCAACCTACTATACTAAGAAAGGTATTCTGTAGCCAATGAAAAGAAATTATTATCAGAAGATGTTCAACATCTGTACCTTGTTCTCAATTTTAATCTTTCTTTGTTCTGCCAGTTCTATTCTATTCAGTAACAGTATGAACTCCTTACAAAGTATTAATTATCTAGCCTTCCTCTATCAGTTTGTATGTATGCTTTATATTACTAACTTGGTCATTGCTGTTGTTTCACTATTCCTTTTTCTAGCACTTATTTATTATGAAGTGTTCTTACGATTAAAAGAAGACAGTTTAACAAACCTATGGAAATCCATTTATCAGACATTTACTATGCGTATCTTTTTAAAACAAAATGAACACTCTGAAACTGTGACAACTATAGAACAAGCAAAGATAACACACTACAACCCCATTAACAAACACTTTAACCGAACGATACGAAAAACAATTGTAGACATTCGAGAGGCTAAAGTTACACTGTTGATTCGTATTCCTCAAACCCAACAAGCTACAAAAATTCTAAAAGAAATGGAAATGCTTATTAGTGAAGAAATCGCCAACCGTAACCCCGACTATTACTTTTCACGCCCTGAGCGAAAAGGGAAATGGCTTTACTTTACCGGCACTAAACGAAGTTAACAAAGGAACGGTGCTGTGGCTCACGAAGTGAAAGCCAGACAGCACCGTTCTATACTCTATGATTTAATGGGGGTTACTACGACCCCCCATTAAATCAATAATCATTAATCACAAATCTAAGAACAAAAAATAAAAAGAGGTACTTGCTTATGGCAACAGAACAGCGGTCTAATAAATGGGCTTTCCTAATTTATCAAGAAAGTGCACCAGACGACTATATTGACGTACTTGAAGAAATTCACGTTCCCTATGTACTTTCCCCATGGCACGATAAAGATATAAACAAGAAAACGGGTGAATTTAAGAAAGCTCACAAACACGGAGCATTTTATTTCGACTCGTTGAAAAGTTATTCGCAAGTTTCAGAGCTTATCAAAGATAAGCTAAACGGTCCATCACATGTAGAACCCGTGATGTCTCCAAAAGGTATGTTTGACTATTTCACACATGCGGAAAATCCTGAGAAAACACTATATAATATTGAGGATATTGAGAGTGGCTGTGGATTTAACCTTGACCAGTTCCTGGTACAACAAAATTCAGAAGATTTCATGACAGAAGTCATTGATACGATTGAACAAAACGACTTAACCGAGTTTGAAGAGCTTGTCTGGTATGCAAGAGATAACAACACCGCACTCTTAGGTTTAATTATTGAACGCACTTACTTCTTTGCTCGTTATTTGGACTCACGTCGACATAATCCAAAACGAATGGAAAAAGTCATTGAAGAACAAGGAGCTGAGACAGATGGACACGATTAAATTAAATCAAATTGAAGAACTACTAAATACATTAATCACTATCATTCAACAAAAATTACGGACCAGCGAATCTTATGGAATCGTTACACAAAAAGAATTGCTAAAAATCTTACAGATTTCCCCTAACACATTGAAATCTTGGGAAAGTAAGGGATTAAAACGTCTTGAACCTCCAATTGAGGGAACACGTACCGTTTACTACAAAATGGAAGATGTCATTAACTTTTTAACTATTTAATTTCAAATGTGCTAGAATAGAATTATCAAACAAAGATTGTGAGGGTTCTATTCTAGCCTTTTGATTGTCCGAAGAAAGAGGCTATATGAGTAAAGAAATTATTCAACACAACAATAAGAAGATAACAAAAATCACCAAACAAAATGGTGATGTGAGCTATTCCATCAAAGGTGTTTACATTGGAACTGATGTAAAAACTGGAAAACGAATTACCAAAACTATTACCTCTAAAACACTGAAAGCTTTGGATAGAAAAATCATCGAAGCTAAAATTCAATTTGAAAAATCTGGTTCTACTGTGAAAGAAACTATTCAAATTGATAACTTTGAAAGTCTAGCTGAGGTATGGTTCAGTAATTTCAAAACATGGATATCATCACAAAACACCATCAACCGAGTAAGAGGTTATCTTGATACCTATATCATTCCGCATTTTGGAGAGTACAAACCTGACCAGATTGAGCCTGCTGACGTCCAACTTTGGGTCAATAGGTTAGCTAATAAAGCAAAGAAATCTGTTGATTCCGGGGTAAAACGTGCCCCGAAGGGTAGTGCAAGAGATTTTGGTGCAATAGCACACAAGGTTAGTGATATTTTCGACTTCGGTATTACAAATTGTGGATTGACTACTAATCCTGCCAAAGCAATTAAAATTCCACCTAAACCTAAATCTAATAAAGAGCGTATCATGGTACTTCATGATGACGACCTAAAACACTGGTTGTCTTACCTTGAAACCTTGCCAAACACAAGAGCAAACAGACGCTTCAAGGTCATTTGTAACACACTATTAGCATCTGCATTACGAATTAGCGAGTTACTAGCGTTAGAAATTACTGACCTTGACTTTGAAACCAATGAAATTCTTGTCAGTAAAACTCTAATGTGGAAAAGGGCAAATAAGAAACTAGGTATCAAAGGAGAAATGGTCTGTAAGCAAGCTCCTAAAACCGATTCTGGCAATCGTAGAGTCGCTGTTCCATCTTCAATCATGGAAAACCTCAGAGAATTTCATGAAGAAATGACTGCCTATTTTGTAAAACACGGTCTACCAAAATCCAAACTCATCTTTCCAACTATCTATGGTAACTATATGTGTGATAGAAACGAACGAGCAACCCTTAAAAAACGATTATCAGTCCTTGGATTACCAGACTATGGATTTCATCTCTTCCGACATACACACGCTTCTATGATGTTGAATGCTGGTATGAATTGGAAAGAGCTACAACACAGAATGGGACATAAATCTATCACAACAACCATGGACACATACGCCGAGTTGGCACCTGAAAAGAAATTTGAGGCAGTAGATATTTTCCTCAATAAAATGGAAGAACTAACAAGTTGATTTCATCACTACCTTTATCACTACCTTTTTACTTTAAAAGCCTATAAGTCTTGACATTATTAGATTTATAGCGTAGTTATTTAACCCTTACTGAGGTAAAATAATAGAATTAAAAACCATGAAAATAAGATTTTCATGGTTTTTCTATTACTCAAAGAGGATTTCCTATGACAAAAATAGAAACATTTAGATGGCGTATGTGGCATGTTTATCTCCTT
>OLNP01003320.1_pt1 | contig 10750 bp, 7 predicted proteins | sample 1671951 | NCBI WGS metagenome assembly OLNP01 (sample SAMEA3136629, study PRJEB25190) | human gut metagenome | biome: human gut; feature: human-associated habitat; material: faeces | place: Austria | collected 2013
CCAAATTCCCATTATAATACCTTCTAAAGCTCCAGAAAGAGTATTAATTAGGGGTTGCTTAAAAAGTAACACAGCATCAGCAATTGTAATAATTAATCCAATTGTACACGCTTTTGAAGCAGGCATCCCAATAATTCCCAGCGAGATTATTAACCATAGAATTGGTATTAATGCCCATAAGAAATTTATCCACATAGTTTTCCTCATTTAAAAAAGTAATACTATTTGGATAAATTTTATCCTTTTTCCACATTTTAAGGAAATTTAAAAAACAAAAAACCTACAAAAACCGCTTCTGCTTTTGTAGGTTTCATAAGATTTACTTTTTAATAGCATGTACGCCATAAACGAATAAATAAATTCCAACTTCAATGATTGAAATAAAGAAAGTCACTGGTAAATTAGTCACATATCCTAAAACTAATCCTGCCCAAACTCCAACTAAGGCAATCCCAACAGACCAACATAACATAGCCGGGATTGTTCTACCTAAATAGCGGGCGCTTGAAGATGGCAAAGTTAATAAGATAAAGACCAATAATGATCCAACAACTTGCGCACCAATTGAAACGGCTAAGGCCAAGGCAATTAAAAATACTACTGAAACTAAACCTGTATTAATATGATGGCTAACTGCCCCAACATGGTCAAACGAGTCATAATTCAACTTTCTTAAAAATAAGAAAATGATTGCTAAAACAAAGATAGATAGGATAACTAGTTGAATAACCCCTTCTCTATCAACGCCAATAATTGAACCAAACAAGATATTAGTAGCATAGCGACTATTACCACCAGCAATAGCTAGAAATAGCACGCCTAGGCCAATGAATAAGGCTGAGATTGCACTAATTGCGGACTCCTTTTGGTCACTTCTCATTGATAATTCACCAACGCTAATTGAACCAAGCAAGGTGAAGAGAACCATGCCCCATAAAGGAACCCAACCAATCCAGACTGCAAAAGCAGCTCCAGCAAAACCAATTTCCGAAAGAGTATGGGCTAAAAATGAAAATCCTCTAGCTACAACATATACACCGACTATTCCACAAGTAATAGCAATAAAGGTACTAGCTAGAAATGCATAACGCATAAAATCATACGCAAACATTATTCTTCCCCCACCTCCTCAGTTAAGTCTTTAATTTTACCAGCTACTAGACCCTTGTCTTTAAACAAAAGATAGTCCTTCATATATTTCTTTGCTAAGGGAATATCATGAGTTGTGAATAATACAGTCATTGCATGCTTTTCATTCAAGTGCTTAATCAAAGACATCAACTCTTCTTTAGCAACAGGATCTAAACTAGCGGTTGCCTCATCTAAGATAATAAACGCATTATCTAATAATAAAATCTGGCTTATCTAATAAGGCTTGAGCTAAATATGCGCGTTGCTTCTGACCACCAGAGGCCTCACCCATTCTGGTATTTTGAATATCTAACAGGTGAGTTTCTTTTAAAATTTGGTTTACTCTTGTCTTTACTTGGGCATTTTTAAACAAAGGAGTATTGAGTTCAACAAAGGCCCTAATTGAAAGTGGGTAATCAGCATCCAAATTTCTAAACTGAGGCACATAACCTACTTTAGTGTCAATTGCGAATTTAAACGAGCCTGTTGTTGGTTGCAGCATCCCCATCAAAATTCTAATTAGGGTTGTTTTACCTGTACCATTTGCACCAAGCAAAGCCGTCATTGACCCTTTAGTTAAGGCGAAATTTAAGTTCTTAAAAATCACCTTATCTTCAAATTTCATTCCCAGGTCTTTAACAGTTAATATCTTAGTCATCTCACCCTTCCTCTCTTCATCCTTTAAACTGATCCTATTTATTTTCGATATTAGCTAGATTCTGATAATTTTCCTTCATCCAAGTTAAGTAAGTAGTGTGATTTGGAATGGTCTCACGAACGTTTAAAACCGGAACATCATTCTTTTTAGCTAACTTAACAAAAGATTTAACAGTTGAGCTACTTGTCTGCGTATTGTTAACGAAAAAGGCTATCTTCTTTTCTTTAATATCAGTATTCATCTTGTTAATCATCTTAGGACTTGGATCTGTGCCATTCTCAATGGCTTCTTCAAATTCCTTGTCGCCTACCTTATACCCTGCTTCTTTTAAAGCATAGTCAAAAACAGGTTCACTAACAAAGACTGGCTTTTCATTGTTTTTATCAGTCTTAACTAGCTTCTTAATCTTATCAACTTTAGCTAAATACTTTTCACCATTAGCCTTAAAGTAAGCTGCATGTTTCTTATCTAGCTTAGATAAACGTTTAACTAAATAGTCAACGTACTTAGTTGGCATATTTAAATTGTACCAAATGTGAGGATTATCGCCGTTTTTTAGTCCCATTAAGTCTTCACCAACTAAAACCGGCTTTTTATTAACAGACTTAGCTAACTTATTCATCCATGAGTCATACCCTAAACCGTTAGCCACAATAATATTTGCCTTAGTTAATTTCTTAGCATCAGCAGTAGTGGGATCAAAGTCATGCGGGTCTGTACTACTCTTATCAATAATCGCCGTAGCAGTCCCGTATTTTCCAACGATATTTTTAGCAATATCTGCATAAACATTAGTAGTTGTAACGATCGAAATCTTATCCGATTGGCTAGACGATTCTTTTTTATTAGCACATGCCGTAGTCACAAGCGCTAAAAGTCCTACTAGCCCAATAATAGAAATAAATTTTGTAATTTTAGATTTAAAATTTTGCATATGTTTATATCCTCCTGTGCAAAACAAAAAAGCATTAAGTTAGAAAATTCAGCATAAATTCTAACTTAAAGTTAGACTAAGCTACTTTTTTTATTATGTCAATAATTTTTAGATAGACAAATAGCACCAAGACGTCTCAGACTTGATGCTATCAATAAGTGTAAATAATAAAAATTTTGCTGAATTTTTAATTTAATGCTTTTCTCTAAAATTACATCTTTATATAAACATATTTTTATATCTTTGTCAAAGCTGATCATAAAAAAAAAATGTCCCAAACTCAGAAATTATTCAAGGCCTTTAAACTAAAAATCCTCCTTAACATGTTGCCTTAAGACGTCTAAGATCTTGATCACATGTTTATCTTCTAAACTATAGTAGCGCTCTTGCTTAACTTGTTCACTTTTAACAAGTTTAGCTTCTTCTAATATCCTTAAGTGCCTAGAAATAGCTGGCTGGCTTACATCAAATTGCTTAACTAAGTTATTTACACTGCTTTTTTGATGATCATTCAAATAATACAAAATTTGTATTCGAATGGGATGATTTAAAGCTCTGGTAACTCGAATAATTTGTTCGTTCAACTCGTTCACCTATCTCAATTTATTTAATTATGAGAGTAATTCAAGAATTTTCTTTTGCACACTTGAATCTTCACTTGATCCAATAATTTGATTTGCTGCCTTTTTAGCTTCAGGCAAAGCCGTTGCTGTTGCAAAACTAGTTCCTACGTATTTAAGCATTGCTTCATCGTTTCCACTATCGCCAAAAGCAATCATCTCGCTAGACTTTATACCTAATTTTTTACCAAGATATTCAAGCCCAACTGCCTTATTCATCCCCTTAGTCTGCATATCAATTGAAGTACTTGCTCCTGCTACAAAATCGATTTGTGAATAAAGTGAACGCAACTCAGCTAGAATTATTGGCATGATTTCAGCTGGAACATTTAAGCTAACTTTGAAAATACGATCATCAATTTCTTTAAAGTTATCAACAACTTGAATTTTATTAAAGAATTTAGTCATTTCTTGAGCAAATTTTTCACCATCACTTTTTCTCACGTAAGCACTAGTTACTCCCGCAACAACTGCTTGATACGGTAAGCTTGAAACAATTTTCAACATTAAAGCGTAATCTTCATCAGATAGATCCGCAATTTTAAGAATCTCTTGCCCATGAGCAACTAAAGCACCGTTTTCTGCAATGAAGTACATCTTCCGATTATAATTTGGAAAACGTGAAAAAATATTCTCATATTGATTACCACTCGCAACCACAAATTTAATATCGCGATCTTGCATAATTTGAAATTCTTTTTCGAAGAGTTCCTTATCATAAGTCTTATTTTCTTTTAACCAAGTACCATCCATATCAGTTGCAATAAGCTTAATCATTTTTAATCTCACTTTCCACTTTTATTATCCACACTCCACTATACTAAAAAACGCCACCCGGAGGTAGCGTTTTTCACAAAACTATTTTTATGCAACTAGCTTAGTTCTAATTCTTTTTACGTTTTCTAGTGCCAGCTAAGCCTAAAATTGACGCAATTGTGGCTAAGCCTAGTCCAATAATTCCTACATTAGAATGTTTTTGTCCTGTTTGAGGTAATGAAGCCTCATTAGTCGTTGCTGCTTCTACTTTTCCAGTTTCTTTATGTTCTACAGTTAAGACATTCTTAGCTGTAGTATCAATAGAAATATTATCTGGAAGAGTGCCAACGTCAGATTTATCTGATGCTGTTGCTTCAGTTGGTTTATTTTCTGAAGCTTCTGGTTTGAGCGGTTCAACTGGTTGGTCTGACTCTTCTGGAGTTTCAGATTCAGTTGGCTTCTCTGGTTTTTCTGGAGCTTCAGGCGCCTCAGGTTTCTCAGGTTCTACCGGAACTTCAGGTTCAGTTGGTTCTTCTGGCTTATTCGGTTCAACCGGCTTTTCAGGATTCTTACTGTAAACTACGGTTTCAGTAATATTCCCAGTATCACTATCTACATTTTCAACACTGCCAATTTCTTTCTTATCGGCTGTGTAGCCAGCAATTTCTGGAGAAATAACCTGTACAAACGTTGTGCCATCAAGTACATCCCATTTAATTCCATCAGAAACTTTTCTACCATTTTCATCTAAAATAATGATCTCACCAGTCACTTTATCAATTACCGCTGTACCACGGAATCTCAAAGTTTGAATCACGTCATCTTTTGCCTTAGTTCCATCAGCGTAAACGTACTTAATTGTACGAGTAATGGTTTTATCTAAAGCAATTGAATCGAATGGATATTTTGGCCCCTCAGGATTGTCTGGATTAATTGGATCATCTTCTGTGAACTTGTCATCAGGAGTAACAGTAATTGTACCGTGCTTGAGCGTTACATAGTATCTGTTTGTTTCTAATCCAAATTTACCATCTTGATCATAACCATCCTTAACTAACTCATAGCCTAAGCTTTCGTAGTACTTAATCTTGTCAGCTGTGCTGTAGTTAATTTCTTCATTGTATTTACCATCTACTGTGACTGTTTCCAGCTCTTTACCAGTAGTTTCATCAAGGTAGATAATTTCAGCTTTAGCAGCATTTGCTGTGTAGACAACTTTAGTTTCAAGATTATTGCTATCTTGCTTGATTCCCTCAATTGCACTCACAACAGTCTTATCTGCAGTGTAGCCTGCGATTGTTGGAGAAATTACTTCGACAAAAGTTGTACCATCTTCGGCTACCCAAGTTAACTTACCTGGAACTGGCTTACCGTTTGCATCTAACTTAATGTTGCCATTTTCATCGACTTCTACGTATTGGCCTGTTACCTTATCAATCACACCAGAACCTGTGAAAGTTAAAGTTTGTGTATGACTTGATTTAGCTGTTGTACCATCAGCGTAAACATAGTGAATAGTATGTGTTACATCTTTATTTAAGTTAGCTGAATCAGTTGGATATTTTGGCCCTTCTGGATCGTTTGGATTAATTGGTTCATCTGGTTTTCCAGGATTTTCTGGATTTACAACTACAGTTCCATGTTTGTTACATAGAATTTCTTAGTTGCTTCACCGAATTCGCCACCATTATAACCATCCTTAACTAACTCATAGCCTAAGCTTTCATAGTACTTGATCTTGTCGGCTGTACTATAGTTGATTATTTCATTGTACTTGCCGTCTACTGTAGCTACTTCTAGCTCTTTGCCAGTAGTTTCGTCAACATAGACAATTTCAGCTTTAGCGGCATTTGCTGTGTAAGTTACAGTATGAACATAGTTTTCACTATCATGTGCCACATTTTCAACACCATCGATTTGCACGTGACTAGGTGTATGACCTGTAATTTGTGGAGATGTAACAGCTAAGAAACTATTTCCAAGCGTAGCCATCCAGTTCAATTTACCAGGAATTGGCTTACCATCTGTATCTAGTTTAATATTGCCATCTTCATCAACTTCTACATATTCACCAGTTACCTTATTAATGTGACCAGATCCTGTAAATGTAATTGTCTGAGTATGGCTTGGATTTGCTATTGTGCCATCGGCATAAACATAATGAACAGTATGTGTTACATCTTTATTTAAAACACCAGAATCAGTTGGATATTTAACATCCCCACCTGGATTAATGTTTTCACCAGGTTTTCCAGGGTTTTCTGGATGAACGTGAACTACACCATGTTTAAATGTCACATAGAAAGTCTTAGTTGTCTCACCAAATTTACCGCCATTATAGCCATCATCAACTAATTCATAGCCCAAGTTTTCGTAGTATTTAATTTTGTCGGCTGTACTGTAACTGATAACATCGCCGTATTTTCCGTTTAGGGTTACTGCTTCTAATTCTTTACCAGTTGTCTTATCTACAAAAATAACCTTAGCATCGGCATCATTTGCAGTATAAGTAACTACGATTACCTTGCTTGGCAGATCATGGGTCACTTTAGTTCCAGCAACACTAGCTTTATCTGGAGTATAACCAGTTATAATTGGTGAGCTTACTTCAGTAAACTTAGGATCAGGAACTTCTGCAGTCCATGCAAGTTTGCCTTCAATTGGTTCCCCATCATCGCCAAGAATGACTTTGCCGTTTTCATCAAGAACTACATATTTTCCAGTTGTCTTATCTACAACTCCATAAGCAGTAAACTTAATGGTTTGCTTGTTACTTTCAGCTGCCACATTGCCATTTGCATAAACATATTTGATCTCTTGAGTTACTTCTTTGTTGTAATCTTCTGATCCATAGACTGGACTATCTGGATCTTTAGGATCAATAATGATCAAATCTCTAGTTAAATGAACCTTAAAACTGTTTTTGGCATCTTCTGCAGAATAGTAGTAATCTTTACCAAATTCGTAATCACTACTTACAAGTTTGTAGCCATTATTTTCAAACATTTTAAGTGTAGCTTCAGGATTTAAATTCCAGCTAATGATGTGATCAACCTTGCCATTAACAGTATCACTACCGATAACTTTTCCAGTTACATCATCAATATATTGAATCTGAGCAGTTTGCTGGTTTGCATAGTAAAGAACTTCTTCAGTGATATTATTTGAATTACCACTGACTAAAACTGATTCTACTTGCAGCCTATTTGCACCGTATCCTGAAATCTTTGGTGAATTTACTTGAGCAAAAGTATAGTTAGCATTGCCGTCTTCTGCAGTCCAAACAATATCGCTAACCCAAACTTTATCTACAAAGTCATATTGACCCTTTCCAATAAAGTTAACTTTTTGAATAACAGAATTAGCAGCTGTTTGACCTTTATTAGGGCCATCAGCATAGACATATGTAATGACACGATTTACTTCTTTGGTTTGTGAATTTTCAGCTATTTTATGTTTTAACGTAACTACATAGTCATTGCAGCCTGGGTTATAGTCTGCATCTCCAAAGACCGTCGTATATCCTAGAGGATTATTCACTAAAATGTAGCCATTATTTTCGTAATCCTTAATGCTACCTAAAACATTATCAATAACCTGGTAATTAATCACTTCACCATAATTTCCAGCAATATTGATAGTAGTACCAAGTTGTTTTTGAGATGTTTCATCCCAGAAAATAATTGTACCTACCTGAGCTTTTTTATCGTAAATGATATTTTCTATCTTTAACTTTTCATTCTGCTCTACTTTATCTGCTGTACTCCACTTTTGATTAGTAGTGTAACCAATGATATCTGGAGATTTAAGAGATTCAAAAGTTGTCTTATCAGCAATCCATTTTAGACTAGCATTTTTATTAGTAATCTCAGTAGCAATTAGGTCATTACCTACTTGTTGAGTACCAGCAACTAAGACAATATTTCCAGTTACCTTATCGCGATAACCAGTAGCAGTGAAAGTTGCTGTCTGAGTAGTTGAAGGACGTAGTTCATTTCCCACTGTATCTACATAGTGAATATCTTTTTGAACTGTTTGTGATTCATTAATTGCTTCAAGGACATGCTTTAATTGAATTTCAAAGTTTAAATCATGAACACTAAATTGAGTACCAGGTTTAAAGCTATTACTAATAATTACATAGCCACTATCAAGCAAATTGGAAAGAGTAGTGTCTAAATCCACAAAGTTAATTTGAGAATATACTTTTCCAGTAGCGTTTAATTGAGCAAGACTATTACGGTTATTGTCCATATCAATAATCGTAATTGTAGCTTTGGCATCTTCACGTAAACGATAAATTACTTTGATATCTTCACCTGGATTTTCAGGAATTACATATTCAATATCAGCAATGTATCCTGCAATAATTGGCGCATCAGTTCTGCCAGCCTTTGTTGGGTCAGTTAAGTTATTATTAAACTTCACAGCATCCCCAATTTGATTACCATTTTCATCAACTGGAATAATGGAACCCAAGTCCTTGTAAATAAACTGTACTTCATGAGCTGAGTCAGTTACGAATGGATTTCTAGCAGTAAAGTTATTATGAGTAAATTTAACTGATTTACCAGCTTCTACAGTATGACTTTCAATCACACGATCCATATTACTGCCGTCATACATAAGAACTTCCATCTTACCTGTAGCATCAATTTGACGGTAAACTACAGTGAAGTCAACTGTTAATTGGTTAACAGTACCTTCTGTTCTATTGCCAGAACTGTAGTAAACTTTCTTGTAGTAACTACCATCACCAAATTGAGAGATAGTTCCAGTAAATGATCCACTAGGGATATTTGAGCCATCTAAATAAAAGCCATCAATTAGTTGTTTGTATTGGTCAACATTATCAATAACGAATTCTTGTCCTGTCCAACCAGAAACACTAACATTAGGATATTTATCAGTACCTGGAATCTCAACTAAATTACCATCTTTATTGTGGTAGTAGTACTTAATTACAGATTCTTCAGTATGAACTGGAATAATTTCACCTACTGAGCTCGCATCTAAATTAGTGATATTTCCTAGGCCATAGATAATTTTAGTGCTACCAACAACCGTTGTAGCATTACCAACAGGCATTGAACTACCACCAACTGTGATATTAGATTTACCACTATTTACAATTAAAAAGTCTCTATTGTTTACTTCAATTTTCTTGAAATATCCTGCTTTAATGATATGTTCAGCTATCATATTTTTATAATCAGCATCAGTCACGTAAGCATAGAGATTTTCATCAGTTAAATCATTACGATTTACAGATAGAATAAGTTTTTTATTACTACTATTCCAAGTTCCAGTATTATTCAAATTCAAAATCTGATATATATACTTGTCGTTGCCAATTAAAGCCCCTGCTTCTTTTGGATATTTATCTGTATCTGTTGCAGGAATAGTCACAGAAGCCTTACTTTGAACTTCTTTAACATCTGTTTGAACGGTAGTTTGATTGTTTTCTTCTACTACAGTTTCTTCAATTGGAAAAACTACATTTTCAACTTTCGTTTCAGTTTCAACAGGGGTAGTTTCTGTAACTGGAGTAGATTCTTCAACAGTGGTAGTAGCATTATTCTCAACTACAGGTGTTGCTATGCTTTCAGTAGATTGAAGACTATTGTTTTCAACATTTTGAGTATTATTTACTACTGTTTCGTCTTTAGTTGATTCAGCGTCATAAGTGGTTGCTTCGTTAGCTGCTTTTTCTTCTACAGCACTTGTTTCTGCTGAAGAAACAAATTCATTATTTCCAGCTACTTCACTACTTGTTTCATTAGTAGTCTCATTATTTTCAACGTCATTGTTTGTTTCTATTGAAGCTGTTTTTGCTTGTTCTACATGCTGAACTGCACTTTGCTCTTCAACACTTACCGTATTTTCAACATTTTCTTTTAAGTTATTAGCTACATTATTTGTTACATTTATACTTTCTTCTTGAGTAACTGTAGTATCAGCTTTAACTGTTCGACCATTAACTCCCATGAAGGTTAACCCGATCAATACAGAGGCAGCACCTACAGTAAACTTACGAATAGAGAAGCGTTGCTTTTGCGGTCTAATTTTCCGCATTTTTTCACTATAATTGTTCTTGGAAACCATAATTTTACCCTCATACTTCTAGTATTAGGTGAGTATTAAGTTATAGCTTTCATGCTAGCGATTAACCTATATAGTAATCGCTTACTTCACCTTTTATAATATTTATTTTTTTACAATAAGTAAGTATACTGAGGATCTATGATCCAATTGTGTACAATTTGTGATTTTTGTGTGAATTTACAGTCTTTGATTGTTATATATTATCTGCATTATATCAATATATAATGTGGTATCATAAATACTATAATTTTAATCCTATACAAATTGAAATTTTCATATGTTATTTAATACACAAAAAAGCAAGATTCCGTTAAAATTGGAATCTTGCTTTTTAAAATTTAATTGTTTTTATTCATCTGGGTCTTTAGAAACAGGTTTCTTCCAGAAACTCATGATTAATCCAGCTACAATAGAACCAATAATTGTAGCAACAAAGTAAAGTAGTATGTGATTAGATAATGGAGATACCCATAATCCGCCATGAGGAGCTGGCACTTGAATATGCCATAGTCCAACAAGTAGACCACCTACTGCAGAACCAATTAC